>JACDJB010003246.1_pt1 | contig 10858 bp, 13 predicted proteins | sample 7454121 | NCBI WGS metagenome assembly JACDJB01 (sample SAMN14253290, study PRJNA609438) | sludge metagenome | isolation source: sludge after 25d culture with pyrite | collected 2018-12-20 | reverse complement strand
GGAAAGCAGCCTCCAATTAAAAAAAGAACAGGGATTGGCTCCCTGCTCTCGGATAAAGTTCAATCCACTACAATATAAGCAATCATCGGCCCATTGTGTTCTGCTGAAGGATGGGTAAGACAGATCAGCCTGTATGTTCCTTCCTTGTCAAATTGCAAAGGCACAACGGTTTCCTCGCCTTTTTTGACAACTCCCTTGATTTCTGTTCCTTCAATGATGAAAGGATGCTCTTTGCCGTTCACACCAAGGATTTTCAGGCTGACCTTTTCTCCTTTTTCCACGAAAATGGTACCTGGGTCCCAGCGGTATGCTTCAATTTCTTTGCCGTCATCGGTTTTCGATTTGAATTCTCCTGTCACCAGGTGTATTTCCCTGATTTGTTCATTCTGCCCGCCAATCGCTGGAGTGGCATCAGGCTTAAGGTTCATCCAAATCGAGCCAACGATGGCAAGGAAGACAATGAGGCCAATAAAATATAAAGTCCTTCTTTTAAGTACAAAGAAATGCATGTTTTCACCTCCTTATGATCTCTTTAAATATCTATGCTCGTCCCTATGTCGAACTTGTCTAATTTTTTGGATTTTCTTTTGAATAGATTATCTGCCCAACAACAGACTATTAACTAGGCTATTATGAGAAAACAGTCTGGGAAAGTGAAGGTGGAAATGATGTACAGTTTATTTACACATAATGATTTGGATGGGGTGGCATGCGGGATTTTATTCCGGCTTGCATTCGGTGAAAAAGCGGATATCCGCTATAATTCTGTATCCGGTTTGAATTATCAGGTGGAAAAATACTTTGAGAGAATGAATGAGCGCATGAAAAAGGAAGACCATCTATACATAACCGATCTTTCCGTAAACCAAGAAATTACCGAAAGGATCAATCGTTTCGTATCAGAAGGAGGGAAGGCCAATCTGATTGACCACCATAAAACGGCGTTGCATTTCAACGACTATAGCTGGGGATTTGTAAAAGTGGAAGATGAATCGGGATCCCTTACAAGTGCTGCTTCGTTAGTGTATGAGTATCTGATAAGCAATGAGCACTTGGCTCATAGAGGAGCACTTGATGAGTTTGTTGAGCTGGTGCGCCAGTATGATACCTGGGAGTGGGATATTCACCAGAATTTCAAAGCGAAGAATCTGAATGATTTATTTTTCATGGTTTCAATAGAAGAATTTGAAGAACGTATGATATCCAGGCTGCAAACAGGTGATGGGTTTGAATTCGATGAATTTGAAAAGAAGTTACTGGAAATGGAAGAGGATAAAATCGAACGTTATATTAGGAGGAAGAAAAGGGAAATCATCCAAATGGAACATGATGGATTGTATGGAGGCGTCGTCCACGCCGAATCCTATCATTCTGAGCTGGGGAATGAACTGGGGAAGGAGTTTCCGCAGCTGGATTATATCGCGATCCTCAATGTTGGAGGCAGGAAAATCAGTTTCAGGACGATTCATGATCATGTGGACGTATCTGCTGTCGCTGGAAAATTCGGAGGCGGGGGACACGCGAAGGCTTCTGGATGTACAATGAATGTAGAAGCTTATAAACGTTATATTGACCAGGTGTTTCCTCTTGAACCGATCAAACAGGACGCATTCAAAAATACCTATAACATAAAGGATTCCAAAAATGGCTGTCTCTATGAGAATAGGGATAGGGACCTGTTTTTCATCTTTAAGGATGGAACCCGCTATTTTATAAAGCTAGAGCAGAAGGAAAAACTGGGGCCGTATAATGACTTCCCAGAAGCTGAACGTTTCTTGAAAAGGAATTATGGGGCAGCACTTGCAAGGGATGAAGTATATATTGGATACCTTGAAAATATAGTCTATAATCAAAGTCTGTTTACGTGAAGTTTCAATCCGACTTGAAAAATGATAAACCGCTGTTACTGTTACGAAAAGCTGACTCATAGTAAAGCAGCAAGCCTGTCAGATGACAGGCTTTTTCTAATGATCCAGGAAAAAGAAGATAACTGATTTTCTGAGCGTATTCTCCTTTTTAACACCACTCATACTCCCGACAACACATCTGCAAAAGGAGCACAAGTCGCTTTCCTGCGCTGAAAGCGGGGCTATCTTTTTGCTCTGCCAATGTTTCCATCTATTCCATTTGGGTTAAAAAATAATAACACTGCCCCACTACAAGCTGGTTTCTGGTAAAATGATTGAAGAATTTATATCTGGATGTGTTATGGATGAGAAATTTTTTGGCACTTTCCATGGTGCTTCTGATTAGCTTGTATTCTTTTTCGAGTTTTGTGCATGCGGATGAAGGTGTTACTGATTTAACTTCTGAAGCCGCAATTCTGATGGATACACAGTCAGGTGCCGTCTTGTTTGGAAAGAATGAAGAGAAGAGGATGTATCCTGCAAGTCTTACAAAGATTGCCACAGCTATTTATGCGATCGAAACTGCAGATTTGGATGATCAGGTAGTCGTTAGTGAAAAAGTCAAGGAAATCGAAGGAACCAGAGTGTATCTGAATCCTGGTGAACAAGTGACCTTAAAGAAGCTGATCCAGGGGATGCTGATCAATTCGGGAAACGATGCAGCACTGGCTATTGCCATTCATCTCGATGGGACAATGGAGAACTACTCCAAAAGCATAAATGAATACCTGGAAAAAGAAGTCGGAGTAAAGGACACTCATTTTGTCAATCCCCACGGTTTATTTGATGAGAATCATTATACGACGGCAAAGGATCTCGCGCTAATTCTGAACTACGCGATGAAAAATGAAGACTTCAGGGAAATCTTCGGTACTAAGGAATTGAAGTGGCAAGGTGAGTCATGGAGTACAAAGCTTCTCTCCCACCACAGGATGTTAAAGGGTGAAATTCCCTATGAAGGTGTGACTGGCGGGAAGACGGGTTTTGTCGATCAATCCAAGCAAACGCTGGCGACGACAGCAGATAATGGCCAATTGAAACTGACTGCTATTTTATTGAAATCGGAATTTAAAAGACAGATATATAAGGATACGATCAAGTTATTTGATTATGGCTTTGCCGGTTTTAAGTCCGCAGAAATCAAGAAGGGTGAAACTTTCACAATTGGAGAGCTGGAGTTCAAAGCGAGTGAGGACCTGTTCGTGACTGAACCAGTTGAAAATGGGAAGAGAGTAGTCAACGATGACGGAATATTGAATATAAAGAATGAAAATGGCAGGACTATTCAATCGATTGAATTGAAGCCAGTGATTGAAAAGAAGCCTGAAGTGAAAAAAACCACTCAGGAGCCCAAGCAAAGTGGATTGGTTTCTGCCAATGCTGTTTTTGGAGTAGTTATGGCTGCAGCCGTCGTAATGTGGATCATGAACAGAAAGCAAAAGAAAACCAGGAGATTTCGAAGCAGGTAATAAAGCCTGCTTTTTTTGTGCGAAAAAACACCATTTAAGGAAAATTTCAGATTGTAAATGAATTTTACAAGGGCTTAAAACAACTTTACAGTGTATTAATAAGAAATTAATAGACAGGCAGTATAGTAGGAAACGTAGAAAATAACTTACCTGGAGGTCTTGCAATGATTAAAGCTAACTTTAAAAAGAAGATTCTTCCGCTCGCTGTCCTTTCAACTGTGGCGTTTGGCAGTTTAGTAGGAACATTCAATGCTGCAGAGGCGAAAAATGAAGAAAAAGATAACCGGGCAGAAATTAAGAATGTAATCTTCCTGATTGGTGATGGCATGGGAGTCTCTTATACATCAGCATACCGTTACTTGAAGGATAATCCTGATACCCCTGAAGCAGAGAGAACAGAATTTGATAAATACCTGGTAGGAAATCAAATGACATACCCTGAAGATCCTGAACAAAATGTAACGGATTCAGCTTCAGCAGCAACCGCAATGTCTGCAGGGATCAAAACTTATAACAATGCGATTGCTGTCGATAATGATGGATCTGAAGTAAAAACAGTCCTTGAAGCCGCCAAGGAAAAAGGAAAAGCAACAGGACTTGTAGCAACTTCTGAAGTTACCCACGCAACACCGGCATCTTTTGGTGCGCATGATGAAAGCCGGAAGAATATGAATGCAATCGCAGATGATTATTATGATGAATTGGTTAATGGTGATCATAAAATCGATGTCATGCTTGGCGGCGGGTTAAGCAACTTTGTCCGTAATGACAGAAATCTGACAGAAGAATTTAAGAAAGATGGCTATAGCTTTGTAAATAATAAAGAAGATATGCTGAATGATAAGAATGATAAAATCCTTGGCCTCTTTGCAAAAGGCGGAATGGACAAAATGATCGACCGCAATGAAGAAACTCCATCTCTGGAAGAAATGACGAATTCGGCAATCAATCGCTTGAATAAGGATAAAGATGGCTTCTTCCTGATGGTAGAGGGCAGCCAGGTTGACTGGGCTGGACATGATAATGATATTGTAGCGGCAATGAGTGAAATGGAAGATTTCGAGAAAGCATATAAAGCGGCTATCGAATTTGCGAAGAAGGACAAGCACACATTAGTCGTGGCGACTGCTGACCATTCAACCGGCGGATATTCAATCGGTGCCAACGGTATCTATAACTGGTTCGGTGCTCCGATCAAAGCTGCTAAACGCACACCTGATTTCATGGCTGCTGAAATAGTAAATGGGGCGGATGCAGAGGCCACACTGAAGAAATATATCGACTTTGCATCTGTAGGTCTCCCTGAGTTGACAACAGAAGAAATTCAATCTGTTAAAGATGCTTCAGCAACCAAGAAAGCTTTAGACATTGACAATGCAATTGAAAAGATATTTGACAAGCGTTCGAATACAGGCTGGACAACTGGCGGCCATACTGGGGAAGACGTACCTGTGTATGCATTCGGTCCAGGAAAAGAGCGTTTCTACGGAAATATCGAAAATACTGACAATGCGAAAAATATCTTTGATATTCTGTCAAATGGCAAAAGAAAATAATTAATTTAAAAATCTCCCGCAGGAACCTTGGACCGAGCGGGAGATTTCTTGAAAAGGGGTTTTCAAAGTGAGGAAATATCTGCAGTTATTACTGGCTGCTTCATTGCTGACTGGCTGTTCTTTTGCAGAGGCTGAGTCAAATAAAGAGACGAAATCCTCAGAGGAAGCTATTGAGAAACCATTGAAGAAAAATACAGAAGTCTATGTTCCGAACCCACAAGTATCGGAGGATATTGATCTTAAGAAAGCTGGCGATTCTCTAACTGACGACAAAGGTGAATTAACCCTGAAGGCTGTGAAAGAAGTCAATAAGACCTTTAAGGTAAATGGAATTGAATATAAAGTAAAAGATGTTAAGTTATTGCACTTTGTACCTGCTTACAGCCTGATTGATTTCTTCCACTCCTATACTCATGATGAAGAATTTGATTTTGTAAAAATAGGCGTTGAAATCAAGAACAATTCAAAGGATAATTACCATTTCGGCCCTGTAGCGATGGTGAATATCAACGATTCAATCCACAAGACATGGGAAGATGATTTTTACCTGGAGAATCTTAACGGTGAGATTACTGCCGGACAGATGAAGCGTGGGAATCTTGGTTTTATCGTAGGAGAGCTTGACAGCCTTGAGAAAGTGGAAATTTTGTCTGGGGATTTCGTGGATGAAAGCGAGAAGAAAGTGGCTGATCCAGTAAAGCTTGTTGTGACCGGTAACTAGGAGAATGATAACAAAACAGATTTTGTTGGGATATTGGTATAATCAGCTGAGATGGACGAAAAATTAAATAGGGAATAATCAATAGGGGAAGCCACTTTCAATTGGCTTCCCTTTTTGGTTCTGAAAAAGATGATGACTGCAAGGTATTATTGTTTAGTGCACCTGAATTCACTGCTTTAAGAACGAGGTTGAAAGCAGCATGAGGAACGAGATTCCGACCATTGCAATGACCCAAAGCCAGGCATCGTCCAGATTCCCGGATTCAATGGCCATATAGATTGCCGTTGGGGCTGTCTGTGTCCTTCCAGGCAGATTGCCGGCAAACATGAGAGTTGCGCCGAATTCACCGAGAGCCCTTGCGAAGCTGAGTATCAATCCTGTAACAAGCGTTCTTGATGACAGGGGCAGAGTTACGTACCAAAATACTTTCCATTCGTTTGCTCCATCTACTCTTGCTGCTTCTTCAGCTCCTGTATCCACCTGAAGGAAGCCTGTTTTCGCTGATTGATACATCAAAGGGAAGGCCACTACTGATGCAGCGATTACTGCGGCCCACCAGGTAAACATGATGGTGCTGCCAAAAAGATTCTCAACCGTTCTGCCTATTGGGCTGTTGATTCCAAAGATGATGATCAAAATAAACCCAACCACCGTTGGCGGGAGAACTAAAGGCAATGTCAGGAGTGTTTCTACTGCTGTTTTCCCAAAGAAATGCCTTTTGGCCATGAACCTTGCGGACAATAGACCGAATATAAAGACAAACACCACTGACATTGATGCGATCTCCACAGATAGTTTGACGGGGGTCCAAAACTCACTGCTCATAAATAATCATTCCAATGCTGCTTTAAAGCCATATTTTTCGAAGATTTTCGTTGCTTCATTTCCTTTCAGGAAATCGAGGAACCTGCTCGCTTCTTCCTTGTGTTTGGTTCCTGCGATGACTCCTGCAGGATAAATGATTGGATCGTGCAAGCCTTCATCCTGCAGGGCTATGACCTTCACTTTATCAGAAATCATAGCGTCGGTTTTATAGACAATGCCAGCATCTACATTCCCAGTTTCGACATAGGAGAGCACCTGCCGTACATCCTTTGTCGGGATGAGTTTCTGTTCGACTCCTTCCCATAAACCTAATGAGAGTAAAGCTTGCTTTGCATACATACCCGCTGGGACGGTTTCCGGTGTTCCAATCGCGATCCTTGAAATCTTATCATCTTCCAGGGATTTTACAGAAGGAAGGTTCCCGTTATCTTTTTGGGTAATTATAACGAGTTCATTTTTTAATAGATTGATATTATTGCTTTGATCGATAAGTTTCTTAGACATTAATAGATTGAACTGGTCCTGTGCTGCAGAAACAAATAAATCTACCGGTGCCCCCTGGGAAATTTGCTGCTGCAGGGATCCAGAACCTCCAAAGTTGTAAACGATTTTTATATCAGGATTCTGGTTCGAGTAGATTTTTCCTGCTTCCTCCAACGCCTCACGCAGGCTTGCGGCAGCAGATACGGTAAGTTCTGTCCTATTAGGATTGCTGTTGGCTCCGCATCCCGTCAAAAGAATAAACAAAGCCGCGAAAAGGAATATATGTAATTTTTTCAAACAAAGACATCCCCTTAAAAAACTTTTAATCATAAGCAATGGTTATAACTGATTATATCGGATTTACCAGGAAGCTACATCATGAAAATATCACAAGTTGGTGAAAATATCATGGATAGTGGCGTAAAACAGCTTTTGGGGGAAAAGAAAAACTGCCTATCGGCAGTTTCGGTTATACTTAATGGATTTGTCCTGATTTTTGATCAATCTGTCTTAGAATGTCCTCAGCAGAAAGACCGTTGGCTTCAATGACCGAGCCCTGGGTTACAACATCCTGCATACCCATGACATTTGAATCAATCCCGCTGATGACACAGAAATCGCAGCCCTGAGCATCTGCTTCCTGGCGAAGTTCAACAACGTCATAGCCTTTTTGTCGTAATGCCTCAGCGATATTAGATAAAGATTGTTCTACACCTACTCTTGCCATTCTCTACACCTCCTCACCCATTTAACTTGTCCGCGGCAAGAATAATTTATTCCCAGAGCTTCACAATATTAAATGCAAGCAAAGGAGGTGCAAATATGTCTAACAAGCGAAAGAAAGATCCGTCAACCATTGGTCTTAATTCAAGCCAGACAGAGGGGCAGGGCACTACAGCAAATGAAACAGGAAGCAGGGCTGCTGATTCCTCAAGAAAGAAGCAGAAAAAAAGCTGATTTTCTCAAAACAAAACCCCCGGAGGCACTCCGGGGGTTTTGCAATTTATGCATACATTTCAGCTATTTGCTTCTGAAGTTCTTCATTTTCTAGATATTCGTCATAAGACAGCTGCTTATCGACTAATCCTGATGGAGTGATTTCCATGATTCTGTTTGCCACGGTTTGAACAAATTGATGGTCATGAGAAGAGAAAATCATTGACCCTTTGAAGTTGATCATTCCGTTGTTCAAAGCAGTGATGGATTCTAGGTCCAAGTGGTTCGTTGGTTCATCCAGGAGAAGTACATTCCCGCCAGAAAGCATCATTTTGGAAAGCATGCAGCGTACTTTCTCTCCTCCGGATAGAACACTGGCTTTCTTCATTACTTCCTCTCCAGAGAAGAGCATGCGGCCTAGGAATCCGCGTAAGAAACTCTCACTGTCATCCTTTGGTGAAAACTGGCGCAGCCAGTCTACAAGGGTTAGGTCGCAGCCTTCAAAGTACTCGGAATTATCTTTTGGGAAATATGCCTGAGAAGTGGTCACTCCCCATTTAAACGTACCGCTGTCTGGTTCCATTTCACCTGTCAGGATTTTGAACAAGGTCGTAATAGCCATTTCATTTTTCCCAACTAAGGCGATTTTATCATCTTTATTCATGATGAAGCTGATATTATCAAGTACTTTTACGCCGTCAATCGTTTTAGAAATACCATCTACCCTCAATAAATCATTGCCGATTTCACGGTCCGGTGTGAATCCGACATATGGATATTTCCGGGAAGAAGGTCTGATATCATCCAGAGAAATCTTATCAAGAAGCTTTTTACGGGAAGTAGCTTGCTTTGATTTCGATGCGTTAGCACTGAATCTAGCGATGAACGCCTGCAGTTCCTTGATTTTCTCTTCCTTTTTCCGGTTTGTGTCCTGTTGCATTCTTAAAGCAAGCTGGCTGGATTCATACCAGAAATCATAGTTCCCAACATAAAGCTGGATTTTACCAAAGTCCAGGTCGGCAATATTTGTACATACTTTATTCAAGAAGTGACGATCATGGGAAACGACGATAACCGTGTTCTCAAAGTTGATCAGGAACTCCTCCAGCCACTGAATCGCTGCGATGTCAAGGTGGTTGGTAGGTTCATCAAGAAGCAGTACATCCGGTTTACCGAATAACGCCTGTGCAAGAAGGACCTTTACCTTCTCTCCGCCGCCAATATCAGCCATTTTCTTCGTATGAAGATCTTCGCCGATTCCAAGCCCTTTAAGAAGGATTGCAGCTTCAGATTCTGCTTCCCAACCATTCAATTCAGCAAATTCTCCCTCGAGTTCCGCGGCCTTCATACCGTCTTCATCAGTGAAATCTGCCTTCATGTAAATCGCATCTTTTTCCTGCATGACTTCATATAGACGCGCATGTCCCATAATGACGACTTTCAATACTTCAATATCTTCGTATTCAAAGTGGTTTTGTTTTAGTACAGCCATTCGCTCGCCAGGTGTCATTGAAACATTACCTGTCTGTGGTTCGATTTCACCTGACAATATTTTAAGGAAAGTGGACTTACCGGCTCCATTAGCGCCAATCAAACCATAGCAATTTCCAGGTGTGAATTTAATATTAACATCTTCAAAAAGCTTGCGGTCACCATATCTCAGGCCAACATTTTGAACTGTAATCATGTATTTAGTAGCCTCCATTAATATATATCCCAAAGATTATAACATGTTTGAACCTTAGGGGCGAATTCTTTTATTGCCAAAAGGGGACTGGAAGGAAATATTTTTCCCGAATGGAGTTTTCATTGGAGGGAAAATGGGAAAAGCAAGAGTAGTTTGATAGGAGTTCGGTTCGGTGTGGATAACATAACAGAGTGCAGAAGTATATTGGGAAAATAAATGAATATTTTTCTGGATGGATGTCAATATTTTTGCTCATTTTCACACATTTTTCATATTTTTCATGTAAAATGATAATAGACAAAGATGTATAAAAAGGAGTTTTTGAAATGGCTAAAAAGCAGCTGGTTGATTTTGTTAACCGCCTAAAGGATTCAGGGATAAAAGTCAGCTTCACTAAGCCAAAATCAGAATTTTTCTCCCTGCAAAAAACAGAAAAACATCCCACCACAGTAAACTCACATTAAGAGGCAGACAGGCTTTTGCACTTCACTTTAAACTGCATAGGGCTATTTCATACAGTCATGAAGTAAAAGTCGATCTAGTACAGTTAATAGAAATAAAAAAAGCGGTGCAGCCACCGCTTTTTTTATTTCTATAACTCATCCATGATGGCTTCGAAAACTTCGTCTTTTTTGAAATCTTCGCCCATAGGGAATTTCTTGATGAATTTATTGTTCTCATCGATCAGGTAAGTGAATGTACTGTGGACATAAAAGCCATTTCCAGGATCTCGGTACTGGAATTTAAATGTATCAGCAACATTCTTGATTTTTTGTTGTTCTTCGAGGGTATTGGCAGGGTCCCCGGTAAGGAAAATCCAATTTCCATCATTTTCAAGTCCGAAATTGTCCATGTACTTCCTTAAAACTTCAGGGCTGTCACGGTATGGATCAATCGTAATCGTTATGAACTGGACCTTTTTTCCATAAACATCCTTTTTAATCAAATCCTTACGCAGAAGGTTCATCTCCTGGGTTGTTGTAGGGCAGATATCCGGGCAATGTGTATATATGAATTCCACCAATTTGATTGTGTCAGTATCTTCTCCGAACGTATATTTCTCTTCATTCATGGTCAACAAGGTAATGCCTTCTGGTATTTGGGCATTGGCATCCCTGACTAAAAAATATGAGATTCCAGACGCAATTCCAATCAATACAATAAGTGAGCTGATAATATAGATTTTTTTCATAACGCAAGCCTCCCCCTTTATAAGATATAAGAAACAAGAGGAAAATCATATGGACATTGTGTGAACTATGTTTATTCTTTTC
>JACDJB010003244.1_pt1 | contig 10873 bp, 11 predicted proteins | sample 7454121 | NCBI WGS metagenome assembly JACDJB01 (sample SAMN14253290, study PRJNA609438) | sludge metagenome | isolation source: sludge after 25d culture with pyrite | collected 2018-12-20 | reverse complement strand
GGCCGCGTGGCCCCACCTTCGGCAGGCGCCGTCCTGCGCACGAGCAACCACGCCACGACGCCGCAGACGAGCGTGCCGGCCATCTCGTAGAGCTGCGTCGGGTGCACCGTCACTATCGCCGTGTCGGGGATCGATGCGGGGATCTCACCACCGACCGATCTCAGATAGCCCGCGGTGCTGGGCGGCGCGCCCTGGGGGAATGCCATCCCGTACCAGGCGTTGGTGGGCAGACCATAATCATCGCCGACCAGGAAACAGCCCAGCCTGCCCACCGCATAGGCGAGCATCAGCGCCGGCGCCACCGCGTCGAACGTCATGGCGACAGGCATGCCGCGCCGACGCGCGTACCAGTAGAACGCCAGGACTCCGCCGATCAATCCGCCGTACCAGACGAGCCCGCCACGGCTCAGCAACTCACCGGCCGGATTGGCAACCAGATCCTCCCAATGGAGTCCCAGGTAGTACAACTTGGCTCCCAGGATCCCCGCGAGAGCGGCCCAGGCAAGCACATCCCAGGCGAACTCCCGGTTCAACCCCCGCCGCTCCAACTGGATCGAGAGGATCCACGCAGCGGAGATGAAGGAGAGGAACATCATGAGCCCGAAGGTCGTGATGGTCAGGCCGCCGATTTCGAAGAGGATCGGATACATGAACGCTCCGTTGATTACTCTGCTCTCGGCCCGTCATGGCCGAATATCTTTATACCGCGCTATGCCCGGCCGGGTCCGCCAACTCGGCCGTGTCCTCCTCGGCCATCGCCCCGCCCTGCCTGGTCCAGCGCCGTACCGCCAACCCGACCGCGCCGCCGCCCAGGAGCAACGCCATGATGGGGAGAGCATAGACCGCCAGATTGAACCCCTCCGGCTTGGGCTGCAGGAGTATCCACTCCCCGTATTTGCTCACGAAGTAGGCCTGCACTTCGGCCGGCGAGCTTCCAGAGGCGAGCTGGTCCCTGATCACGGCCCGCATCTCGAGCGCGAGCTCGGTCGGCGAGTCCTCGATCGAGAGACCCTGACAGACCGGGCAGCGTAGCTGCGCCGCCACCGCGCTCGTCCGGGCCTCCAGAGCGGCCAGACTATCCGTGGGCTGCTGCGCCACCACCATATTGGAGGGCGCGAGGACCGGAGCGGGGAGAGACGGCACCAGGCGGGCCAGCGCCGAAGCGGGGGCGGCAGTCAGCACCAGGCCGGTCGCCACAACGGTGATCAGCAGACCTGGCACCAGCGGTACTGATACCAGCGGCAGCCACTTCGACGGTCTCATGAGAGCGGCTCCGCGGGGGCGGCCAGGATCTCGTCCAACTTGCGGATCAAAAGCGCCCTCGTCACCGGACCGATATGTTTATAGGCCACGCGGCCCTCCTGATCGATGAAAAAGGTCTCCGGCACGCCATAGAGGCCGTAGTCGATCGCGGTGCGGATGCCAGGATCGAGAAGCGTGGGATAGCTTTGCCCCCCCATATCCCTGATCCAGCGTCGCGCCGGTTCGGGCTTGTCGTTGTAGAGGACCCCGTAGAAGGCCACCCCGCGGTCCCGGTACATGGTCGCGACCTCCGAGAGTGGCGCATGCTCGTCACGGCACGCCAGACACCATGATGCCCAGAAGTTGAGGACGACGACCTGGCCCCGATGCGCTGCGAGACTCACGGCCGACGATTCTGAGTCAGTTCCCGCCACAGTTCCCGCCCCTGAACCGGCCGGCGAATCTATGATCCCCCCTGACTCCACGGCGGGTGGGTCCATCCGCTGCAGGGTGAACTCCGGCGCCGGCTGCCCCGGCAAGGGTGATGGGATCGACCGGGGATCGTTGGCGAGCCCGAACCAGAAGAGCGCCAGCACCGGCAATACCACGATCGTCGCGATCGAGGAGCGCTTCCAATTCATGACGCTCCCTCCCCCCCGGCGCCGGCGCCCGCCGGTGTCCGCGCCGGCTCCCGCACCAGCTTGCGCCGCCGCTGCGGCCAGAGCGCTATCAGCGCGCCGAGCCCCACCACACCACCTCCGAGCCAGATCCAGAAGACCAGCGGCTCGGTAAGGATGCGCAGCGTAACCGAAGAGCCATCCCGCTCGAAGGCCATCAGGTTCAGATAGATATCCAGCGTCGGACGGCTGCGGACCGCCGGCGTCGTGATCGGCTGATCGCTGGTCCGATAAAAGTTGAGTCGCGGATCGAGGCTACCGATCTCACGCTCTCCCCTCAGTACCGTTACCGTCGCGCCTACCACGAATCGCTGCGGCTCATCGATACCCCAGAGTTCGTCAAAGCGGATCCCGTATTTGCCCCCCGGCGCCACCACCATCTCGCCCGGCTTGAGGGTCGCGTCCAGCTCCTTCCGGAAGGTGGACGACGCCGCGATCCCGACCGCCATCGCGATCACCCCCAGATGCGCGAGGTAGCCGCCATAGCGCCTATGATTAGCGGCTACCAGCCGCCGTAGCGCCACCAGCGGACCCTCGCCGTGCGCCCGCATCCGCGCCCCGACCCCCGCCCCGTACTCCCGCAGGTTGGCCACCAGCGCGAAGGTGCCGAAGGCAAAGGCGAGGACTGTGAAGAGCTCCCGGAGACCCAGGGCCACTGAGACCACGCCCACCAGGAGCGCAGCCACCAGGGGAGGTACGAGCTGGCGCCGCAGCACGGCCGCGGATGCGTTCCGCCACGGGAGCGCCGGCCCCACCCCCATCAGGAAGAGCAACGCCACGCAGAGCGGCACCGTCATACGGTTGAAGAAGGGCGCGCCCACACTCACCTTCACCCCACGCACCGCCTCGGCCAGGAGCGGATAGAGGGTGCCGAGTAGGACCGTGAAGGTGAAGGCGGTCAGAATCAGATTATTCAGCAGGAAGACCGTCTCTCGTGATGCGACGCCATCCATCGTCCCCGTCGTCCTGAGTTCGGCGCTGCGCCCGGCCAGGACCACCAGCGAGAAGAGGAGGACGACGGCGATGAAGCCCAGGAAGTAGTAGCCGATCTCCCCTTCCGCGAAGGCGTGCACAGAAGCGACGATCCCGCTCCGTGTCAGGAAGGTGCCCAGGATAGTCAGGGCAAAGGTGGCCACTATCAGGCTCAGGTTCCAGACCCGCAGCATCCCGCGGCGCTCCTGGACCATGGCCGAATGGAGGAAGGCCGTCGCGGTCAGCCAGGGCATGAACGAGGCATTCTCGACGGGATCCCACGCCCAGTATCCGCCCCACCCCAACACCTCGTACGACCACCACATCCCCGCCACGATGGCGAGCGAGAGGAAACCCCAGGCGGAAACCGTCCAGCGACGCGTCGTCTTGACCCAGGTGTCATCGAGTTGCCCCGAGAGGAGCGCGCCCATGGCGAAGGCGAATGGGACCGTGAGCCCCACGTAACCCAGGTAGAGGAGCGGCGGATGCACCGCCATCAATGGATGATTCTGCAGGAGCGGGTTCGGCCCCGGCCCATCCGCCGGCACCGGCCAGACCCTGCCGAAAGGGTTCGCCGGCCCTACCAGCAACAGGTAGAAGAAGGCACCCACCCCGAGCAGGACCGCGAGCGCATAAGGGACCAGCGACCCGGCACGGCCGCGGTTGAGATAGATCGCAACCGCGCTATACCCGGCGAGCACCCAGCCCCAGAAGAGGATCGAGCCCTCCAGCGCGCTCCAGAGCGAGATGATGGTATAGAAGAGCGGCGTCGAACGACTTCCGACCTGCGCCACGTACGAGACGCTGAAATCGTGCGTCACGAGCGCGTAGATCATCGCCAGGTTGGCCACCGTGAGCAGCCCGAAGTTCATGAAGATCGCGGACTCCGCGCTCCGCACCAACTCCGGCCGACGCCGCTTCACCCCCGCGACCGCAGCGAAGATACCATACACGGAGAGGGCCAGCGCGACCGCGATCGTGCTGAACCCGATCGTCTGAATCACCGCTTGCCCTCACTGATTAGTGTCTGATACATCTGCTCGGGAGCATGCCCCTCCGGCGGCGCGCGGTACTCATTCGAGTGTTTTACCATCAGGTTCGTCGACTCGAAGACACCCGCCCGTGTCAGCTTCCCCTCGACCACCACCCCGATCCCGTCCCGGAACATCTGCGGTGGCGCACCCCTCGAGTGGACAGTGACCTGCGTTCCACCATCGGTGAGCTCGAAGTTGAGATCCAGCGCATCCGCGTCCCAGACCACCGTCCCCGGGTTGACCTGGCCGCCCAGCCGAACCGGCGCATCGTACGCGAGCTCGCCGCGCTCCAGGAGTTCCGCGGGCGTCAGAAAGTAGACCAGGTTATCGCCGATACCACCATAGAGCAGGTAGCCGAAGCCGGAGAGGATGATCACGGCTCCAGCGATCAGTCCGAGCCGCCGCCCGGTGCGCGCCTTCGTCATCGCCCCACCTCCGCGTGGCGCGCCACCGCTTCCAACTGCCGCCGCGCCCGGCGGATCTTGCCCGCCAGGTATACCGAATAACCGGCAAAGACCAACCAGGTCAGCCCGTAGGCCGCCCCGACGTAGTTCCATTCAGACATGCACGCCTCCTCCCGTTAGAGCCTCTTCCTCCAACCGAGCCGCGGCCACTGCCTCCAGGCGAGCCGCGTGATAACGACGAAGCAGAAAGTATAGCGACAGCAGCAGAAACGCGACTGCGTTCACCCGCAACCCGAGCGCGTACGACGGGTCCACCGTGGCGGGACTCGACTGCACCTGGTGGATCGACCGCCACCACCGCACCGACATGTAAACCACCGGCACATTCAGGAAGCTCAGGATCCCGACCGCCGCACTCCATACCCCGCGCCGCTCCGGATCTTCCACGAACCCCCGCAACGCCATATACCCCGCATAGATCACCAGCAGGATCGCCGTCGTGGTGAGTCGCGGGTCCCAGGTCCACCAGACCCCCCAGGTAGGCCGCGCCCAGATCATCCCGAGCACCAGCGTGAGTGCCGTGAGCACCACCCCCACCTCCGCCGCCGCCGCCGCCAACTGGTCATGGCGCCGGTCCCGGCGCCAGAGATAGAGCAGGCTCAGCACGAAGACCACGAAGAAGGCCAGGAAGGCAAGCCACGCAGCCGGAACATGCACGTACATGATCTTCTGCAGGTTGCCCATATCCCGGTCTGGAGCGGAGATGTTGAACGCCACGATCTGCGCTGCCACTAACGCGACCAGCGCGACCCAGCCCAGGATCGCGACGGCGCGCCCCTGCCGAGGCAACGCCGGTACGGCCCGGTCGGTATCAGAGAAAGCACTTGAGGTAAATTGACTCATCTTATTCCTCTATCACATACTCGAATGCGAAGAGTGAGGCGATGCCGAAGATCAGATCGAAGACGATGAGGAGGCGTATCCATGAACCGGCATCACCCATAGGATCACCGGAGAGGACCGCCGCCGTGGCCGCAACCGCTGCGACCAGCACCGGTATCAGCATCGGGAAGAGCAGGAGCGGGAGTAGTACCTCCCTGGCACGTACCCGGCTCGCCATCGCCGCATAGAAGGTGCCCAGGACCACGAACCCGAAGGTGCCCAGAAAGAGAACGACCGCGAGCCCTGGCAAGGCATGGGCCAGTGGCAGGTTGTAGAGGACCGCGGCCAGCGGCACCAGCAGGATCTCCACCAGGAGGACGAAGACGAGGTTCGCCACGAACTTGCCGATGAAGATCGCTCTGCGGCTCCCCGGATAGAGGAGCAGCGCATCCAGCGCTCCATTCTCCAGTTCGAGTTGGTAGGAGCGGTTGAAGGTCAGCACACCACTGAAGAGGACGGTCAGCCAGAGCACACCCGCGGCCGCCACTCGCAGCGACTCGGTCTCCGGCCCCAGAGCGAAGCCGAAGAGGAGCAACATCACAACCGCCAGCGCGACTACGGCGTTGAAGTTCGCCCGTGCCCGCCGTTCCGCGGTCAGATCCTTCCACGCCACCGCGAGCGCGCGTCCGGCGGCCACCCGCCAACCCGTCACCCTACCCGCTCCCCAAGCTGAGTAGACAATGCCACGCCATCCGTGGCGGCGTGATCCCCGGAGTCCCCGCCGGGACTCACCCCGGAGCCAGCATCGCCGGTTGCTATCTCCCGGCCACCCTGCAACTCGATCACGCGGCCCAACACCCCGCTCCCCTTCGCCAGGTCATGGGTCGCGACCACCGCCGCGCCTCCGCGGGCCTGATGCTCGGCGAGGAATCGATTGACGAGGTCAATACCGGAAGAATCGAAGCTGGCGTACGGTTCATCGAGGAGGACCAGGCGGGGACGTCGTATCAGGAGCCGGGCGAGCGCCAGGCGTCGCTGCATCCCGGCCGAGAAACCACGCACGCGCGCGTTCGCGTCCCGGCCCAACGAGACTGCCTCGAGCGCGTCATGGATGATATCGGGTTCGACCGGCATGCCGAACATCCGTAATGCGAAGCGGAGATTCTCCGTGGCGGTCAGGTCGCCGTAGAGCCCGGCGCTGTGCCCCAGCACGCCTATCTCGCCGCGGATCTCCGCCGCTTCTTTGATCAGGTCGTGGCCAAAGATCCGCCCCGTCCCGCGTGTCGGGCGGAGCACCGTCGAGAGGATCCGGAGCAGCGTCGTCTTGCCACTCCCGTTCCGGCCGAGCAGCGCCACGACCTCCCCGGCTTCCACACGCAGCGAAACACCACGCAACGCCCAGCGCTCACCGAACCGGCGCGCGAGCCCCGATACCTCTATCACCGACTTCGCCGGTATCTCCGGCATGATTCGCCCTGCCGTCCGCGTGGTCTCGTTCCACATCATCTGCGCCGTTCTCATGATAGCATCGAAAGATACCCTATCCGGCGCCGATCTTCAACGCCGCAAGCGTAATCGGCGGCGGAAAACTCGCGGCGCGGCCGAGGTGTGCGTACCAAGACACGCCCCCCGACACCGCGCCGCGATTTCTCTAACCGCCGATCCGACCGCGAGCGGTCAGATCGCGAGACGCAATCCGATGCTGCCGAAGAGGTTGCCCCCCTTCAGGGCCTCCGTCGTGAGCGGCTGGCCCACGGGAAGGTTGGCCTTGCCCAGATCCTCAAGCCCGATGCCGTCCGCGGTCTTCTGATAACCTACCTCCCCCACGATATTCAGGAAGAGGAGGCTGATGCCGGCATTGGCGAAGAGATTCCAGGCCGAGGTGGTGAGCTTGCCATCGATCTGGCTCGACAGCGCGAGCGGCTGGCCGCCATTGGCGGACCTGCAGTCGTCGGTGGCGCAGGTGACCTTCCAACCGAGACCGACATCGCTGGTGTAGCGGTCGTAGCCGGCGCCGGCGGCGAGATCGAGGATCAGGATCCCCTTGCTCGCGACCGCACGCAGGCTGAGGTTCTTCAGGTCGCTCGAGAAGGAGCCGGGGTGGGTGGAGAGATCGCCGAACCCGATCTTGCCCATGCTCCGGTACATCCCGGAGACCGAGACCCCCGGCATCAGGATCCCCTGCTTCAGGATCCCGACACGCGCGCCGCCGCCCAGATTCATGATCGACTCGGTGAGGCCGATATCATCGACCTTCGGCACGACCGAGGCGCTGCCGAGGAGGTCGACGGCGCCGAAGCCGAAGGCGAGGCCGTTGAAGACACCGACCGATACATCGGCCTGGAGCGAACCTAGCGGGACTCCGCCCCGCGGCATCGGCTTGAGGGTCTCGCCCTCGCCGAAAGTCGATGAGTATTTGTCGAAGAGTTGAGGCATCTCCGCGACGGCGAGGTTGGCGCGGGCCGAGACACTTACCCGCGGCATCAAGCCGAACCGGGTGCCGAGGGTGCTGCCGGTGCCCAGGACCGGGTTGCCGCCGGAGAAGGCGATGCCGACGCCAGGCTGCATTGCGGCGAACGAGTTCACAACCTGCACGCACATATGTCGGAACTGGCTCGTCACCTCGCTAGGCATCCCCTGCTGCTGCGGCAACGCCTGCGAACAACTCCGCAGGAGGTCGCCCTGTGCGCTGGCGGGCGCCGCGGAGAGGCAGACCAGTGCGGCTGCGACAATAAATCGTCTCATACATCCTCCATCAGAATCTGGGAATCTGGAGATCGCGATCTCCCGGCTCGGAAACGCGAAGTCGGCTTGGGGGAGAGAATCCGTGCAGGCCCGGAAACGTCAGTAGGATGACACGGGGAGTTGGCCACTGTCAAGGATTGTCGAAGGATTGTCGCTTGCCTGGAGAACGCGGTGCGGGCTACCTTCCGCTCATCGATCCAGCCTCGAAAGCCGGCGGCCGGATCCTGAGCCCACCCGGAAGATGGCATGAATCCACTGCGGATCGCACTGGCGCAAATCGACGGCACGGTCGGAGACCTATTCGGTAATGCCGCGGAGATATTAGAGCAGGTAGACAAGGCCCGCGCGGGCGGCGCGGACCTCGTCGTCTTCCCACAACTCGCGCTCAGCGGATACCCGCCACGCGATCTCCTGCTCCGGTCCGCCTTTCTCACCGCCCATCAGCGTGCATTGAGGAGCCTCGTGGAGCGGACCACGGGGATCACCACCGTCCTCGGCTGCCTGGATAGCGAATCCGGGCTCTACAACGCGGCCGCCGTGCTGCATGCGGGGGAGATCGCGGGGGTTAACAGGAAGGAACGGTTGTCCGCCGGGACGGTTCTGGATGAGACGCGCTACTTCCAGCCCGGACGGATCGATACCCTCTACCGGATAGCGGGCCGGTGGATAGGGATCACGATAGGCGACGATATCGCGCCGACCGGCACGGCGGTCGACAGGTTGGCGCGGGCCGGGGCCGACCTCATAATCAACCTGGATGCGGCGCCATTCCAACGGGGTCAGCGGCGACTCCGGCAACGCGAGTTGAGCGCGGCCGCGCGGGCCCATGGAGTGGCCATTGCGTATGTCAATCGGGTCGGCGGTCAGGATGAGTTGGTCTTTGCCGGGGGGAGCATGGTGCTGGATCCAGCTGGTGAGATCCTCGCCGAAGCCCGGCCGCTCCAGCCCGAGCTCCTCCTCTGCGATCTCCCCCCAGCCTCACCCGCAAAGATCGCCACCCCACCGGCCGGAGCCATCGAGCTGCGAACGCTGGCACGCCCAGAGCCGGATACCCCCCTCCCGCCTCTCCGCCCCGCCGTACCTGTGCGGCACGACGACCTGGCGGAAACCTACGGGGCGTTGACGATCGGCGTCCGGGAATACGCGCGGAAGAATGGGTTCGATCACCTGGTCCTCGGTCTCTCCGGGGGGCTCGACTCCGCGCTCGTCGCCACGCTCGCAGCCGATGCACTCGGAGCCGATGCGGTCACGGGGGTCTGGATGCCCTCGCGCTACTCCACCGAGTTGAGCCGCACCGACGCGGTCTCGCTGGCGGAATCTTTGGGCATCGAACTCCGTACGATCCCGATCGAGGACGCCTTCCGTGCCTTCCTGGAACTCCTGGCGCCGCACTTCGGCGAGCGTGGTCCGGACCTGACCGAGGAGAACCTCCAGGCCCGGATCCGCGGTGACCTCCTCATGGCGCTCTCGAACAAGTTCGGCTGGCTCGTGCTGACCACCAGCAACAAGAGCGAGGTCGCGATCGGCTACAGCACCCTCTACGGCGATATGGCCGGTGGCCTCGCCCCGCTCAAGGATGTGCCGAAGACGCTGGTGTTCGAACTGGCGCGGTGGCGTAACGCGCAGGGCCACGTCATCCCCATCAGCACCATCGAGCGACCGCCGACCGCAGAGCTCCGGCCGGATCAACTCGATACCGACTCACTCCCCCCCTACGAGATACTGGATCCGATCCTGGAGCGATATCTGGAGGGGGGCGAGAGCGCCCGGCAGATCGTCGCCGGTGGTGCCGATCAGGCCGTAGTCGACCGCGTGCTCGGCCTCGTGCACCGCGGCGAGTACAAGCGGAGGCAGGCGGCACCGGGGATCAAGATCTCGGGATATACCTTCGGGGTCGATGACCGAATGCCAATGACCTCCCGTTTCCGGGAGGTCGAGGGAGGCTAACCGCGCGCGCCAGTCCGGCCGCCGCAGGCACCGTGCGGCGGCGTACGTCGTTCAACGGTTCTGGAACTCCACCCTGGGCGGCTGCTCTGCGCCCGCCGGTACCTCGAAGGTCGCCTTCCGCTCCGCTCCGATCACGCGCGCGGTGAGTACCGCCGGAAACTTGCGAATATAAGTATTGTAGATCCGGACCGATTCGTTGTAGTCCCTACGCGACACCGCGATCCGATTCTCCGTCTCCGTCAATTCATCCTGGAGCGCGATGAAGTTCTGATTGGCTCGCAGAGTGGGGTAGGCTTCCACCGCGACATTCATGAAGAGACGCAGGTTCTCGCCCAATGCCGCATTGGCCCGGCCGAGTTCCTCGGGGGAGCCGCTCCCCTGCACCGCCGCCGCCAGCCGGTCACGGGCCTGCGTCAGCCCGGCGCGCGCCCGGGCGACCTCCGTGAAGGTCTCACGCTCGAATGCGGCCGCCTGCTCCACTGTCGCAACCAGATTGGGGATCAGGTCGTTACGGCGAAGCAACTCGGTCTCGATATTGGCGCGGGTCTCCCCGAGCTTCTCATCCAACTCCTGGATGCGGTTGTATCCGCACCCCGTGGTCAGCAACAGGACCGGCACCCAGATCCACCGAACTCTCATCGTACTATCGCCTCCTCACAGGTATTCAACTATCTGATCAACCTTCGATACCCGACATCGATATCTACCAGCTCCTACCGGAGCCGCCCCCTCCGAAGCCGCCGCCGCCCCCGAAGCCGCCGAATCCACCCCCGCGGCTGGATCCTCCGCCGAACCCCCCTCGGCCTCCACCAATTGGGAATGGCACGATGACCGGTCGTCGACGCGGTCCTCCTCCTCCTCCTCCGCCGCGACCGCCGCCGCGACCGCGTCCCGTACTCAGGGTCACCCCGATAATGATGAAGACCATGACGACGAGGAAGGCACGGAACGCGCTATAGCCCCTGTCAAG
>JACDJB010003238.1_pt1 | contig 10889 bp, 12 predicted proteins | sample 7454121 | NCBI WGS metagenome assembly JACDJB01 (sample SAMN14253290, study PRJNA609438) | sludge metagenome | isolation source: sludge after 25d culture with pyrite | collected 2018-12-20 | reverse complement strand
TGTTTCCCGATATAAGATCGGGACAGGCTATCCTGCTCTTTCCCGTTAAACTTGTACGGCATTTCCGGCCGCGTGGTGTGCTCGTCAACGAAGGCCTGGCCAAAGGGCAGGTAGCATACGAACTGGGGGGGGGTGGCATCGGTGTAGGTGATCCTGAACCATGAACATTCACTTAACATGAACCTTCTTTTTGGCGACTAAGTAAATGTAAGTATTTCAGTCGATAAACTGAAATACAACATTTCCTAAACCGGGATTCAGATACGTAAAGCGCCTGTTCCCTGCACTCCACCGCTTAACTTCTCTGGAATAAATGTGCCTGGTGAATTGCCCTTTATTTACCCCCGTGTAGGGACTCATGTCATAGATATGGTTGTCCCGTTCATTAAAGTCATTGTATTCTATCTTGCTAATTTCATAATTGCTGTCAATAAAATAATGTCTTCAGAGCAATCATTTATTCACCATAAAACCTTTTGTGACAATAGTAAAAATAAAGATATGATTGTAAAAAGAAGCAGCAGGAAATTACTCCTTTTTGCGAGTTTGTTAACATATTGAAATTCAATAGAATGATCTGTTTTGAGTGGTATCATCCAAAAGGCAATATTTAATAAGGATTTCAATAAAATATTTCTTCCAATAATTAATTTCTCCCCTTTTAATTGGTGGCGAATTAAAATGGTCTTGACCCGATAATTAATAGAACCAGCAAAAGCCAATATAATAATTACACCTAAAGAAATTTCATAAATAAACTGTAGATACATATTTGTTAATATCTTTTGATTAAACTGTCTGGAGGAGGATTATTATGTAATGTTTTTCTATAAACATAACCCTTCACATAGCTTCCCTGTCTTCCCCACTCATAATAAGAAATTACTTTAGCAATTAAAGAGTCGCGTTCATAACCTATTATGTAAACACAGGTATCATATGGCATTGTATGTGGTGGAAAATTAAATTCAGGATTTGAGTTCCCATTTTCCACTTTCTGGTAGTATGAGATTAAAGAATCTATATCATTCTTGCTTTTTACATATAAAACGGGGTTTATGACTCCCCAATAAGTTTGATATGCATACCTTTTGGGTTTATTTCTTACATTGTTATGAAAGGTCTTATTTAAGAAATACCCTCCCAAAAGCCATACGAAACATGCAGCAAATATTATAAGTATGATTTTTGTTATTTTTTTATAATTCTTCATCTATTTGTTTTTGATAAGCTGGAGAAATCCACATGTTGTTTGAAGAAACTATTGCCTTTTCATTAATAATACCACTATCTACTGTCACGCCTGTATCAATCTGCTGACCTTTAGTGTTTTTTGTAAAAACAGTGCCAGAGTACCCCAGTATGTTACCTTCTGCATCTTTAGTGGCTGATATGTTTCTTACCATCCAAGATTCAGTTACAACATCAGTCTTGTTACCCACCTTGGCACTTTCAGCATCAGTTAACGATATCGATTCATTTATCGTCATTCCCATTGTATTTAAAGTGACACCGGCTTGAAGGCCAATGCTTAGGGATGCTGAATTTTCGTTGCCCGCTATTCCAACTCCAAAACTACCTTTTATGGTAGGTCCGGATGTTGAAATCTGGTTGGATTTTCTTACGGATTCAACAAAAGAATTTGAACTCCAATCTTGAGATACACCTACTGAAAGACCTGCATCTGCACCTAAAATATATTTTGGATTTCGACTACCGGCTTCTAAATTTTGATTTACAATATATGCTGTTCCAGTCATAGTAAAGTGTGTTTTCCCGTAGTCATCATATGCAATTCCGGTCTGCTGCACAGCATATAATCCATAACCTAAACCTACACCAATATTTCCTTGCATAAAGACACTTGTAACTCCTGGCCATTTGCCATCAGCATCTACTAATTTCACAGGGTTATTAAAACAGTAGGCATAGGGGGAAATAAAAACACCACTTTCCGCCAACGGATCCACCCTTAACAACCTTTTGCACGCATTTTTTGTCCGAAGTCGGTTTTCTATACACAACTTTCAAAGTCGGTCCTTGCTCGATATATGTCAGTTTCAGGCAGCCCATTAAGCAATAAAAGTACATTTTTTTTTTTTCAATTGAAGTTTTCATTTGAAAGAAAAAAAGGACTCGTGGTTTGGTGCCGGCAGTCAGTCAGGTTTTAAACGCAGCTATTCATTTTAACTGCTTAGGCATCCATCAAAGCCAGCGTTGGAGGGCAAGGTTTTTGGGATATTTTTTTAGACCTTAATAAATGAGCAATAGCCACTAAAAAAATATCCCAAAATTCATCTTGACCTTGCGTGCGGTGGGTGGGGGCTTTATCTTTGCTCTAAGGGTTTGTGGGTGTTATTTGCCTTCCGGTGGTTTAAATCCTATCCGTTTCCTGTTCTTTTGCTCCAGTTCCTGTTGTTTGGCTTCTTCAAACTGTTTGATGTATTCAAAAATCAGCATGATATTTTTGTCGTGGGAAAATAATTTCTGTTCTATACTTTCCAAGCGCAGCAAAGTGTCTTTATGCATCATCAGCATTTCCCGTACTTTTACAAAAATCTCTATTATCCTGATACTCATTTTTATTGCCCGTTCGCTTTTTAAAACATTCGCAAGCATCAAAATTCCATGTTCGGTAAAAACAAAAGGAGGGATACGTAAACCCATTATTTCTTTATTGCTTTGCCCAAATTGGTTCCGCCACTGGTCTAACTCCTCTTTGGTCAATTCGAACATAAAACTTTCGGGAAAGCGGGATAAATTACGTCTTACTTGTTCTTTTAACCGCCTTGTCTCGACTTCGTACAACTTAGCTAAATCCCTGTCTAACATTACTTTTTGTCCACGTATCAGGTAGATTTTATCCATGATGGCTTCATCTGGCAACGTTATTTTATTTTCTTCCTTATTGTTCATTTTCATAGATTTTAACTGCAAATGTAATTGTTTAAAATTGGGTGTCGCAAAATGCGATACCCAATTTATTGTAGCGGGTGCAACCTATCTGTTGCCGATTTCAGTTCTTCCAGGCCGGTTTGTTTGTATTCTTCGGTGCCGGCGGTTCTCCTGTGCCCTGCAAAATCCTGTACTACTATCCGGATGTCGTTTTTTCTTTGAGCAAATGGGCTATCACGCTTTGGCGGATTTTTAATGGTATCAGTTTGTTTTGTTTGTCCCGGTCCCAGTTTATCATCCTGTTTATTCCGCCTGTCCAGAGCTGTAAGCCATTGTCCGACAATAAAAAATAATCCTGGCGTTTACGTGGTTTACTTCGGCTTCGCTCAGTACAGGTCTGTTTCCGATGGTAGTGTTTTCAGCCTGCCCCATTGTCGGGTAGCTTTACGGGGTCGTGTTTGATGTAGTTATGGAACAACCGTATTTTTAGTTTCAGGCTTAGTTTCCTGTTTTTGTTTTTGTTGCTGCAGGCAGGTTTGGTGGTCGCTGTGGTAAAAGTATATGTCGTCCTCACGTGTGGGGAGGGGCTGGCTAAAGCTATAGCCGGTCTCCACCTTGTTGGGGTCAACGAGTGGGGCCATACTGCCTTCGGTCACCTTCCGCGTACGCAGAAGCTTTAGCGGAGGCGCAAGGCTTGCCGTTGGTGACACCGTGTCCCTTCGCTTCTCAACCGCTAAAGCTTTATGCGACCGCGGTATAGCTTCGGGACACAAAGGTGGCCCGGGCACGTCGCCGGGTGGGTTTTTTATGGGCGGTCGGGGCCAGTTGTCGGGGATGTCGTAATTGCCCAGCGGTTTATTTACATGGGCAGTTCCGCTAACCTCCGGCTCACTCCAGATGCCTTTTGAGGTGGGCGGACCGGGGGGTATGCCCAGTGAGGCGTAATGTTCGTTGCGCGATGCCTCCATCTGCTTCATGCGGCCGGCATAATCTTTTTGCCCGGCCGTGATCCTGAACCATGAACATTCACTTAACATGGAATTCCTTTTTGGCGACTAAGTAAATGTAAGTATTTCAGTCGAAAAACTGAAATACAACATTTCCTAAACCGGGATTCAGATAAGTAAAGCGCTTGTTCGCTACACTCCAACCGCTTAACTTCTCTGGAATGTGCGTGCTGCCCTGTATAAACAGGTTGTTTAGTGCAACTTGATCATTGGGAGTAAAACGAACCAAAGAGTTAGTTGCACTTAATCCCGATATAGAAAAACTTAAATGGCAAGAACTTTTTTTCGTCTTTGCCATTTATTAGTTTTTCTTAATCGATTTGTCATTAATGGGATAGATAAATATAGGGTGTGTACTTTTAATGACAAATTCGGATTAAAGTCGCCCACGTCCAACTTGCTGGCTATGCGTTGGGTGCCGGCGGTGGTGTGTGGCTGGTTCTTGTGCAGTATGTTGCCCATGATGTCGTAAGCCATGTCCAGGATATAATTGCTGTTTGAGTTGTCGCCACCGCCACCCGTGTAGCTACCCATGGCAGTCACCAGACAGTTAAGCTCGTCGTATGAATAGCTGCGCGCGGTACTCCCGCCAATGCTACCACCCCATGAGGCACTGTTGGCAATGAAAGTTCCAACTGGCAAAGATTCGAAGAAGTCAATGACATTTGCTGAACACGTCAATAAAACCTTATCATATGCGTTGTCCTCCTGCTAAAGCATGAATAAACTCATCCCAATCTTCGGCAATTAATGATTTTTCCCGAATCACTCCAATAGTTGCCAGATCCTTAAGAAGGAGAATCCCATTATCTTTTTCCTCTATATCAATATCATTTCTTGATATTAACAATCTTTTTTGCTTGAAAAAAGATTTATTAAAATATTCTATATCAATGTTTTTATCCGTTATTTTAATTATCTCGACATCATATCTATTCAAATAAAAAACCAATAGCACTCCGCAAAAAACAATAAGCATACTAAAGAAAAAGACCAAGCTATAATCAATATTTAAAACAGCAAACATCAAAACACTTATTATTAAGCTCAAAGCAATCATTTTCAAAATTAGTCCATTTAAAAAGGTTGCTTTAAACTTAAAAACCTTTTCTGTCGTTTTCATATTATATCATTTAAACGTTACCGATTAAAGAACTCTTTTACTAAACTTTCATCCATTGGCTGATCTTCTGTAAATTTAATAGCATGTTTAGAGGAGTTTGTTGACACAACCCTTGTATTATCAATTCTTACCACTGATTTCTCTGTCTCCAGTCCATTCGTCCTTTGACTATTATCGCTGCTTGTAACAGAATCAAAAAAATCTATCGCTAGTGCTCCAACTACAACCTTTTCTGTTAAAGTTGATGTTCCTCCACTAATATTTACTCCTAAATCAACCAATGCACCCACCTTTCGGTATGTATTACTCCCATCACCCTTATGCTTATCAACCATCATTCCAACTGCTTCATTTACACCTCCGGGAATTCCTTCTGATCGTCCTTTGTCTTGAAAACCTTCAATAATAATTCCCATACCAAGACCAACACTAGGAATTCCCAATGAAATAAGTCCTGCACCCGCAATTTGTCCTGCGCCAGTAGGAGTCATAGCTAAACCAACACCTGATATTGTCCCTAGAATACCACCAGTGGTGACCGCGACACCTCTTCCAACAGCTTTCCAATCCGTATAACCATATAAATCTATATTAGATAGCGGATTATTTAAAACATAAACATACGGAGACCAGTCGTAATGTCTTTCCGCCAACGGATCCACACCATACCACACGCAAATGTTCGGGTCATAATACCGAGCCCCGTAATACAGCACTCCCGTTTCGGCATCCTGTTCTTTCCCGTTAAACTTGTACGGCATTTCCGGGCGGGTAGTGTGCTCGTCCACGAAGGCCTGGCCGAAGGGCAGGTAGCAGACAAACTGGGTGGGGTTGGCATCGGCATCGGTTACGTAGCTGGTGCTGCCCAGGTGGTCGCTGTGGTAAAAGTAAATGTCGTCCTCGCGCAGGGGGAGGGGCTGGCTGAAGCCATTGCCGGGCTCTACGTTATTGGGGTCAACGGGCGGGCCGTACTGCACCAGTGTTCCTTCGCTTAAGCTTCGGAACATAAAAGCGGGCCGAGCACGTCGCCGGGCTCGTTTTTTACGGGCTGACGAGGCCAGTTCATAACCCTAACTTTAAAATAATAACTACCATTAAAAGTATTACTGCAACACCAATCAAAATATCACCAAATTCACCAGAAACACTGTATAGAAAATCATTATTATGAGCATCTCTGCCTGGTTTATCAATTTGTAATATAGAGGATTGCCTATATCCTCCATGTAAGTAAGGGAATCATTTTCTATATAGAATATGGCATTCTCATTTTTATTTTCAGCCCAAATGCCTTGAATCAAGTTTTGTTTTGCCAAAGTAGTATCTTTGTCTATAGTGTCATCTTTTCGTTCTAATGAAATTGTGTCCTTGTTCATTCTCTGATTCAGGTGCTCCAAAGCAACTACCTCTTGCTGCTCCTTTTTACTTTTTCCCATTTTACAAGAAAGGGATATCAAACACGTGATTGATAATACTATTATTACAAATTTCATAAAATCATTGTTTTATTTCTAAATGGATTCCGGTATCTCGCGGGGTGGCAAAACAGGTTGGCGTGCCACCATCAGGCAAAGGTTTTCCTGTGTATTTCTGCCTCATCCGGCAGGTAGGCCGGCTCACCGTAGATGCCTTTCATGGTGGGTGGGCCCGGGGGTATGCCCAGTTGCTGCAGGTAGGCCTCCCTCGGTCGCCATAGGCTTGCCGACGGTGAAACGCGGCTCTCTTCGAACCGCTGCTGGCCGTTGAGATATCCGTTGTCGGAGATGAGCGACAGCCGGTTTTCTTTCCGTCGGTGGCCGGACAGGCTATCCCAGGCCAGGTGCCGGAAGTCGTTGGTGAGGGTATCCTCCCAGGCGGTCTGGTTGCTCCCGCAGTAAGCGGGATAGGTGAAGCGGCGATCACCGATTTGGGTGGCCGCGTTGGGCTGACTGCCCGTGTAGGCATACGATAAATGGTAGGTGGTGGCCGGCTGCGGGGTGCTGCCGGTGGTGTGCGACTGGTTTTTGCGCAGTATGTTGCCCATGATATCGTACGCCATGTCCAGGGTATAGTCGCTGTTCGGGTTGTTGCCACCCCCACCCGTGTAGCTTCCCGAAGCATTTACCAGACGGTTCAACTCGTCGTAGGAGTAGCTGTGGGCTGTACTTCCGCCCATGCCTGCTCCGTTTTTCACGGAGCTACCGCCCCCTGAGGCACTGTTGGCAATGCTCAGTATGTTGTCGATGGCATCGTATTGATACGTATTGTTCATCAGTTCATGGTTGTTGGCCGTTACCCTCATGTGCGCCAGCCGCTGACGTTCGGGTTCATAATCGTAGGTGGTTACCGCGCCGTTTCCATACCGTAAATATATCTGTTTTTCGTATTTATCGTAGCCTATCTGTGAAATATATTCGTAAGTACGCCCCAGTTTTTCACCGCTCATGCGCTCCAGGTTGCCCGCCCGATTGTATTGGTAGGTTACCTCTTCGCCATCGGGGTAAGTCATGGATTGCACGCGGTTCCAGGTGTCGTAGCCGGCACTCCATATCCAGGTGCGCATGTCGGCCTGGCCCAGTTGCACGGTGCGGATGGTCTTTACCACCAGGCCAAGCGGACCGTAGAAGAACTCCTGCCCGCCGCTGGCATCCTGCACCAGCGTGAGTCGGCCCGCCCTGCCGTGCTCGGCCCCGGGAGGCCCGTAACTATACTGCACCCGGTTTTGGATGTTCCTGGGATAGACGATCTCGCTGAGCCGCTCAAAATCGTACTTGTAAACAATGGCGCCCCCGTCGGGCATCTGCTCGCGCAGGTTGGCCGTCACTTTTTTGGTCAGGTTGCCGGCTGCATCGTAGGCAAATTCGGTGAGGCCCGCGTCGGGTTGGGTCACCGACACGCGGCGGCCGGCCCGGTCGTACACCGAAAGCGTTTTATGGCCATTGGGGTGGGTCACTGCCAGCAGTTCACCAACGGGGTTGTAATCGAAGGCGGTTACCACGTCCTCATCGCTGGTTTTCAGGATGGAAGCCACCTGCTGGCCGCGGGCATTGGTAATGTTTACCGACACATTCCCCAGCGCATCGGTGATGGTATCGATAAGCAGGGCTTCGCCGTTGTAAGCGCCAATGCCGTATCCGCGGGTGGTTTGGGCGCCGTCGGGGAGGGTAACTTTCGTGGTTCGGTTCTGCACATCGTAGGTAGTACGGGTGGGCGCCACCTTGTCGGGGGTTGGATTGTAGGTTTGGGGGTTGGAACCTGTCTCGAATACCGGCTGATAGGCACTCACGGCGCGGCCAAAGGCATCGTACAGCACTTTTCCCGAAACAATAAAACCTTCGGTGGCCGAAGCGCCGTCGGCAGCGCTCACTATTCCCGTTTTTTTCACCTGCACGGGTCGGGCCAGGCCGTCGCTGAAGGTAAAGGTCTCGATGTCGGCCTCCTGCAGCGGGTCATAGTGACGGGTGCGGGCATAGGCTACCGCAGCTTCGGGGTGGTAGTCGAAGGCGATGGTGTAAGGCGCGCCCGAGGCGATCTCGTGCGGGCCGGTCACCGTGGTTATACGTCCCCGGTTGTCGAAGATGTAGCTCATCTGCTCGCCGTTTCGGTCGGTGTTCTCTATGGGCAGTCCCCACAGGTAATTGTAAGCCGATGAGGATTCGTACCCAAAAGTATCGGTTACACGGGTAATAAAAGTATGAACCGCGGAGTCGTATTCGTAGGCCATCCATAGGCGTTCGCCCTGGTAGTTGGCCGGGCGGGTAATGCGTGTGAGATTGCCGTAGCGGTCGTAATTCATATCGTGATGCGCCATTTGTTCACCGCTGATGAGCCGGCTCACGCGCGTGATATCGCCATACTCGTTGATGGTGGTTTCGCTGCGGCGCATCAGCCCCGCTTCGGTGTGTACCTCCTGAAGCAGCGGTACCGAATGGATATAGCGGGTATTATCGTGATGATAGCCAATGGACACCGTCACGCTGTCTTTGGCATTGCCGGTGAGGTAATCGGTGTAACCGGTGACGTTGCCCATCTTATCGTATTTGTAGGTAACCCGGGTGGTGATCTGAGGCGATGGAGCCCCTTCGTAAACGAACCGCCGGGTTTGGGTAAGGGCTGCGAACAGGGGAAGGGTGTCCACTATTACAAAAAAACAGTGGGGTTTTTGTTATATTTCTATTGTTTACATATACTAAGAATATCTTTAAATTTTTCTACAACAGGTATCTCATAATAATTAAAATAAACTGGGTATTCAAACCGATAATTAAAAATGCAATTTGATGTATCTTTTATTGCAACCTTATTTTCATCGAAAATCTCATAATCTTGTTTAATTAACGCCCCTTCTTCAACTATAAATATTTCTTTTTCAGTTACTACTCCTTCGGAGCAAACACTATTAAAAAATGATGATTTTCTGATAAATAACTTTAGATTTCCAATTTGGTTAAATACATAAATATATTTATTATTCCAATCACCGGACTCACTATAAGGCTCTTCTATAAATATTTTTTGCTCTGCAGTGGTAATTACCTTATTAAATGTTACAAAACTTTCATCCAATTTAGTGACATCAAAAACCTGCTTGTAGCTTCCATTCTCTAGTTTAGCAAAAAAAATCACATCTTTATCAGATGTTGCCTGTAAAATGCTATCTGTAATATTAATATATGCCTGCCAATCGCAGGTTTGTTTGTGTTTTTTTTCATTTATGCAGTTCACAAAAACAAAAAACGATATTAATCCACTAATTACAAACCTTCTAATATTAGAATGTTTACTCATCTTTATTATTAATTGTAATGGTTTCAGTGCGCTTAATTAAAGTTTCATCGACATTCTTTTTATTATCTCCATCCATTTGGATTTGATTTGCATCACGTATGGTTTCAAAATTTGTATCCGTACCTCTTTTATCCATATGTATTTTGTCAGGTGATGTAAAATCGCCACCCCAACGCCAATTTTTCCCTTTTACTTCTTTAATGAATTTATGGTCTTTTGTAACAGTACTATTACCGGCATCTATTCCATCACTTATTTGGTCATTTTTATATAAATTAAAATCAAGAGCCAAGCCAGCATTATGTGCGCTTTTACTTTTCGCTGCCGGTGTAGTAGAGTTGGCACTTGTTAATCCTCCTTGCTTCTTATTTGTTCTGAATGAACTATTAAGATGAATAGGCACTTCATTTGTTACAGCGTATTCCAAAATCGATTTTGTATCATCAAATATTGTATGGTCAATGTACAAGGTTGATTCTCCTTTAATATATCCGGATTTATCATTAACAGTTACCTTGATTATAGAGTCACCTTGAAAATCAATATTTGAAATAGGATTATTATCAGCATATTGGTATGGTGTTAAATAATAATATTTTTCAGCGAACCTGTCAATACCATAAAACCTACCCTCCACCGCATCATAATACCTCGCCCCATAATAATACAGCCCCGTCTCTCCATCTTGCTCCTTGCCATTGAATTTGTACGGCATCTCCGGCCGGGTGGTGTGTTCGTCCACAAAGGCCTGGCCAAAGGGCAGGTAGCAGACAAACTGGGTGGGATTGGCATCGGCATCGGTGATGTAGCTGGTGCTGCCCAGGTGGTCGGTGTGGTAAAAGTAGATGTCGTCCTCGCGCAGGGGGAGGGGCTGGCTGAAGCCATAGCCGGGCTCTACCTGGTCGGGATTAACGGGCGGGCCGTACTGGACGGGCGGGCCGGGTACGTCGCCGGGTGGGTTTTTCACAGGCGGCCGCGGCCAGTTGTTGGGTATGTCGTAATTGCCCAGGGGTTTATTATCATGGGCAGTCCCGCTAACCTCGGGCTCACCCCAGATGCCTTTTGAGGTGGGCGGCCCGGGAGGTATGCCCAGGGCG
>JACDJB010003234.1_pt1 | contig 10902 bp, 9 predicted proteins | sample 7454121 | NCBI WGS metagenome assembly JACDJB01 (sample SAMN14253290, study PRJNA609438) | sludge metagenome | isolation source: sludge after 25d culture with pyrite | collected 2018-12-20 | reverse complement strand
TGCAGATCGATCGTTGTCTCTACAGCCGATTCAAGGCAGGACTGGTCTATCGCCGGGTATACATCGACTTCGACGAGACAATCATCGCGGATGGCCAGGTGCATGACAGAGTGATGGCTTTCCTGTTTCAGTGCCGCAATCGAAAAATGGAAATTGTGCTAATAACCAAGCATCACCTCAATATCGATGAGACGTTGAACACTTACGGTATCGCCAGAAGCCTGTTCTCGAAGATTATTCATTTGTCTGATGACCAGAACAAATGGAACTACATCGATCCCGATGGCGCGATCTTCATCGACAATTATTGGTTCGACCGGTGCGAGGTGAAGGAAAGACTTGGTATCCCGGTATTCGACGTCGATGCGGTTGAGTGCCTGATGCGCTAGTCCGATGAAATGAGGCCGTCCATATTCAAGTGGCTAAAGCAGGGCAAGTTGTTTGATCCCCGGGATCGGCAAGGCGCCGGGTGGATGCATGAATTTGCTCAGTCACCATCTGTCCTGGTGATGGATGACTGTGTCCGCGTGTACTTCTGCACCCGTCCGAAACCCGATGCACAAGGGATGTATTTGAGCTACCTGGCCTACGTTGATCTTGATCGCCAGAATTTGCGCCAGGTGCTGCGTGTTTGCGAAAGGCCGTTGCTGGAATTGGGAAAACGGGGAACATTTGACGAGTTCGGTACCAACCCGATCTCGGTGATCCGTGAAGGCGAAGAAATCAGGGTGTATTACGCGGGCTGGACCCGGTGTGAATCCGTTCCGGTCAATGGTGCGATTGGTATTGCGATCAGTCGTGATGGCGGCGAGTCGTTTGTTCGATTGGGGGACGGCCCGGTCATTTCTTATAGTCCGGACGAACCTTTCATGATGGGTAGCCCCCGGATACGGAAGTTCGATGGGCGCTGGTATCTGTGGTATGTAAGCGGCAAGGTCTGGCTGAAAACAAGAGACAAGCCCGAGCCTGTTTACAAGATACGCATGGCGTTTTCCGAGGATGGAATCAACTGGGTCAAGCATGGGAAAAATCTGCTGGAAGATCGACTGGGCGAGAATGAATGCCAGGCATGCCCGGATGTGACTTTTTGGGGCGGCAGGTATCACATGTTTTATTCATATCGCCATAGCCATAACTACAAAACCCGTGAAGGGGGCTATCGCATTGGCTATGCCGTATCTGATGACATGCTGAGCTGGCAGCGACACGACGAAATGGCTGGCATGGAGGTGTCGGAAACCGGCTGGGATTCGGAGATGGTTAATTACCCCCACGTATTCACGCTGGACGGGGAAACCTACATGTTGTATCAGGGCAATGAAATGGGGCGAACCGGCTTCGGTTTCGCGAAGCTGCTTTCTCCGTCGGAACGTGACTGCAAGTGAGGTGGGATAAGCTAGGCAAGATTTTCGACCCGGCTGACCATGATTTGCCGATGGACAGCGTGGGGTTCGCGCAGTCCCCCCAGGCCTTGGTGATGGCCGATCGGGTAAGGGTTTATTTCTCGACGCGCGAACGGGACAGGGTGGGAAAGTACCTGAGCCATGTTGCGTTTGTCGATTTTGCCAAGGATTTCCAACGCATTCTGGGTGTGTCCCAAGGGCCGGTCATCGCGCTGGGCGAGCTTGGCTGTTTCGACGAACACGGGATTTTTCCATTCAACGTGTTGATCGACGGCGAACGGGTGCTGGCCTATACGACTGGCTGGAACCGTAAAGCATCCGTGTCGGCTGATGCCGCCATTGGCCTTGCCATCAGCCACGACGGAGGGATCACCTTCGAAAAACAGGGAAGCGGCCCGGTCATGGCCGCTTCCCTGCACGAGCCATTTCTGGTGGGCGATGCATTCGTTGCCAAATATGAAGGCATCTATCACATGTGGTACATATTTGGCGTGCGCTGGACACCGCCTTCGGTGTCCGAGCCACCGGACAGGGTATACAAGATTGCACATGCCACTTCGATGAATGGCATCGATTGGCGCAGAGAGAGCCGGTTGATCATTTCTGACAGGCACGATGTCGACGAGTGCCAGGCGCTACCCACCGTGATACCTCTGGATGGGGCGTATCACATGTTTTTCTGCTATCGGGCGGCGCATGGCTTCAGAGAGCATGCGGACAAGGCCTACCGGATTGGCTATGCTCGTTCGACCGACCTTGTTAACTGGGTGCGTGATGATTCGCAAGCCGGCATCGAGGTGTCGGCGGCAGGCTGGGATTCCCGGATGCAGTGTTACCCTCATGTATTCGAGTGCGACGGCAAGGTTTACATGCTGTACAACGGCAACGAGTTCGGCCGCCATGGTTTTGGTCTTGCCGTGCTGGATCGATCAAAAAACCGATAAGGATTTACCTATGTCAGTCTCCCGTAACTACAATGAGGAGTTCAAGGACACGGATGCCAATTCTGGCGGCAGAAAATACGCCTATTCATTCGATTACGATGTGCTGCATCCGTACATGGTCAGGTCATTCGAGCCTTTCTTCAACAAAGGCAGCCTGCTCGAACTCGGCAGTTTCAAAGGCGAATTCACCAAGCGGTTTCTACCGTATTTCGATGATGTGACCTGTGTGGAAGCGTCGGACGTTGCTATCGAAGAAGCCAGGGGACGTCTGGGCGACAGGGTGAAATTCATCAATTCGCCGTTCGAGAGCGCTACGCTCCCCAAGCGCTACGACAACATCGTTATGACCCATGTGCTGGAACATCTGGATGACCCCGTTCGGGTGCTCAGGCGAATCAACGACGAATGGCTGGCCGAAGGCGGCAGGTTCTTCCTGGTGTGCCCCAACGCGAATGCGCCTTCGCGCCAGATCGCAGTCAAGATGGGTTTGATTGCGCATAATTCCGCTGTAACTCCGGCCGAGGCAGAACACGGTCATCGGCGCACCTACACGCTGGACACCCTGGAACGGGATGCGGTTGCCGCGGGCCTGGCGGTCGTTCTGCGCTCCGGGGTTTTCTTCAAGGCTTTGGCCAACTTCCAATGGGATTGGTTGCTGCAAACAGACATCGTCTCCCAGGACTATTTGGAGGGGTGTTACAAGCTGGGCCAGCAGTATCCGGACTTGTGTTCCAGTATTTACTTGATGTGCGAGCGCGGCAGTTCCGAATAAGTCGATAGCCTGAACGACACCACGCCCTTCCACACCTCTCCATACGGCTTCGATACCTGTATTAGAGCGCCTTTCGGCTGTTTCGCCGATACCTCTTATGAAATATCCGGGCTAACTCAGAGTATCAGGCCTCAGCGTCCTGTCAGCCAAAGGATGAGCGATGCCGCCATCGCCATACGAACCGATCACCTGGGCGATGACGATCTGATAGCCGTTGAGCCAGCGAGCCTGGTGTTGTTTGGCTTGAAGGTGCGACGGGTGCTTCATGAGTGTTTGCAGCGCTTCCAGCGACTCCCAGTAGTACACATTGGAGACGAGCCCGGTTTCCGCGTTTTCCCAGGCTTCTTCGCCAAGATAGCCGGGGATGGACCTGGCCGCTTGCGCAATGATCTTGTCCAGGGCGTGAAACGCATCGTCGTACTGCCCCTTGGCGAAGGTGAACGTGGCGGTGTACATGTGTGTGAGGTGAGTGTGCTTGACGCCTGGGTCGAGCCGGTCAGCGAAGCTGGGTTGACTTGAATGGCCTGTCGGCGGACTACCGCCCCTCGCGCCCCCCCGGCGCGACCTTGTGCTCCACTGCAAACACCGCCGCCTCCACTCGCGACGACAGATTCAGCTTGGCGAGGATATGCCGCACATGCAGCTTGACGGTGTCGTGGCTGATGTCCAGCGTACGGGCGATGGCCTTGTTGGATTCGCCGCGCGAGAGGTGGCTGAGGATTTCGCGTTCGCGCGGGGTGAGGGCGTCGAGCAGCGAACTCGTGTCCTGGCCTTTCTGTTCGTAGAGCTTGACGAGCTTGGCGGTCATGGCGGGGGCGACGACGGTTTCGCCGCGCTGGGCGCGCTGCAGGGCGTCGACGACTTCGTCGGGCTCCATGCTCTTCAACAGGTAGCCGTTGGCGCCGGCGCGCAGGGCGCGGGCGAGGTCGTCCTCGGCTTCGGACAGGGTGAGGATCAGTACGGGCAGGTCGAAGTTGTCGGCGCGCAGTTGCTGCATGAGGGTGATGCCGTCGGTGCCGGGCATGTTGAGGTCGAGCATGAGCACGTCGGGCCGGTGGGCCTTGAGCAGCATGGCGACTTCATCCGGGTCGCCGGTGAAGGCGGAGACTTCGATCAGGCCGCTCTGTTCGAGCAGTTCGGTGAGGCCCTTGCGGAAGAGGGTGTGGTCGTCGACGAGGACGATGCGGGTTTTCATGCGGCGTGTTCCGGCTTGCGTTGCGGAAAGACGAGACGGATGACGGTGCCGCCGGCGGGACGCGATTCGATGGTGAGCTTGCCGTTCAGCCGCGCGGCGCGTTCGCGCATGATGGTGAGGCCGAAGCTCTTGCCCATGGTGGAGGATTCGTCGTGCTTTTTCTGCACGCCGACGCCGTCGTCGGCGACGTTGACGGAATACTGGCCATCCTCGAGGTCGAGCGTGATGACGACGTGGCGCGCGCGGGCGTGCTTGGCGATGTTGTAGAGCGATTCCTGGATGATGTGGAAGACCTGGATTTCCTCGTCTGGAGTGAGGGTGACGTCCTGCACCAGGTTGAGGAAATCGACATCGGCGCTGGCCTTCTTGCGGAAGCTCTTGGCGAGTTCCTGGATGGCGGGCACCAGTCCGCGCGGGTTGATGCGGTCGCGGTACTGGGTGATGAGGTCCCTGAGGTCGGCGTAGGCGAGGTCGACGGCTTCCTCCACGTCGCCGAGGTAGCGCGATGCCTTGGGATAGTCCTCGTGGCGCATCGCGTCGGACAGCACGGTGAGCCGCATCTTGGCGTAGGCGAGCGTCTGCGCGAGCGAATCGTGAATCTGGTTGGCCAGCATCTGGCGTTCGTTCATCAGCGAGATGCGCATGTTCTCGCGGGTGAGGCGGGCGTTTTCCAGCGCGATGCCGAGGTGCTCGCTGATCGAACGGAACAGCAGACGCACGTCCTCGGGCACGGTCTTGCCTTCCTCGAGGAAGAGGTTGTAGACGCCCATGACCTGATTCTTGTGCATCAGCGGCACGGCGACCACGGTGTTGCAGGCGTTGCTGAAGAAGGGGGCGTTGGCCTGCCGCTCGCAGAAGGCGACGTTGTTCCAACTGCTGACGGTGACCTCGCGCGCGGCCTTGCCGCACACGCCGCAGTCGACGCTGACGAGCGCTTCGTGTTCGACGAGTTCGTTGGGCAGGCCGAGCGAGCCGATCAGCTTGAGGTGGCTGCGGTCGTCGGTGATGACGCGCACCGCGCCGGCCTGCGCGCCGGCCAGACGGATCATGGTGGCGAGAAAGCGGCCCAGCAACTGCTCGATGTTGGCGTCGGTGGACAGGCTGGTGGTGATCTCGGACAGCACCTTCAGCGCCGGCACGCTCACGTTGCCGGAATCGGTCGGCGTGTGCTGGATCAGCGGGTGGACGTTGTCTTTCATCGGTCGGCCGTGTCGTTCGGGGTATCCAGCATAGCGCCGTTCGCGCGCGCGCCCAAGGGTTCAGGGCGCCGCGACGGGCGGGGCGATGGGGGCCGTTTCGGCCGGCGCGGGCCTGGGCGGCACCGGCACCGCGATGCCGGGTTCGAGATCTTCCGGAAAACCGCCGGAAGCCGGGGCTTCCTTGGCGACCGGGTCGGCCTGGCTGGTGGCGCCGTCGGGCTTTTCCTTCAGCGGACCGTGCGGGGCGGGCGCCGGCGCGGCCGGTTCGACGGCCGGCGGCGGCGTTTGTGCTTCGGCGGGCGCGGCGGGGGCCGGCGCGGCGGGCGGTTGCGGATACAGGTGCGGCTGCAGGCGCGGCAGCAGGGTTTTCAGGATCTGCGCGGTGAGCGCGCTGGTATAGCTGAACTGGCCGGCGATCTCGCCCGGCACCAGCGCGGTGAGCGTGCCGAAATAGCGCTCGCCCAGATAGAACACGAACGTGCCGGTGCGATTGACCACGCGCGATTCGAGCAACTGGCCGCCGCGGCCGTAGCGTTCGAAGCGGTGGTCGCCGGTGCCGGTCTTGCCGCCGATGACGAGCGGGGTGCCGTCGGCGGCTTTCAGCGCGCCGGCGAGCCGGCCGGCGGTGCCGCCCTGCACGACGTTGGCGAGCGCGCGGCGCACGATCTGCGCGACCTCGACCGGCATCAGCCGCTCGCCCGCGGCCGGTTTCTTCGACAGCGTGGTGTCGTAGGGTGTGTTCGCGGCGAAGCGCAGACGGGTCAGGCTGTCCATCGACAGCCGTATGCCGTCGTTGACCAGGATGCCCATCAGCTCGGCGAGCGCGGCGGGGCGGTCGCCCGAGCTGCCGATCGCGGTGGCGTAGGAGGGCGTGATGTTGTCGAAGGGATAGCCGAGCCGCTTCCAGTCGTGCAGCAGGCCGTCGAAGGCTTCCACTTCGATCAGCGACTGGATGCGGATGTCCTGGGCGTTCTTGCGGCTGGTCTTGAAGAGCCAGTTGTAGACTTCGCGGCGGGCGCCCGCGCCCTGGTCGTAGAGGGTCTTGAGATCGGTGCCGGGCTGGTCGCGCAGGGTCTGCACGACCCAGAGTTCGAGCGGGTGAATCTGCGACACGTAGCCGCGGTCGGCGAGATTGTAGGCCTCGGGCGCGTGGTCGCGGTAGAGCACCTCCAGCGTTCTCGGACTGAGGCTGGCGGCGGTGGGGATGGTGCGCCGCAGCGCGTCGACGAAGGCGGCGAGGTCGGCCTGCGGCTCCAGATAGCGGTACACGGCGGCGAAGCGGCGCGGCGTCCGCGTGCGGGCGTAGAGGTCGTCCGCCATCTGCGCCGGCGTCCGGGCCTTGTGGCGCTGGTAGAAACGGTTGATGAAGACCTTGCCTTCCTGGTCGACGAAGCGCAGCAGGTAGGTTTCGCGCAGCGGATTGCCCGCATCCTCGAGCACGCGGGCCGCCGCGCCCGGGGTGGCGCTGACGTAGTGGCGCACGATGTCGCGCATGATGCGGATGTAGACGAGGTTGACCGAGTTCCGGGTGGCCTCCCAGACGTCCATGACGCGGCCGTTGTCCCTGGGGTCGAAGTTGGCGAAGGTGTGGATGCCGCCGCCGGTGAAGAAGGTCTCGGGCGCGGCGGAGTAGGGCCGCGCCATCGCGGCTTCGAGGGTGGCGGCGAGCGGCTCCTGGCGGTTCGCCAGCAGGCGCGCAGCGACCCACTGCGCCAGCACGTCGCGTTGCGGCTGGGCCTTCTGCCGCAGCGCGTCGTCGCCGAGCGCGCGGTAGGCCGCGTGCAGCCGCGCGACGATTTCCAGATACGTGACGAGCGTGCGCAGCTTGGCGGTGGAGCCGAGGTCGAGCCGCGCCTGGCTGTTGATGTCGAAGGGCTGGTTGAGGTTGTCGGCCTGGATGCGCAGGCGGTTGCCGGCCGTCGTCTTCTCGTACAGGGTGAAGCTGTAGATCACGCGGTCGAGCGGATTGTCGGGCTTCAGCAGGCGGAAGCCGACGAGTCCCGAGGCCGTGGCCGCGTCGAGCCTGGCGAGGCTCTGCAGATAGGTGCTCACGATCTTCTGCGCGGGCTGGTTGATCGTGGTGTCCACCTGCAGGTCGAGCCGGTCGAGGTCGTAGAGCCGCGCCTCGCCGAGCAGTTGCGCGACGCGGATGCGCTGCGCGTTGGCGGCCTTCTGGTCGACGAAGCGCGGCGGCGGCGGATCGATCCGCTCGCGGGTGGCGCGCAGCTTGACCGTCTTGGCGCGATCGGCCAGCGCGCGCGGAATGACGCCGGCGTTGGCGAGCAGGTCGAGGTGGTCGTCGGTCAGTGCGTCCAGCGCCTTGCGGTTGGTGGCCAGGTAATAGGACGGCCGCCGCTCGGCGACGATGAGCGAAAGCGCGTGCTTGAAGGCGCGGGCGTATTCGGGGCCTTCGGGCTTGCCGGCCAGGGTGCGGTTGACCTTGTCGAATTCGAGACCGTACCAGGCCCACAGTCCGTCGCCCACGCCGTTCACCTCGCCGTAGCGCGGCGCGGCGGCGAGCGGCACGGTGTTGAGATAGGCCATGACGGTCTCGCGCCGCATCGCCAGCGTGTTCGGTCCGTCGAGATAGGCGCGCAGGCTGGCCGTGGCCATCTGGCGCAGTTTCTCGCTCATGTCCGAAGTCCGTCCTTCGGGCGAGTGGCGGTATTTCTCGATCTGCGTCGGCAGGGTGCTGCCGCCGGGCACGTTGCGGTTGCGGTCGACCAGGCTGATGCCCTTTTCCAGCAGCGCCTGGGCGAGCCGGTCCCATTCCACCGCCGGGTTGCGGGTGGGGAACTGCTCGGCGAGCAGTTCCCGGTTCTCGATGTAGAGCAGCGCCTCGACCAGCACCGGCGGGATGGCGTCGAAGTGGTCGTAGACGCGCTGCGGCAGGCGGGTCTGGTGGAGCGGCTGGCCGTCGCTGTCGAGCAGGGTCAGGCCGGCCTGATCCTTTTCGTGGTAGGGCAGGAACAGGCCGAGGTCGTCGACGCGTTCCATCTGGATGCTGATCTTGGCCTGTTCGTCGATCTTCCAGCCGGCCTTGTCCAGCCGCGCCAGGTAGTCGGGCAGCTTGCTGTAGCCCAGCCGCAGGTCGTAGGGGCCGTTGCCGGGATAGCGGATGCGCCTGGACGGGCCGGGCTCCAGTTGCCAGGTCAGTTTCTGCGCGGTGCGGGCGAGATACTTTGCTTCCAGCGCCGACGACACCAGCTCGTAGGCGATCAGCGCGACCAGGCCGACGAGCAGCAGCAGGACGCCGAGGCCGATGAGGATGCGGCGCGGAAGCTTGTGCATGGCGGTGTCTTACGCCCAGTTTTTCGCGACGAGGAAATCGGTGTAGAGCGCGGCCTCCGGCGAGCCCGGCTCGGGACGCCAGTCGTAGCGCCATTTCACCACGGGCGGCAGCGACATCAGGATGGATTCGGTGCGGCCGCCGGACTGCAGGCCGAACAGCGTGCCGCGGTCGTACACGAGGTTGAACTCGACGTAGCGGCCGCGCCGGTAGGCCTGGAACTCGCGCTCGCGCTCGCCGTATTCATGCGCCTTGCGGCGTTCGAGGATCGGCAGATAGGCGACGAGGAAGGCGTCGCCCACCGAGCGCGTCATGGCGAAGGCGTGATCGAAGCCGCCTTCGAAGAAATCGTCGTAGAAGATGCCGCCGATGCCGCGCGGCTCGTTGCGGTGCCTGAGGAAGAAGTACTGGTCGCACCAGGCCTTGAAGCGCGGATGCAGGCCCGCGCCGAACGGGTCGAGCGCGGCCTTGCAGGCGGCGTGGAAATGGCGCGCGTCGTCCGCGAAGCCGTAGTAGGGCGTGAGATCCATGCCGCCGCCGAACCACCACACCGGCGCCTCGCCGTCCTTCAGCGCGACGAAGCAGCGTACGTTCATGTGCACCGTCGGCACGTAGGGATTGCGCGGGTGCAGCACCAGCGAGACGCCCATCGCCTCCCAGCGGCGGCCGGCCAGCTCCGGCCGGTGCGCGCTGGCCGAGGGCGGCAGCCGGTCGCCGAGCACGTGCGAGAAATTCACGCCGCCGCGTTCGAACACGCGGCCGTCCTCGATCAGGCGCGAGACGCCGCCGCCATTGAAGGCCGGGCCAGCCTTGTCGCCCTCTCCGCCCTGGGGGACGGGCGGGGTGGGGGCGCGGTCCCACGCATCGGTGCGGAAGGGCAGGCCGTCGGCCGTTTCGAGCGCGGCGACGATCTTCGCCTGCAGGTCGACGAGCCAGGTCTTGACGGCGACAGTATCGGGAGCGGTGGTGGGCATCACGGGCGAAGCAGCTTTCCGGTGGCGAGGTCGATCAGGGTGGACGGGCGTTTGCGGGTGCCGATGCGGCCATCGAGCACGCGCACGCGCGAGCCGAATATTCTCCGGCATTCGGCGGCGGTTTTGGCGGGTTTGCGCCCACTTTTGTTGGCGCTGGTGGAGACCAGCGCCGTGTCGAGCGCGCGGCACAGCCGGGCGGCGCCGGCGTGCGCGGTGACGCGCACCGCGACCGTCGGCCGGCCGCCGGTGAGAAGCGCGGGGCAGGCGTGCGAGGCCGGCACGACCCAGGTGACGGGGCCGGGCCAGGTGCGCGCGAGGCGGTCGCGGTCGGCCGGCGCGAGCGGCCGCACGAAGGGGGCGAGACGCTTGAAGCGGTCGGCGATCAGCAGCAGGCCCTGGGCGGCGCTGCGGCCTTTGAGGGCGATGAGTTTTCCGAGCGCGTGCGTGTTGCGCGGGTCGCAGCCGAGGCCATAGCAGGATTCGGTGGGATAGGCGATGAGCCCGCCGCGGCGCAGATGGGCGCGTAGCGCATCCACCTCGCGCCTCACGCCTGGCGCCTCACTTCTTGCTGCGATCCAGCGCGCGCCAGCCGATGTCGCGGCGGTACTGCATGCCGTCGAAACGGATGTCGGCGATGGTTTCGTAGGCGCGCTTCTGCGCCATGCGCACGCTGTCGCCGAGCGCCGTCACGGCGAGCACGCGGCCGCCGCCGACGACGATCTCGCCGTCCGTTTCCGTCGTGCCGGCGTGGAAGACGTGCAGGTCGTCGGCCGGGGCCGGCAGCGCGCCGATCACCGCGCCCTTCCTCGGCGCGTCGGGATAGCCTTCGGCGGCGAGCACCACCGCGAGCGCGGTACGGCGGTCCCATTCGGCCTCGACCGTGTCGAGCCGCCCGTCGATGGCGGCGTCCAGCAGGGCGACGAGGTCGGACTTCAGCCGCATCATGATCGGCTGGGTTTCGGGGTCGCCCATGCGGCAGTTGAATTCGAGCACCTTGGGCGCGCCGTCCGGCGAGACCATGATGCCGGCGTAGAGAAAACCGGTGTAGCGGATGCCCTCCAGAGCCATGCCTTCGACCGTGGGCAGGATCACTTCGCGCATGATGCGCGCGTGCAGCTCGGGGGTG
>JACDJB010003232.1_pt1 | contig 10904 bp, 8 predicted proteins | sample 7454121 | NCBI WGS metagenome assembly JACDJB01 (sample SAMN14253290, study PRJNA609438) | sludge metagenome | isolation source: sludge after 25d culture with pyrite | collected 2018-12-20 | reverse complement strand
GTGCAGATTGAGGCCCAGCGTTCCAAAAAAATCTTTGAAAAAGGCTTTTCCCATGTGGTCCGATTCGCTGATGATGACGGCGTGATTCTCTTTGAGTTCCTTTAGGTTACCAAAGGTAGGCCCAAACATGGGGTGGGTGGAGACAAACCGGCGACCCGATTTTTGATAATACTCTTTAAAGCCGGTTTTAACCGAGGCTATGTCGCAGATGATACAGCCCTGAGGCAGGAAGGGTGTTATTTGCTCAAAGGCGGCAATGGTATGCTCCAGATTTACTGCGTTGATGAGCAGTTCAGGTGCAAAGCCAGCTATCTCGTCGGTTTTTGTGAGCCGTTGCGTGTTAAAAATAAACCGCAGCTTCTCCATATCGGGGTCGTAAACAGCTACCTCGTGCTGCAGACACAAGGCGTCGGTGAGCCAGGTACCCATTTTCCCCGCACCTAAAATGCATATTTTCATGGTTTGTTTTATTATTGTTCAGAATTTCTAAGACAATTCGGGATTGTTTTTTGCGATTTGTTGTTTGATCCCGATGCTTCGGGATTGCCAAGAAAAACAAATCCTGTCCCGAACTGGATTCGGGAGCCTGCCCCGTTCTACGGGGAATATAACTGATAAGCATACTAATCCTAATCCTTAATCCCGATGACTATCGGGACTAACCTCTAGCCCCTATTGCCTGCTGCCTACTGCCTATTGCCTGCTGCCTATTGCCTGCTGCTTAATGCCTAATGCCTGAATTTCTATATCGAACGGAGAAAATTCGTGAATTTTCTCTACGAGTATTCTACCAAAATTTCGCACCTCTGGTGCTATTTTCACATTTCCTGCCTACCGGCAGGCAGGCGGCAGGCAGGCGTCTTCCAGCTTCCTTCGGCAGCTGCCGGATACTGCTTCCAACATTCCATTATTCCAACATTCCCTTTCAGCTTTGAGCCTTCAGCTTTCACCTTTCCACCCCCCGCTCCTTAATCTTTTTCCTCTCCAACTCCTTATTCATTATCAAACTTTGCCGGGCGATGGACTCTTTGTGGATGGTTTCGAATATTTCGGTCACAAACTCTTCTTCCAGCCCACTGGTGATGGCTTTGTTCTTCCTGTCGGTCATCAGCTCGTCGTAGCGCCGTGTTTGGAGAATGGTGATGTTGTGCTCATATTTGTATTTTCCGATGGCATCCGACACAACCATTCTTTGTTTCAGCAGGTCCAGCAAGGAGTTGTCCAGGATGTCAATCTGTTTGCGCAAGGCATCGATGGTGACCCGGGGTGTGTCGCCGATGTTTGACCTGCGCAATACCAGGTGGCCAAGAATCTCTTTTAAATCGGCTGGGGTAACCTGCTGGGCAGCATCGCTCCAGGCTTTGTCGGGACAGATGTGCGACTCAATGATGAGCCCGTCGAAGTTCAGGTCCATAGCCTCCTGGCACAGACCTGCCAACAGGTGACGCTTGCCGGCAATGTGGCTGGGGTCGGTGATGATGGGCAGCTCAGGGAGACGGCGCCGCAACTCAATGGGGATTTGCCATTGCGGGTGGTTGCGAAATTCCGACTTATCGTACATACTGAACCCACGGTGGATGGCTGCAAGCTGCGTGATACCCGCGCCATTGATGCGTTCTATGGCTCCTATCCAAAGGTCCAGGTCGGGATTTACCGGGTTTTTAACAAATACCGGTATGTTCATGCCTTTTAAGGCATTGGCTACTTCCTGCACGGCAAAGGGGTTGGCTGAGGTGCGGGCACCAATCCATACCAGGTCAATGCCATATTTCAGAGCTTCATACACATGGTAGGGGGTTGCCACCTCCACACCCACAAACATGCCGGTTTCCTCTTTTACCCGTCTGAGCCAGGGTAAACCAACGGTACCCACACCCTCGAAAGCCCCGGGGCGGGTACGTGGTTTCCAAATACCGGCTCTGAAGAGCTTGATGCCCTGGGCGGCCAGTTCTTTCGCGGTGGAAAGGGTTTGCTCCTCGGTTTCGGCGCTGCAGGGGCCCGAAATAATTATGGGACGTTTGAGTTCTATGCCCGGGAGCGACAGTGGTTGTAAATTTAGCTTGGTCATGATTCCTTCGATTTAACTTTTTTAATTCTTTCGAGGGCTTCTTTCAGCACCTCTTGTGGTGTGCAAAGCGATATACGTAGGTATCGGTCGCCATTGCTGCCAAAAATTGAGCCGGGGGTTATAAACACATGCGCGTTGTATAAAATTTGGTCTGCCAACTCTTTTGACGATGAGGCCTGAGGGGGTATGGAAGCCCATATAAACATGCCTGACTGTTCTTTGTCCCAGGTGCATTGCAGTGCATTCAAAATGTCATAAACCAGCTCGCGTCGTTTGCTGTAAACCTCGTTGATGCTTTGGTACCAATCTTTTTCCAGAGATAGTGCAATGGCCGCAGCTTCCTGCATGGGGCGGAACATGCCCGAATCCATATTGCTTTTTACTCTGAGAATGTATTTAATAAACTGTGCATTCGAGGCGGCCATTCCCATCCGCCATCCGGCCATGTTGTGCGATTTGCTCAATGAGTTCAGCTCAATGGCTGTGTCTTTGGCCCCGGGTACCTGTAAGATGCTTTGAGGATTGTCGTTTAGTATGAAGCTGTATGGATTGTCGTTGCAGATAAGGATATTGTGACGTTTACCAAAATCAATGAGTTTCTCAAACAGGGCCTGGTCGGCCTTAGCACCGGTGGGCATATTGGGATAATTCACCCACATCAGTTTCACATCTGTAAGGTCTTGTTGTTCCAGAGCCTTGAAATCGGGCTGCCAATTGAGCTCTGACAGTAAATCGTAGGTGTGGATTTTGGCACCCACCAGCTTTGTTACAGCGCTGTAAGTGGGGTATCCGGGGTTGGGAATGAGCACCTTATCACCCGGGTTTAAAAATGCCAGAGAGATGTGCATGATGCCTTCCTTAGAACCCATGAGGGGCAATATTTCGTGGCCGGCATCCAATTTTACCCGGTAGTATTTTTGGTACCAGTTGGCAAAAGCTTTGCGAAGCGCCTGAATTCCAACGTAGGATTGATAACCGTGGGTGTCATCCTGCGCGGACGAGGTATGAAGTGCCTCCAGCACAACGGGTGCCGGTTTTTGATCGGGATTTCCAATACCCAGATTTATCACCGGTTTACCTTCCTGGCGCATTTGTTCTATCTCTTTCAGCTTTATTGAGAAGTAGTATTCCTCAACGGTGCTTACTCTTTGGGCTGGTTTAATCATCATATCAAGTGTATTGCCAACATTAAAAGGTAATTAATGACTTATTGGGTTTGTTTTCTTCGTCTCCATTTTGAATTTGTGTGATGAGAGCGGCCTCATATTCTCCAAGTATTCGCAGCCTGCTGCATAAGGGGCGTATGGCATCCAGCGACTGATGATAGCGTTGATAGCTTTGGAACATCACATCGATGTAAAAGAGATACTCCCATTCGGCTCCCACCACGGGGAGTGATTGAATTTTGGTTAGGTTGATGTTGTAAAAAGCAAGCACCGTTAAAACTTTTGAGAGGCTGCCTTCCTCGTGAGGCAACGAAAAAACCAGAGATGATTTATTGATCCTCTTCTCTTCCAGCAGCCGGTTTTTCAGGGAGGTATCCTCTTCTCCTATAATTAAAAAGCGGGTAAAGTTGTGTTTGTTGGTTTCAATGCCTCTTTCAATGATATTGAGATGGTAGAGCCTGCTTGCCAGTGAAGAGGCGATGGCTCCGCGTCCTTCTATTTTGTGGTCGGCTATCTCTTTGGCGCTCAGGGCGGTGTCGTCACTCTCGATGAGTTTGATGTGTGGGTGTGCCTTAAAGAAGGCTGCACATTGCGCCAGGGCCATGGGATGGGAGTGTACTTCGCGCAGCTGGTCAATGGTTTGACCCTGAAGTGCCATCAGGTGATGCTTAATACGCAATTTGTATTCGCCCAAAATAGTGAGACCCGACTCGCGGAGAAGGGTATTGTTGGGAAGCAAACTGCCTACCAGGGTGTTCTCAATGGCCACAATTCCCAGAATACCCTTCTGATTGTGAATGGCATCGAAGAGCTCGGGAAAAGTTATACAGGGTATTATATTTACTTCCCGGTCGTGGAAATAGGCTCTGGCAGCAATTTCGTGGTTGGCGCCTGCGCCTCCCTGTATGGCAATGGTTATTGGCTTTTGTGTTGTCATAAGTTTAAATAAAAAATCCCGCCTGGTGGGGCGGGATACGTATTGTTAGCTATTGTTACTCTATAGTTTACGATGCACAGGCCTGCCCTTTCTGGTTGAACTTCCAAAAAAGTAAAAATAAAAGAAGAAAAAATTGGCGTGCATCAACATGGTTCGCTTTTTTTGATGTTGCAAAAATAAGTATTGTTGTGGGTTTTGGCAATAGGAAATGAAAAAAATGTTTGATTTGGCGTTATTTTTTTTGTTTTGACCTCAAAAAGGTTACAGATTTACAGTTTATAGCCAGACTATCATTTACTTTGAATTCATCTTATTTCCAGGTGGGGCCGAAGTATTAATAAGCAACAAAATTTCTAACGGCCGACAGAATTTATTATCTTTGAGCATGGCAAAAAAATTTTATACAGAGTTTGAGCCAGCACTTTTAAGAGTAACCACTCCTGAACCAGGAGATATTTCTAATTTTATCAATATTTTACAAATTCGCCTCGACGAGCATTTGGATAAGAATCCACCAGATGCGCCGTCATTAACAGACATAATAAGTATTTAATAATGGACGGACAATTATCATTATTTGAAATCAAGCAGAAGGAAACGACTGTGAAAGTTGTTAATGTGGCATCAGTACCTCAGAGAAGTCCATTTAGATATCCAGGTGGAAAAACCTGGTTAATACCTGTTGTTAGAAAGTGGCTTAAACAGTCAAACGACCCCAAAACGTTGATAGAACCTTTTGCGGGTGGTGGAATTATTAGTCTTACCTCAGCATTTGAGAGCTTAGCCGACAAGATTATCATGGTTGAACTTGACCATGAAGTAGCGGCTGTTTGGGAAGTAATAATCAATGGCGACCACAAATGGTTGGCCGACAAAATTTATTCTTTTGACCTTACTTCTGAAAATGCAAACTCAATTCTTCAAAAGGAAGATAAAACAGTTGAAGAACAAGCTTTTAGCACAATTATTAAAAACAGAATTTTTCATGGCGGAATAATTACCAAGGGCTCAGGGTTAATTAAAAATGGTGAAAAAGGGAAAGGAATTAAGTCACGGTGGTATCCAAAAACTCTGAGAGACAGAATCATGGCAATTGAATATGTTAAATCAAAAATGGAGTTTGTAACAGGTGATGCATTTAAAGAATTGGAGAAAATAAAAAATGATAAAAATGCCTATTCTTTTATTGACCCACCTTATACCGTTGCAGGAAAAAGGCTTTATACTCATTTCGAAATCGACCATAACGCTCTGTTTGCTTTGACTGCACAGCTGAAAGGGAAATTTATGCTTACATATGATGATACGGAAGAAATTAGGGGGTTGGCCGACAAATACGAACTTGACTTTCGTACAATCCCAATGAAAACAACACATCATATTAGAAAAAATGAAATTATCATATCAGACAATTTTGATTGGTGGAAATAAAAACACTGGCCATGACATTCTGTAAATTTCATGTTGGGTACATACGGTTTTTGGGCGCTTGTGCCCGCATGTTATTTGGTGCAGGCCAAAACTGACATTTGTACATTTCGATTATATGGTGAGTATTGTGGTATGTCTGAATTTACAGTTTTGTGCACAGCGACGAATAGATATTACACATACAATTTGAAAAACAATCAGATACTTGTAAAAAATAGATGAAGATTATCAATGCGATATGTAACAGAAGTCTCAAGGAGGTCTTCCGGCAACCGCCGGAAGAGCCTGCGGCCTGCACGTGATTATCTTCTTTTTTAAAAAGCCGACTCTTTTAGCCATGCGTAAACTTAAAATACTTATTACAGCAACTCTTTTTTGCGGACTTTTGTCCTGCGACAGTGTGCTTAACGTGGATATTACAGGCGACGGAAACCGGGTAGAGAGGGTGCGGAATCTCTCTTCATTCTCAAAAGTTTATTTAGATGCGGAGTTTATATTGGAGCTGAGCAGTGGTTTCACACAAAGCGTTAGTGTGGAATGTGACTCAAATATAATGAGTTATATAGTCACTGAAGTAGATAATAACCGGTTAAACATCGGACGTAAGGCGGGGTTTGACCTTTTCCCCCGTCAGCCCATTATTGTGAAGGTGGTGCTGCCATCGCTGTCCACAGTTGAAGTATTGGGTGGTGGTAAGGTAAATGCGGGCCCTCTGGCTGGTGAAGATGTGAAGGTGTTTATTTTAGGCGTTTCCACTTTCAGGGGGGAGGATGTTAACTGCACTGTATTTGATGTCTTTGCCGAAGGCAGCACTCGCATTTGGTTGGATGGCCATTTCCGCAAGCTTCAGATCAGGCAAAAAGGGTCCGGCGACGTGTTGTTGTCGGGGAGTGCAAAAACATTGAAACTTACGCTCGAGGGTTCGGGCATGATTGATGCAAGGGCGCTTCTTTCGTCTTTTACCGACGTAAACCTGGTAGGCTCGGGACTGGCTTTCTGCTTTGCCTCGGAAATATTAAACGCGATGGTGGCCGGTAATGGACGCATCTACTATTTTGGTTCTCCGTTGACCATCGAAGAGGAGGTATCGGGGGGGGGCGCCCTCATTCCCGGCGAATAACTTTGGCAAAATCCGGGGATTCATTCATCGCATTGATTCGTTAAAGCCGGTTTCCAGCGTGTGGTGGGTATAAAATGAAGTTTCGCCTTTTTGGATATCCACCGTGATATTGATGTCGCGTTGGGTTTTGCCATTCAGGTTCATAGTGAGGGTGTGCCGGCCGGGGGGCAAGGAGATACGGGTATAGGAGATAGAGTAGGGGAGGGATTGCCAGTTGCGCGTGTCGGCCTTTTCGGTCATGGCATTTACAATGCTTAAAATGGTGCCCAAATTGTCGTTTTCGTTGCGCGCCACCTCTTCCATAGCCCGCTTGGTGGCCAGGCGCAGCACGCTGTTACCTACTTCCCGCAACATTCTGTCGCGCAAACTCTGAAAGGCAATCTGGTTAATATCCTGGGCTATCTCCAAAGGATATACTTTGTCTTCCCATTGGAGTCTGGCGCCGGTAAATAGGGGAGGACGTTCCACGTATTTGGGAAATGCCACTCTCAAAAACGATAGATTTTTAAAGGCCGCCAGCTCATCCTGGCTGCGGTTGCCCACATAAATGGGGAATACCAGGCCCAGCTCGGGATTTGCCAGGGTAAGGTATCCATTGGAGATGCCCATGTTGCTTATGGTTAAATCCCACTCCCATTTAACGGGGCCCAGGCCATTGAGCCACAAAAAAACCAGTTCTCCCTGGCTGTCGTCCCTGTTTTTGGGAGCTTCGAGATTAAACTCTTCTTCATACTGTTGCACCTCATTTTCAAAGCCTGTGTTTTGGGCGGCTCTTAGGAGGTCCTCCTTCAGTTGGGCGGGCGGACCCATTCCGAACAGCGTGGTATAATCCTGCTGGTAGGTTTCCAGTGCATTGCGATAGGCAATAAAAGCATTGTTATAGTCGTGGGCTGCATCGTAAATCATCCCCATCAGATTAAATGCAAAGGCATCTTTCTGATATTTGTTTTTGTGGTCTTTGTATTTGTCGTTGAGTTGCTGTAACCTTATGTTGATGCGTCGGGTCTCCACCAGGGCGGCCTCCATGTTTTCCATCTCCAGAAAACCAAGGGCTTTGTAAAAGTTAACCATGATGGCTTCAAAATCTTCCGGGCGATAAGGTTTCACCATTGGATTCGACACCAGCGCCAGCGCTTCAGTCCCCCAATTTTTGCGATAGTCTTCGATGTATAGATCGGCCTGGTCTAAAAAATCTATGCTTTTTTGATAATCGCCCAGCATAAACGATACCATGCCACGATTCATAAAATAGAGTACACGATGCACGTTTTCGGGCCACTTTTTGTCCTGGTCCAACAGTTTGTCGGCCTGTTCGAAGTTTCCCCTGGCAATTTGCGTCTGTATTTTAAGCGTTTTGGTATAGAAGGTGGCGCAGGCTGCCAATATTAAAAGCAGCCCCGCCAAAATCAATATCTTTGGGGAGCGATGCATAGTAAGTGGGGACGTAAAATGAGTATTTTAGTTGCGAATATACTTCCTGATTTTTTTATCGCCTATCCATACTATTTCACTGGTCTCGATATCGGTAAGCTCCAAATTCACCTGATAGTAGTTAACCCGCTCCTTTTTATAGGTGTCCACAATGGAGTTGATGTCACCATTCATCATAAAGTCGGCGCCCAGTTCCTGACCCCATTTTTTGGCCGTGGCTGTTGAGGCAAACTCTTGCTGAGCAGCACGTTCGCGACGCAGCTCTTCACGCTTGTCGCCGGCTTGTACCAGCCTTACTTTTCCGGAGTTGATGTAGGCACGTTCCACATCTTTGATAAAGGTTTCGGCGCTTATGTGTTCGTGCGACTGGTTGTAAACCAGGCCTACTACCACCACAGGTCTCTCTCCGTTATGCGCTTGCATAAATTCCCTAAGCCATCGGCCATCTAACACTTGTTCAACCATAGCCTCGGCCACCATGCGGGAATCGGTGTCGTTCCATCGCCCGCTCAGGTCGATAATCTCTTCGGTATCTACGCGTTGCACTTTGTGTGTGGCGCATCCCCCAAGAAATGCAAGCGCAAACGCTACGAAAATTGCAGAAAAAGTAGTTTTCATAATATTAGGATTTTTCTTTTTGGACTCAAATTGTATGCCAATTCAGGGTTAGGTTGTGGAATCTATTTTTATGGTGCTAAGATAGAAATTAATTTGTTTAACCAGCTCTTCACTATTGTGGTCGGGAATCTCGAAGGTCAGGTCCATGGCATCGTCCCAAATATCTGTAAAGCCCACTTTAAAATGCGCTATAGATAAATGGGCCATGGTTTTTAACGCACAATAGTTGTTGGCCGTCAAAATAAAAAGTGCATCGAAAGGGGTGGCTATAAACTCTTTTACCTGGTGCGACTGAGGCAAGTAGAAAAATGAAAAATCATTTAAAGTAATAAAGACAAAGGTCTGGTCGCCAATGTAGGGCATCACCTGTTTGTGCGATTCAATGTATCCAATGGCTTTTACCTGGGTTTGATTTTGGCTCAGTTGTTTTGCAAAAAGCTTGGTTTGCCGGTAGCATCTCTCCGAAGAGGCATTGAAAAGGATGGCCGCAGTTTTTAGTTGGTCCAGAGCCCTGATTTGCATGGTTCGGTGTTGCCCTTTCAAAAGGTGGTTGAGCCAATACCGGCCAATGGTTTCTCTTGGTTTCTTTAAAAAAGTCACATTAATTAGCCTTAGTTTTCAATCAGTTTTATAAAGTCCTCTTCCGAAATAATGGGGACACCCAGTTCTTCGGCTTTTTCGAGCTTCCCGGGGCCCATATTTGCACCGGCCACCAGATAGTTGGTTTTACCGGTGACCGACGAGGTGTTTTTTCCACCGTGCATTTCAATCAACTCTTTGATCCGGTCGCGCGAATATTTTGTGAAGGTACCACTTATTACGATGGTTAGACCCTGAAGTCGCGATGTTTTTTGAACGGTATCCTCTGTGGTGGTGTTTTTGAATTGCAGGCCAAACTGTTTTAGTTCATCTACCATTTTCCGGTTGGCTTCCGATTGAAAAAAAGCAAGGATACTGCCTGCAATTTTTTCGCCTATCTCATCTACGGCTGTCAGTTGCTCGATGGAGGCCGAAGCCAACTGGTCAATGGAGCCCATCGCCTCTGCCAGTTTCTTGGCTACGGTTTCGCCCACAAATCGTATCCCAAGCGCAAATAATACACGGGGGAATGGCACCTCAAGAGACTTTTGGATACTTTCGAGTATGTTGCCTGCCGATTTTTTACCCAGCCTCTCCAATCCTATTAATTGAGAGGCCTGTAAGCGGTATAAATCTGAGATGGAGTGAACCAGACCGTGGTTGTAGAGCATGTTGATGGTTTCTTTTCCCAGGCCGTCAATATTCATAGCCTTGCGGGAAATGAAGTGTTCAATCTTGCCTTTTATCTGTGGCGGGCAACTGGCGCTGTTGGGACAGTAATGGGCTGCCTCGCCCTCCACGCGCATCAGCGGGGCGCCGCATTCGGGACAATGAGAGATAAAGGTGACCGGTTGACTATTGGGAGAGCGCCGATCCTTTAATATGCCGGTAATTTTTGGGATAATCTCACCTCCTTTCTCAACTTTAACCACGTCGTTCAGGTGTAGGTCGAGTTCTGAGATGATGTCGGCGTTGTGCAGCGATGCACGCTTTACCACGGTGCCGGCCAGCAGCACCGGTTCCAGGTTGGCTACCGGCGTAACGGCACCGGTTCGTCCCACCTGAAAATCAACCGAAACCAGCCGGGTGAGGGCTTCTTCGGCTTGAAATTTATAGGCAATGGCCCACCGGGGCGATTTGGCCGTAAAGCCCAGTTGCTCCTGCAAAGGGATGCTGTCAACTTTTATAACTACCCCGTCGATGTCGAAGGGCAGATGGCGGCGCTCATGGTCCCATTTCCTGATGAAGTTGAACACCTCTTCCAGGGAACTGCACAGTTGCATGTGGGGGGACACCTTGAGTCCCCAGGTACGGGCTTTTTCCAAATTTTGAAAATGGCTGTTGCCGGGGAGCTCGTCGGCCAGCAGATAGTAAAGGAAACAATCGAGCGGCCGGCGGGCCACCAGAGAGCTGTTTTGAAGTTTAAGCGAGCCGGCGGCTGCATTGCGAGGATTGGCAAAGAGGGGCTCTCCGGCTTCTGCACGCTGACGGTTTAGTTTTTCAAAACCTTCGCGGGGCAGAAATATCTCTCCGCGCACTTCAAATTCGCGGGGG
>JACDJB010003231.1_pt1 | contig 10905 bp, 11 predicted proteins | sample 7454121 | NCBI WGS metagenome assembly JACDJB01 (sample SAMN14253290, study PRJNA609438) | sludge metagenome | isolation source: sludge after 25d culture with pyrite | collected 2018-12-20 | reverse complement strand
CTGTTTCAATCCGCGCCCGGCCGTGAGGCCGGGCGATACGCCTGCACCTGGTCCATGCCGGCCAGGGCGGAGACGTTTCAATCCGCGCCCGGCCGTGAGGCCGGGCGATACCCACCGCCCCGGAATCAAGCTCTATGCGCTGATGCAAGTTTCAATCCGCGCCCGGCCGTGAGGCCGGGCGATACACCCCGCAACCCGCAACCTGCATTGATCCTCAGGGTTTCAATCCGCGCCCGGCCGTGAGGCCGGGCGATACGCCGGCAAGCCGAATACAGGAAGTGCATCGGCCATGTTTCAATCCGCGCCCGGCCGTGAGGCCGGGCGATACTCCGCTGCTGCAACCTGTTGTTTGCTTTGCGAAGCGAAACCAGTTTGCGCGAATCTGCGGCGCGAGGCAATGCGACAAGGGTGTGAGGAGCAAGTGTCGGATTCCAGGTTGTTAAAGAACAAGGTGTTATCACGCGCGCGAAACGCCGAAGATTTCAGTGTCGATGCGGGTTCGCGCGTCATACGACGAGGGGGCCTTCGAAGTCTACGGAGCGGAAACGGCCGTGTTGCTTGACGCGAAGGCCTACCGGTTCGGTGATTCGATAAAAGCGAAGGTTGTCCTGTGCCGTGTCGATTTCAGTCAAGAGTTCGCGCTCAAGCTGTTCGAACTGCATCTCGTCAACGGTGCATTCGAAGACGGATTTTTGTACGCGCTGGCCGACCCTTTCGCAGGCTTTGGCGACGCGGCGCAGGCGTTTGCGTCCGGCGGCGGTTTCAGTGGAAACGTCGTAGGTGACGATGATGAGCATGAGCTTACCTGGCCAGATAGGGCAAATAGCTTTCCATTTCGCCACGCAAAGTGCGCGCGATGAAGCGTGCCTGAATGAAGGGTAACAGGGCGAGCGGGAGCTTGGTTTCTGTCAGCGAATGCGTAACCTCTTCCTGCTTGCGTTCTTGCCAGGCGGCGACGACAGCACGCCGGCCCTTGTCGTTGAGCATGACGGCACCGCCTTCGCGCAGGTCGAAATCCTTTTCGCCGATTTGCCCGCGATTGATGAGCGTGAGCGCCAGACGATCACATAGGATCGCCCGGAATTCTTCCTGCAGGTCCAGCGCCAGCGCAGCGCGCCCGGGGCGAACGCTGTGGAGGAAGCCGAGTTGAGGGTCGAGGCCGGCGGCTTCAAGTGCCGAACGGCAGTCGTTCATGAGCATCGCGTAGAGAAACGAAATCAGTGCGTTGAACGGGTCCAGCGGTGGCCGGCGAGTGCGGCCGTTGAGCTGAAACGCGGCGCGGAAGGGCGCCTTGACGACGAGATTCAGCGCTTCGAAATAGCCGCGCGCGGCCTCGCCTTCGACGCCCCGCAGTTCGTCCGCAGTGGTGGCGGCTGCAGCGGCGCGCAATGAGGCGGCCAGGTTGTCGACGGCGCGATTGAGCTGAGCGGTTTCGGCCTCATTCCCAGATTCGCGTGCGCCGCGCTGCAACACGGCGCGGCTGTTCCTGAGCTTACCGGCGACGCAGGCGCGCGCGATTTCGAGCGTGACGGAAGCATCGCTCGCCGCGCGATGCTGTGCCTGGCGCAGCAGGATGTTGCCGGAAACCGGGCCCTCGAGCCGCGCCTTGAAATGGCCGGAATCGTCCAGCAGCACCAGCGACTTGCCTTCGTCGGCCAGCCGGTGCATGAGAGCGGGCGAGACCATGACATTGCCAAAGCAGACCAGACCGCCGACATGGTGCAGCGGCACCTGGAGCTTCTTTTCGCGATCGATGTCGATGCGCACGGTGGCGTTGTCCAGGTGGGCGTAGGCCTGGGGCGCCATGACATAGAGGGTGTTTTGTATCTGGTGCATTATTGGGCTACAGTAAGGTACACAAATGTGTTTTGGGGGTCGTCATGGATTTCGTCACTGTTCGCGAGTTGCGCGCCGAATCGGCCAAGGTCTGGGAAAAGGTCGAGGCTGGCGAAGAGGTTGTCATCACCCGCAACGGCAAACCGTTTGCCCTGTTGCTGAATACCAGGCCGGACGAACTGGAAAATATGCTGCGCGCCATACGCGCTGAGCGCTTTGGTGCGACGGTGCGCAAGATGCAGGCGCACGCTCAGCAGGCAGGCCTGAGCGACATGACAATGGAAGAGATCGACACGGAGATCGCGGCGATGCGCAAAGAACGGCGCGAGCGCAATGCTGGCGGTCGTTGATACCAATGTCCTGGTGTCGGCGCTCATCAATCGGCACGGCAGCCCAGGCTTGGTTGTCGAAAAAATCCGCACACTCGAACTCACGCCAGTCGTGAGTGTGGAGATTCTCGACGAATATGCGGAAGTGCTGCGTCGCGTGCGTTTTGGCTTTGCGCGGCAACAGGTGGATGAACTCCTCTCCGACATGGAGGGGCTGGCGCAACCCATCCGGCCAGCGCCTATCCCCCTGGTCGGGCTGCCCCATGTCGACGACGCCATCTTCATTGCCGCCGCCCTTGCCGCGGCCTGCCCGATCGTCACCGGCAACGTGCGGCATTTTCCGCCTGATGCGGGCGTGGAAATCCTCAGCCCGGCGGCGTGCATCGCGCGGCTGGTCACGGGCTGACCCCACTGTCGGGCGCAAACAACGCGCGTGCCAAGCCGCGCTGCCGGTTCTTCTCTGCCAGCGCCTCCGGCTGGCAAATCTCTTTCAGCGAACATTCCTTGCAGCGTGCATCGTTTGCCGGCGGCGGCAGCTTGCCCGTCAACAACATTGCGCGAATCGCCTCGGCGGTTTCGATCACCAGTCTCCGCAGTTCCGGCGTGATCTCCACTTCGCGCCGCCTATGGCTGCTGGCGTGAAATATGGCGCCCTGCGTGACAGGTCGGCCCAGCATGTCTTCCAGGCACATGGCTTGGGCGGCGAGCTGGATGTCGTCGTTGAGCCACTTGCGTTTGGGGCCGTGTTTGTACTCGACTGGATAGACTGTGCCATCCGGCCAGAACTCGACCACGTCGCACTTGCCGATCAGGCCGCAGCGATCCGACCAGACGGGCAGCGCGAACTCGGCACGCACGCCGCTTTTCAGTGTTTCGTACGCGACTCGATCCACGCGCGCGTGCTCGGCGTTTCCTCGTGCGGTATGAAGGTTGTCGGTGAATTCACCTTCCTGGTGGATCAGTCCGCAACGGCGCGGGCAGTACGCCCAGTGGTTGAGGGCGGACAGCGGTATGGGATCAGGGTTGATCATGGCCGACGCGGGGCGTATCTTCTGTGCCATGCGTACTCAGCGCGACTCAACGGAGGTTCCCATGTCACTGACTGCCGAACAAATCAAGGTGGAAGCCATGAAGCTCCCCCCTGAAGAACGCGCGGATCTGGCTGATTGGCTCTGGATCAGTGTCACCCCTCGCGATGAGGTCAAGGCCGCGTGGGATGTCGAAATCGCCCGTCGTATCGCTGAAATCGACGCCGGAACTGCCGAATTGATTCCCGGTGAAGAAGTGTTCGCAAGGCTGGAAGAGAAACTTCGCAAAGCGGGTGCGTGAGGCACATTTGGCATCCGCTGGCTGAAACTGAATTTGACCAGGCGCTGGATTACTATGCTGCTCATGCCGGGGTAAGTGTCAGTAGGAAATTCATAACAGTAATCAGGCAATCGCTGGATCTGCTTCACGAGCATCCCGCCATAGGCAAGCCAGTGCAGCATCAGGCGCGCAGCATCGCATTGCACGGTTTTCCTTTCGATCTGGTGTATCGGATCTATCCCGAGATGATTGTCATCATCGCTATTGCTAACCAGAGCCGCCGCCCGGGGTATTGGGCGGGGCGGCGGTAGTTTGGACTCAAGCCTCCTCAACCCTCACAACGATTGATGAGTTCGACGCCGGGCGGTAGCCGGTCAGCGTGTGCGGTGACGACGTAGTCGGAGAAGCTCCGTGGCGAGCCAGTCAGTCCTTCCCTGTGTGCGATTTCCACAATGGCGTTTTCACGCTTCGCGCGAGGCGTCGAGAAATCCAGCAGTCGCTGCGCGGGCGCACAGCCGAGCATGGCCTGACGCACGCGCTGCGCGGGGTCGCTGTCGCTACCGACGTGCTTGAAAACGTAGAGCCCGCGACACGCCATGACGCCTTTGGACGCGGAGCGGTCATGGTCCCACATGCTGGCGAGCGCTTGCCATAGGTTTTCCAGATCGGCGTCGGTGAATGCGCCTTCTCCTTCTTCTCCCGCGCCTTTGGCAAGGTGTGCAGAAATGAAGCCTTTGGCCGCATAGAGGCCGTAGGGAATCAGCGCCTTGCGGCCCATCGTGCGTAATTTGTCTTCTTCCTGGCCGTTTTCCCACGCTTGGTAATCAGCTTCGGTCTTGGCGCCGGCGACTTTCTCAGCAACTGCCATGCGGGTGATCGACGCGTCCATCGGCAGGATCGGATCGATGGAACGCGAAAAGGCAATCTGCACCGGGCCGCGCACCTGTCCAGCGTTGGGGCCGGTGGACATGACTGCGCCGAAGGTGCGCACATCAAAGAATTGCTGGCGCATCCAGTCGCGCGCACGGTTGACCTGCTGGCGGTTGCCGCCGCCACCCGGTGCGCCGCCGGTGGCGACGTGCGCGGCGGTGATCGGCTTGTTCAGATTGCTCGCGTGCTCGACAAAGATCGCGTTGGGCGTGACATTGCCGTAAGCAGTGAGGATGTAGTTGCGTATCCGCCGCTTCAGCGCCACGTCCGACACCAGCCCGTGCATGTCCTCCGGGTCGATGCGCGGACTGTTACCGGCATCGGGATCGCCGTTGGGATTGCCGTTCTCGCAATCGAAAAGGTAGAGGAATTCGTAGCGGTTCTGGATGGCGCTCATTGCTGGTCTCCTGATTGGGCGGCGTTGGTGGAATCGGGTGCGTCTTTGCCGCCTGTCTTGGCGGATTTACGCAGCTCGGCAAGCTGCTGGTAGTAGCCAAGCGCGAACAACCCTTGGCCTTCGAGGTCGAGGATACGCGGCACGCGGTCGCCGAGCCGGCCCATCACGTCGGCTATTTTTTCTTCGAACCAGAAGGCCCGTCCGCCTTCGAGCTTGCCAAGATGGTTGCGCGCGTTGGCCGCGAGGCGGCCCAGGATCAGGCCGGGGGTTTGGCTCGCGGCAGCGTAGTAGCGCTGTACGACGCCCGCGCCGACATCGCCGAGCGCGGCGCGTTGCAGGCTGGCGAGCACGGCGAGCAGTCGCCCGCAGTGGTAGGCGGGGTCGGGATGGTCGGGATTGAGGTAAGCGGTCATGGCGGAATCTCCTTTGGGTAGGCGACGGGCGAAATAAGCTTTGATGAGGCCCATGCGGGCGTGGTTGAACGGCGGTTGGTCTTTATCGACGAGGTCGGCGCGGAAACGGGCGAGTGCTTGCGCGAGCAGCGGTCGCGGGATAGGGAGTGCGCGCACTGCGGCTTGCCACAGCGTGGCGGCGGTGGGCGCGGGTAGGTCTTTGAGGTCGCGTACCAGCGCACCACCCACGGCCATGAACTTGGGATCGCGCGCCAGGCCCGCGCCATCGCGGGCGACGATGGCCAGATCGGCAAACCATGCACCGACGTTTCGCACCAGTTCCTCGAACGCGCCTTCCATCCAGTCGCGCACCATCACGCGTCCCGAAGCGCCAGAGAGTGTCATTGCGTAGTAGAGGTTGCGGCCAAGGTCGGCGCGGACTCCGCTGCGGATGGCGTCGAGGAGTTCGCGGGCACGGGCTTGCGCGGCGGCTTCGACCTGTTCGTCCGATTCCATGCCTTCGAGCCAGGCGAGTGGATCGTCGGCTGCGGGGACGTTGTCCTTGAACCAATGGACGACCAGCGCGTTGGCCAGCTTGCGGAAATGGTTGCGAATGAGGTCATTGAGGCCGTCGGCGTACTGCTGTGCTGCCGATGCGTCCATCGCGGCGTTGGCGGACTGGTCGAGACCGAAGGAGCCAAACGCGGCCTTGTCGAAGCCGACAAGAACGTCACCCATGCTCAGACCGCCGACGCCCGACAGCCCGGAAATTTTGGGGTGTGTTGGCAAGGGATCGGTCAGTTCTCCGGTTAGGAAACAGCGCATCGTGGATTGCGTCTGGGCGCGCTTTCTTTGGGCGGAGTCGGTGTTCTTGTCGGCGCGTCGCCAGTCGCGCCACCACGCTTGAACAGCGGCATCATCGCGTGGATCGCGGTCGTCAATCTGCCAGCCGACCCAGTCGGTCGGCTTGGCTTTCTTCTCGGCAAGCGCGTCGCGGACGGCGGCGATGCGCTCGGGAGTTTCCAGCGTCAACGTCAGCGCGCGCAGTGTTCCGATCTTGTCTGCCGCCTGTCGAACGATGCCGGCAAAAAACTGGTGACGCCCCTGAGCACTCGCGATCTTTTTCTCGTCCTCATTGGCCTTGAACAGCAAGGTGGCTGTCTGCGCGGACTCGACGAGAAAATGTGCGCGGCCACCAGCATTCATGTTGTGCATGTCCGGGCAACGCGGCAGCATCTGCCCGCGCTTGCCGTCGCCAAGCGGGAGCACGCCTTGAAGCCGACCTTGCGCGTCCAGCTTGACGAGCCAGCGCACTTCGCGGGTTTTGAAACCCGGCTCGGAGTCGAGCTTGGCGCCATATTCCATGAGGGTTTGCAGCATGGTCAAACGCTCCCCGGTTTTTTTACGGCTGCGCTGGCATATGCCGGCACATCGATCCCACCACCGACCATGCGCGCTTCGAACAGGCTGATCGCGGGTGCGTCCTTTTCTCCGACGACTTCGCGCTCGAGGTCGAACACGTCGTAGAGCATGAGCCCAAAGTTCTGGTCGAGCGGGAGCGGGGGCGATGCGGCAGCGGCCTGCGCGGGGTCGAGATACTCGAAAAACGCCGGGAATTCCCGGCAGCCGAAGTAGGGCTGCTGGAAGCACTTGCCGTGTTTGGCGCGACGCACAAAGCAGGCGTTGAGCTTGGTGGGATCGCTGCCGGACTTGGGTGCGATGCGCGCGTGCAGGCGGTAGCGCACGTTTTTTAGCGCCATCGTCTGGCGCTGGGTGCGGCCTTTTTGATCGGTGCCGAGTTCGTCTTTGCCGCCGTCGGCCCACAGCGGTTCGGGTGGCAATTCGCCGGACATCCATTTGTTGAGGATGGCCGCGCCGGGCACGGTGTCCTTGACCTCGTTGCGCCGCAAGGCGATGTAGCGCGGGACTTCCAGCATTTCGATGCGCGTGATCTGCCAGTAGAAATAGGGCCGGATACCGCCGTGCTCGCGTTTTCCGTCCCAGTAGATCGCGTCGAAGATGCCGCGCGCGGCGGAGGGGGTGATGACGGGGTAGGAAAAGCGTTCGACCTTCATTTCCGGCCTCGTGAAGCAGGCCAGGTCGCCCCAGACTTCCAGCGTGTGCGTCGTCATGTTGTCGTCCTCATGCGATGAAGAGTTGCGGGCCTTCGGGCGGCGTCAGGCCCAGGGTTGAGTCGTAGTGGTCGCCTTCGAGAATGAACCATTCGTCCGATACGGCGGCACCGCCGGCTCGATAGCGTTTGAGTTTTGCCGGGATGGCCCAGGCGGGCGGCCCGTCTGGCTTACGATAGACGCTGACCGCGAGCGTCTGCGCCCGGCGCATCCAGCCGCCGCCGATGCCGGTGCGGTCGGCTTCATCGCGCAACGTGACGAAGTCGTCGTGGCGATCCGCCCACGGCACAAGCACCTGTAACGTGTTCTGCTCGATCAGGCGGTATTCGCGCGCGGTGCGCACGAAGTCGATGCTGTTCATGGCGTCGTCGAGCTCGGGCGCTTGCGACGCAGGTTTGCTTACGTCGTAGAGACTGCGGTAATAGCGCTTGAAGGTTTCAGGGTCGTCGAGATCAAGCGCACCCTGTGCGGCCAGCATCGTCCGAGCGACTTCGGAAGCCTGGTAATAGGCGAAGGTGGGGAAGCTTCGCTTCGGCTCGCAGTCGTCGTCGGGTTCGAAGACAACGACGCGTCCGGGTTCGGGCTGCCGTCCTTCGCGGTTGCAGCGCCCAGCAGCCTGCGCGATAGCTTCGAGCGGCGCGAAGGCTCGGTAGACGAGCGGGAAGTCGAGATCGACGCCAGCTTCGACGCACTGAGTGGAAATGAGGCGGCAGGGCTGACCGTGTTCCAGTCGTTCGCGTACGCGGTCGAGCACGGCACGGCGATGCGCCGCGCAGAGGTTGGTCGAGAGGTGGATCACGCCTTCCACGTCCTTCAGCCGCTCGAGCAGGGCGAGCGTGTGACGCTTGAGATTGCACACGACAAGTACCTGGCGACAGTCGCCGCTTCGCAGTTCGTCAGCGAGATCAGGCCAGGGCGTTTTGCCGTTCAGCATCCGCCAGTCGTAGCCGACACGACGCGGCATGAGGCGGAACAACGTAGAGGTGTCGGCGACGATTTCGTGCGGCTGCCAGCCGGTTACGGCGTGCTTGGCCACCGCATGATGAAGCGTCTCAAACGCAGGCTGTGTCGCGGTGGTGAAGACGACGCTCGCGCCGTGATACTCGGCCAGACGGGAAAGCGCCGCGAGCGTCGGCACCGCGAGTGGCGTGGGCAGACTTTGCGCCTCGTCGAAGAGGATGACGGAGCCTGCGAGTCGGTGCAGTTTGCGGCAGGCCGACGGGCGGTTGGAGAACATCGATTCGAGAAGCTGTACGTTGGTCGTCAGCACGATGGGTGCGTCCCAGTTTTCGGACAACAGGCGTCGCTGGCGGGCCTCTTCACCTTCGGCGTCGCGGCGTGCGGATTCCTCGCCAAGACCTGCAAGGCTGTGATGCTCCAGCACGAAATGCTCGGGAAAGTCCTGGAATACCGAACGATAGACATGCGCGGTTTGCTCGATGACCGTCAGATAAGGCACAGCAAGCACAATCCGCCGGAGTTGATGCCGCCGCGCATGTTCGAGCGCGAAACGCAGCATAGCCAGAGTTTTGCCCGAGCCGGTCGGTGCGGTGAGCGTGAACGCACCGACCGGACGTTGTGCGGCGTCGAAAACTGCCTTCCAGAGTTGGTCGCGCGCTGAGCGCACTGCATCCGACGCGCGCGATGCGCCCCGTACTTGCGTTGCGAGATGGCGGTCGAGCGCGGCCAGCGCTGCTTCCGCATCCAGTGTCGGCCCGGGTACGCGGGCGCGTTTGCCGCTCGTGTCGCCATCGAAATGCGCTTCGGTGTCGAGGAAATCGGCGTCGACGAGGCAGGAAAACAGCATTCGCACGTCGAGCATGGCGGCGACGGTCTGATGCCAGCCCTTGAAGGCCGAGATGCTCGGCGAATCGAACACAAGACCGTCCTGCTTCGCACGCGTAGCCAGCCTCTCAAGGTCGGGGTCCGAGAGCTCAAGGCCGGGTACAACGCTGTTCTCGAGCGCGGTAGGGAGCATGCGGCACAAACTAGCCTTATCGCCGCGTTGCAGCCCCAGATGGTGCCCCTGAATCGCGAGTGCTACGGCAAGCGATCTGAATTCCGTAAGTGCAAGTGACGCGCCTTGCGACCAATGGTCGAGTCCGTGATCCTTGCCATGCAGACGCTGTTGGAACCGATCCGCGTATTTGCCCAGATCGTGGAGCAGTCCGGCAAGACCAGCTTCATCTCTCCATGCCGCATCGCCGGAAAACTCCTGCGCAAGCTTTGCGACAGCTGCGAGATGTACGGCCAGCGGATGCCAGCTACCTGCATCATTTCCACTGTGTGCGTAATACATCCTTGATCCTCGCTTGGGATTGTGACTTTATCTTGCCTCGGGCTCAAAACCTGAGCCCGCCCCATCCCCGCGCCGATACTGGCTTGCCGCCGCTTCGTGCCGGTCTTGCACCAGTTGGCGCAGCTCGGCTGGCGACACCACTTTCACATCCGATCCGTATTTCAGAATGTCCATGGCCAGTTCGCGCACGTCGGAATACGGCACGCGAAGTTCGTAGCGGCCGTCATCCAGCCAGCGGGCTTGCTGCTTGGGGTGCCAGGTCTCGCTTGCTACCCAGCGCGCACGATGGGCGCCGAATACGAGCACGGCGATGGCTTTGGGCGTACCGCCAAAGATGCCGTAGGCGCTGCCAAGCTCGCGATTGAGAGTGGTTTCGGACACGTTCTTGGCTGTCTTGGCCAGGGGCTCCACCGAACGGATGCATTCCACCGCAAAGATACGCACCGCTTTCTTGTGGTGGCACCAGGCATCGAGATACCAGTTGTCGCGGTAGTGGGCGAGCCGTTGCGGGGAAATCTCGCGCTGGCTGGTTTCGTCGCGTTCGCGGTTGTAGTAGTCGATTTTCAGACGGTGGCGTTGCAGGACGGCGCCGGCGACGATCTGGAAATGGCGGGGGTTCTTGCGGCGCGCGGCCATGGCGAGCACGCGGATACGCGATGCGGCTTCGCCCGCGCCGAGGTGGCGGCTGGCGAGCAACTGGTCGATGCGGGTTTGCAGGGGGCGCAGGTGCTCGTCGAGCAGGCCGGGTTCGAGGTTGGATAGAAGCTGTTTCAGCGTGACGAGTGCGAGCAGTTCGTCGGCGGTGAACCACAGTCCGGGCAGGGCGAAGCGGCCGTCGGCGGTGTCGTAGCGGTAGCCGCCGCGATCCTTGTCGTGGATGAGCGGGGCATTGAGTTTGTCGCGCAGGTCAGCGATCAGGCGCGCGAGTGTGGCGCGCGCGAAGCGGTGCTCGCCGATGAGTGTGGCGCGCGCGATACCGGTTCGCCGCCCGTCCAGAAGGTGGTGCAGGCGATAGAGTTCGTCGAGTTTGCTCAAAATACTGTGGATTTTTTGTTGTCGGGATTCTCCGCAGCGTTATTGTCGTTTTTGCCAGTGTGCGGCAAGCATTGCGTTGTGGCAAGCCGCTGCCGCGGCACTTGAGTCGCTGGCAGAAGCTACGCCCCGATCGGCCCGGGGCGGGCCTCCTACAGGCGGGGCCTACGTCGTGCAATGGAAGGAGGCCGCGTGTGCCGGAAACTCCGGCAAGGGCTTCAAACCGGGCAGCTCTGCCCCGCCCCCGCCG
>JACDJB010003230.1_pt1 | contig 10906 bp, 11 predicted proteins | sample 7454121 | NCBI WGS metagenome assembly JACDJB01 (sample SAMN14253290, study PRJNA609438) | sludge metagenome | isolation source: sludge after 25d culture with pyrite | collected 2018-12-20 | reverse complement strand
GCGTGACCTTCGCGCGCCTTCGCACCCTTCGCGGATAAAAGAGACCTGCTCCATGAACGACGAACTTTCTCCGGAAGACGAACTGCGCCTCAACGTGCTGTTCAACACCGACCTCAAGGCGGTGCGCATCGACGAGTCGACGATGACGCTGTGGGCGCTGACGCCGCAGGGCGAGGCGAGCGTGCCGCTGAAGCCGAACGAGCGCTCCGACCGCTATCTGAAGAAAGTGCGCGAACTGCTGTCCGGCCACGTGCTGGGTTCACCGGGTGGCTATCCGGTCCATCTCACGCGCTGGACGCGGCAGTCGCAGGCGGGACTGTCGGCACAGCACCTGGCGCAACTGCTGCTGATCGGCGAGGAGGAAGCCGTGGTCGCGGTGGTGCATTCGCCGGCGCTGACCGATGAACTGGCACGCTACGCCTGGTGGTGCATGCCGACCATCGAGCACGCCCGCCTGATGCTGACCCGCGGCGTCGTATGTTGTGGCAGCATGGGCCGCACCCTGGTGGAATTCCTGGTCGCGCATCTGGCCTTCCTGTACGAGGACGACCTCGCCATTCTCGATACCGTCGCCGCGCTGCTCCACTCGGACGTGCTCACCGAGGAGGAACGGCTCGCGGTGTGGAAGCGCGGCATGAGCCGTAATTCGCACTATGTACCCTTTCTCGAACTGCAACCCGACAGGCTGCCGGCGCCACGCGCCGCACGCAGCGACCACGCCGCAGCCCCTGCGCTCGCCGGCAACGCCTACGCGGCAATGCTGGACAAGGCACTGTCGGCACAGGGACAGACCTTCCTCGCCACCACGGGCAGCGTCCTCGAACGCCCGGAGATCCAGGAGGTGGTCAACCATACGCTGGACGCACTGGCCACCTGGTGCGCGCCGCTGCGCGCTCTCGACGCCGCGGCCCGCGCAGAAGCGCGCGCCATGCTGCTTGCCGCCGCACCGCAGTTCGAAGCCGATTGCGCAGCGCTCGACGCACTGGCCGCGGTGGACGCCGACAGCGTGCGGCCGATCTTCCTCAAGACCACCGCCATCGGTTCGCTGATGCGGCGCAAGATCCAGCCGGTGGTCGCCCCGTTGCTCGACGCCGTCGGACTGCTGCGACGCGGCTGAGTCGCCGCTACGCGTGTCAGCGGCGGCGCAGCGCGGTACGCAGCAGCAGCACCGCGATGACCATGACCGCCATGACCCAGTGCTCGTAACGATGCAGCGCGGCGGCGTGACGCGTCAGCAGAGCACCGAAACTCCAGCCGGCGCCGGCCACCAGCGGCGCCCACAGCGCGGCGGACAGTGCATTCAGCGCCGCAAAGCGCCACGCTGGCATGCGGCCCAGACCGATCGCGATGGGCAAGGCCATGCGCAGCCCCCACATGAAACGCATCATCAGGACGATCGTCGCCGGATGGCGCTCGATCAGCCCGAGCGCCGCTTCGACCCGGCTGCGCAGGGCCGGGCGGCGCGCGAGCAGGCGCTGGCCGTGGCGGCGACCGAGCCAGAAGAAGAATTCGTCGCCGGCCACGGCGCCCAGCCATGCCAATCCCGTAACGGCGGCAAAATCGAGGTGGCCGCGGTGTGCCGAATAGCCCGCCAGCACGAGCACGGTCTCGCCTTCGAACACCGTGCCCACGAGGACCACAGCGTAGCCGTACTGCGCGATCAGTGCGGACAGGTCCATCGCCGCGTGCCCGTCACGTCAAACGCAGCGGCCGCTCACATTCAGGAGCCGAGCGCGGCCCCGACGCTGACGAGAAATTTCTCCGGTTTCTCGAAACCGATCACCTTGTACGCCGACTGCGTGCCGGCCGCGTTCCAGAAAATCAGCCCCGGCGGGCCGAACAGGCCGAAACGCTTCAAAAGCCCCTTGTCGGCCTCGCTGTTGGCGGTGACGTCGGCCTTCAGCAGCACGACATTCGCCAGGCGTGCCTGCACCTTGGGATCGCTGAAGGTGAAGCGTTCCATTTCCTTGCACGACACGCACCAGTCGGCATAGAAATCGAGCATCACGGCGCGGCCGTCTGCCTTGGCGGCCGCCAGCCGCGCGTCGAGCTCGGCGACGTCCTTCACCTTCTCGAACGCGAGCCCCTTCTGCTCGGCCGCGATGGCGGTGCCGCCTGCGCCGCCCTTGAACACGTCGAGTGGTTGCAGCAGGTCGCGGCTGCCAGCGAGCATGCCAAGCAGGATCGCCAGGCCGCCGATGAGGAGCGCGACGCCCAAGCCCTTCCACAGCCGCGCCCAGCCGGAAGCCTGCGGCGGCAGCGGGTCGAGCGCATGCAGATAGATCGCGGAGGCGATCAGCAGCAACGCCCACAACAACATGCTGACCCACGCGGGAATGATCGGCGAGACGAGGTAGATCGCGATCGCCAGCATCGTCACGCCGAAGAAATACTTCACCGCATTCATCCAGCCGCCGGCCCGCGGCAGCAGGGCGCCGGCGGACAGGCCGACCAGGAGGAGCGGCACGCCCATGCCGAGCGCGAGCACGAACAGCGCGACGCCGCCGAGGGTGGTGTTGCCCGTCTGCGCGATGAAGGCGAGCGCGGCGGCGAGCGGCGGTGCGACGCACGGCCCGAGAATCACCGCGGAGAGCGCGCCCATGACGAACACGCCGGCAAAATTGCCGCCCTTCATCCTGTTCGACGCATCCGAGAACCGGCTTTGCAGCGCACTCGGCAACTGGATCTCGAAGAAGCCGAACATGGAGAGCGCGAGCAGCACGAAGATGCCGGCGCCGATGCCGAGGGCCCACGGATTCTGCATGGCGTTCGACAACAAGGTGCCGGAAAGCGCCGCGGCCACGCCGGCGAGCGCGTAGGTGATCGCCATGCCGAGCACGTAGGCCAGCGAGAGCAGGAAGCCGCTGGTCTTGGTGATGTCTTTCTTCTGCCCGGCGATGATGCCCGACAGGATCGGAATCATCGGGAACACGCAGGGCGTCAGCGAGAGCAGCAGGCCGAGGCCGAAGAAGGTGGCGACCACTCCCCAGAAGCTGCCACCCTTCAATACCTGCTCGATTTTCGAGGTGTCGGATTCCCCTGCGGGCTCGGCGAGCGCGGTCGCCACCGCGCTGCCGGCCGCGGCGGTCGCGCTCCCGCCGGTGAGCGTGAAGGCACGGTCGAGCGGCGGATAGCAGATGCCGACCGCCTCGTTGCAGCCCTGCCAGCCGGCTTGCAGCACGAGGGTTTCCCCTGCGGCGAGCGCGCGCGACAGCGTGACTCTGGCGGCGAAGTCGGCGTGATACACCTCGGTACGGCCGAAGGTCGGATCGTCCTTGACCTCGCCCGCCGGCGTTTCGGTTTTCGTCACCTGGATGTCGGCGGGCGACTTGACGACGAAGGCGAGCTTGTCGCGATACAGATAGGTGTCGGGGGTCAGCGTGTAGGCGACCTTCACGGTCTGCGCATCGGCGAGCGCGGCGTCGACGAGGAAGGCCTCCTCGGCGGGCAGCACCTTGGGCATGCCCAAATCGCCGGCGAGACTGCGCAGGCCATCGAGCACGGACGCCGCGGGTTTCGCCGCAGCAGGGGCCGTGGGTACGGGCGCGGCCGTGGCGGCAGCCACCGGAGCGGGCAGCTTGATGGTCGTGCTCAGCGTCTGCGGCGTGTAGCACAGCCCTGCCTCGGCACAGCCCTGCGACACCGTCTTCAGCGTAACCGCGGTGGTGCCCGGCGCGCGCTGGAACGGCAACACGATGCGCACGTCCTTGACATAGGCCTCGACCTTGCCGAAATACTCGTCTTCCTTGATCTTGCCGGCGGGAAACTTCGGCGCGGCGAGCGTGCCGCCCGCCACTTCGAACCTGAACTTGTCGCGGTACATGTAGTAGCCGTCGGCGATCTGCCAGCGCGCTTCCAGCGTGTCGGCGTCGAGTGCGCGCGCCGAGAACTTGAAGGCGACTTCGGGGTCCAGAAATTCTTCGGCGTGTGCCACTGGAAGAAACGCCAGTGCGCCCCAAAGTAAGGCCAAGATCTTGAACGTCCAGGTTTTCATGCTTGTTCGGTCTCCGTCGCCAGCCAGCCAAGATAGGCGGGCAGGCCTTGTTGAATCGATACGGCTATCAGTTCCGGCAGCGCGTAAGGATGCTCGGCGCGAACGATTTGTTCAAGCAGCGGGTAGGCCGCCTGCGTGGTCTTGATCAGCAGCGGGATCTCCGCGGCGGACTCGACCGCCCCCTGCCATCGATATATGGAGTGACAGGGTGCCAGAACGTTCACGCAAGCCGCCGCACGCGCATCGACCAGCGCGCGCGCCAGCTTTTCCGCCGTCGCCGCGTCGGGTACATTGGTCAAGACTAACAAAGGTTCCATGTCATGCGCTTTGGTTGGATCGTGCTACTGCTGTTATCGTTTCCGGTGCTGGAAGCCATCGGCATCTTCTGGATGGCCGAACACATCGGTGCCTGGGTGTTGCTGTGGCTGCTCGTCGCCGCACTCGCCGGCGTCGCGTTGATCCGCTTCGAGCGTGTCGCCTGGGGTGCGCGCCTGCTGTTTTCCGTGCGCTCCGGCACACATCCCCTGGCCGCACTGCTCGCCAGCGGGCGCATGCTGATCGCCGGCGGGCTCCTGGTATTCCCCGGCTTCATCAGCGATGCCATCGCACTCGCCCTGCTGCTCGTTCCCGGCACCTGGCGCCGACCGGTGGCGATGCGCCCGCCGGCCAACGACGACGCGCCCGCCTCGCCGTGGCCCGGCGATGGTGGCAACGCGGGGCGTACCCTCGACGGCGAATACCGCCACATTCCCGACGAGCGCCTGCGCGACCGCTAAAACAGCGGCATCTGCCCGCGCGCACGGCGAAGCTCGCGCAGCAGATGGTCCGATGTCGGATAGCGGTACTTCAGACGCAGTTCGCGCAGGGTACGCACGTTCGACAGACGGCGCGACTCGCGCAGGAAGGACAGCAGCGCCTCCGACAGTACCTTGTCCGCCTCGGCGCGCGTGACGCGCGGCGGGCGCGGCAGGTCGAAGGCGTCGGCACAGCTGTCGAACCAGTCGCCCATTTTCAGCGGCAACGCATCGACCGCATGATAGGCGCGTCCGGTGCGGCCGCGGAACAACGCCGCCCACGCCAGGCGGGCGAGGTCATCGGCATGGATGTGGTTGGTGTAGCTGTCCGCCTCGCGCACCAGCGCCGGCGTGCCGCGGCGGATGCGCGCCAGCGGCAGGCGGTCGGCGGCGTAGATGCCCGGCGCGCGCAGGATCGTCACCGCCACGCCCTGGCGGCGGCCCCACGCGCGCAACTGGCGTTCAGCATCGACGCGGCGCACCGCGCGGGCGTTGACCGGCGCCACCGCCCGTGTCTCGGCCACCCAGGCCCCACCGCAATCGCCGTACACGCCGCTGGTGCTGATGTAGACCAGCGCGCCGGGGCGGCGCCGGCCGAGCGCGCGCAGGAGATGGGCGGTACGCGGGTCGGTGCGCCCCGCACTGGGCGGCGGCGCGAAATGAAACACCGCGTCAACGCGCGGCAGGCGCCGCAGCGTCGCCGGCACATCGAGATCACCGACATACGGAATCACGCCCAGCGCGCGCAGTTCCGCGGCGCGTTCGGGTCGGCGGGTGAGGCCGACGAACGTGGCCTGGTGCGCATAGCGCCGCACCAGCCGCTCGGCGATGTCGCCAAATCCGGCGATCAGGATGGTTTTCATGGCACAACCTGGTTGAAACCCTGGCCCGGCAGGGGTGAAAAGCGCGCGTGGCCGGGCGATAATTCCACTTTCGCAGTGTAAGCGTTCGCCATCATGCCATATCAGGTCACCCTCCAGCCCAGCGGGCACCAGTTCACTGCCGAAGCCGATGAAACCATCCTCGAGGCGGCGCTGCGCGAAGGCTTCGCACTGCCCTATGGCTGCCGTAACGGCGCCTGCGGCGCGTGCAAGGGCACCGTGCTGGCCGGCACGGTCGAGCATGGCGAATACCAGGCGGGCATTCTGAAGGACGAGGAAAAAGCGCGAGGCCGCGCGCTGTTCTGCCGCGCGCGGCCATTGTCGGATCTGACGCTGGAGGTGAAAGAAATCGGCGCCGCCCGCGACATCATGGTGAAGACGCTGCCATGCCGCGTGGAGCAGATGGAAAAGCGCGCCGACGACGTGATGGTGCTGAAGATCAAGCTGCCGGCCAACGAGCGCCTGCAGTTCCTCGCCGGGCAATACATCGACTTCCAGTTGAAGGACGGCCGGTCGCGCAGCTATTCGCTCGCCAACCCGCCGCACGATGATGCGCTGCTGGAACTGCACATCCGCCACGTGCCGGGCGGATTGTTCAGCGCGCAGGTGTTTTCCGCCATGAAGGCGCGCGACATCCTGCGCCTGAAGGGGCCACTGGGGAGCTTCTTCATCCGCGAGGACTCGGACAAACCGATGATCTTCGTCGCCGGCGGCACCGGCTTCGCGCCGATCAAGGGCGTGCTGGAGCATGCCTTCGCCGCGCACATGGACCGCGAGATGGTGCTCTACTGGGGCGCGCGTGCGCGCAAGGATCTTTACATGGCCGAGTTGCCGCAGCGCTGGGCGGCCGAGCACCCCAATTTCAGCTTCATCCCCGTCCTCTCGGAACCGGCGCCGGACGATGCGTGGCCGGGCCGCACCGGCAACGTGCACGCTGCCGTGCTGGCGGATTTTTCAGATCTGTCGGGATATCAGGTCTACGTCAGCGGCGCACCGGTGATGGTCGACAGTGCGCGCGAAACCTTCACCCGCTCACGCGGGCTGCCGGAAGACCAGTTCTTTGCCGATTCCTTTGTCTACGCGGCCGATGCGGCGAGCGCGGCGGCGGGTTGAACACCCCGCGCGTTCGCTTACGCGGAGCGGCAAAGTGCCAGGGCCTTCTGGTAATGCTGACAGGCCTCGCCCGGCTGGCCGCTGTGGGTCTTGAGTTCGGCCATGCGGGTGTGTGCCTCCGCACTCGGCGCGATGGCCAGGCTCGCTTCCAAATAGCTCTGCGCCTTGCCCCACAATGACTCGACGCTGCAAAGCTGCGCCAGCGTCAGCAGCAGCCGGGCATCGCGCGGCTGCGCGCGCAGCCACTTCTCCGCGCGTTCGATCTGTCGCAGAGGCTTGCTGCCGCGCACCTCGCCGTACAGCGCGACCAGATCCTCGTCCCAGGTATCGTCGAGCGCCGCCTCCAGGATATCGAGCGCGGTGTCGTGCCCGCCGCGCTGCATGAAGGCGCGTGCCGCGGCGCGCGCGACGAAAGCGTCGGTGCGTAGATCGCCGGGGGTTTTTTTCCAGTATTCGAGCAGCGCGCGATCATCCTCGGCGCGGCGCTTGAGATTCTCGGCGCAGGCGACGCGCCGCATCTGCGTGGCGATGGCCGGTTCCAGCGCGTTGCTGCGCGCCAGCGCGTCGAGCAGACGATCGACCTCGTCCCACTGGCCGACGAGCTGCCGCGCCTTCAGCTCCATGCGCTGCAGGGTGGTGTGCTGCGGCGCGAGCGCGCGCGCCGCCTCGATGGCCACAAGCGCACCCGACGCATCCTTGAGCTCGAGCCGCGTTTCCGCTTCCAGCAGGTGCGCCGCCAGCGCGCTGCCTTCAGTCATGGCCGCCTGGACGTGGCGCTCGCGCAGCGCAGGCGCGCGCATTTCATTGGCGGCGCGCGCCGCCAGCACGCGCGCGAGCCCGAGGCGTCCCGCCTCGCCCGGCCAGGTACCGAGAGTCTGCTCGGCATCTTTCCAGCGCGCTTCGGTGAACGCGCGCAGACCGTCGACGAACTGCTGGTCGCGCTTCTGCGCGGCGCGGCGCGCGCGCTGCGCGCGCACGATGCGCGGCAAAGCCAGGGTGAGCGCCGCCACGCGCAGCAACACGACGCCACCGACCACGAAGCCGGTCAGCATCAGCACGAAGCTGATGAAGGAAATCTCCATGCGCCACGGCGGGTACACCAGCACGACGTAGCCCGGGTCGTAGCGCCCCGCCAGGGCGAGCGCCACGGCCAGCACGGCAACAATCAGCAGTGACACGAGCCAGCGCATTAGCGCGTGCCCTTCAGCGCATCCAGCGCGGCGAGACTGGCGTCGATGCCGGGCAGCGTGTGCGCGATCTGCAGGCTCGCGAGGCGCCGCACTTCCTTGAGCGCGGCCACCACCCCCGCGTCGCGCGTGTTGAAATAGCGCGTCAGGATGTCGGCCACGGCCTCCAGATCGGCCTTGAACGCGGCCTGGTCTTCCGCCAGCAGGGCAAGCCGCGCGGAGAGCAGGCGCAGGCGCAGGTTCTCACGCAGGAAATAGGCCTGGTCGGGCGGCAGCAGCACCGTCTCGTTGCCTTCGACGCGACGGATCTGCACCAGACGCTTCATTTCCGTCCACAGCTCCTGGCCGAGGTCGGCCGCGCGTCCCGCCCCGCGTGGTGCCGCTGCCGCGGCTTCGGATGCCTGCGCACTCGCCAGCGGCCAGCTGGTGTGGCGCGCGACCAGCGCCTCGATGCGCGCGCTGGCGCCGACTTCGTCGAGCGAGGGCACCGCGCGCAGGTTGGCGAGGTCGGTGGCGATGGCGCGCCGCAGCGGCGTGAACTGCGGCTTGTCGAGACGCTGCAGACGCGTGTCGGCACCTTCCAGCGCGATGATCGCGGCACGCACGTTGCCGGCCAGCTGCAGCTGTTGCGCCGCGGTCAGCAGCACCTGTTCGATTTCGGCCAGCGCCCACTGGTCGCGCCCCTGCGACAGGTCCTTGTACAACGCTTCGAGCGAGAGTTGCTGCTGCTGCGACGTCGCCAGCTGGGCTTCGAGCTGCGCAAGCTTTTCGTTGGCCTGCCGCATCGCGTCGTCGGCGTTGCGCGCAAGCAGCCGGGTTTCGCTCGTCACCTGCCCGGCCTCGGCGAGACGGCGACCGAGCTCGGCCTTGAGATCGCGGATGCGCTCGCGGCTGTCGGACCACGACCACGCGGCGACGGCGAGCGCCAGCACCGCAAGCATCAGCGCGATCCACAGCGGACCGTGGCTGGCGTGCGGCCGCGACGGGGCGGCGGCCGGTGGCGGTGCAATCGTTTCGGAAATCTCGCTCATGTGTTGTCCCTGAACCAGTTCACCAGCCCGTCCGCCAGTCCGGCGTCGCCACCTTGGGTGGTGATCGCGCGTGTGACGCCAAAACGGCGGGCCGCCTCGGTAATTTTCGCATGCGGCGCGAAAACCGGGGTATGCGCAAGCAGCCGCACACCCGGCTGCCCCAGCATCCGCGCCAGGTTGTGCAGCGTTTCGGCACTGGCGACGGTCACCGCATCGATGCCCCCCGCCTGCCAGCGCGCCAGCAGCGGCGCGGGGTCGCCGTCCGGGCAGGCGCGCCGGTAACATTCGAGGAAGGCGACCTGCGCGCCGCGTGCCGCAAGGGTCTCGGCGAGCAGCGGCCGCCCGCCGACCCCGCGCACGATCAACACCTGCCGCCCCGCCACGTCCTGCAGCGCGGGCAGGGCGAGCAGCGCTTCGCTGTCCTGTCCGTCCGGAATGGTGACACCGTCCACACCGGCGTCGGCCAGCGCGCGCGCCGTACCCGGCCCCACCGCGAACACCCGTGCCGAAGGCGGCAGGCCCCCGGCGGTACGAATCGCCGCCATGCCGAAGCATGCGGCGTTGGGACTGACGAAAACCAGCACGTCGGCGGTCGGCAGCCGCGCGAGCGGTGCTGCGAGATCGGCGTGCGGCACCGCCTCGATGGCGAGCGCGGGGAACACGAAGGCGTCGCCGCCCGCCGCGCGAATCCGCTCGGCCAGCCCCTTTGCCTGATGCACGGGACGGGTGACCAGCACGGTGCGCCCGGCGAGCGGTGCGGTCATGCGATGGAATCGAGGACGGCGCGCGCGCCCTGTGCGAGCAGCCTGTCGGCGAGTATCTGGCCGACCGCTTCGGGGTCGGCGGGATCCCCCTCGGCGCGATCGTGGATGAAGGCGCTGCCGTCGGGGCGGGCGACGAAGCCGGCGATGCGCAGGATGCCGCCGTCGAGCACGGCATGCGCGCCGAGCGGCACCTGACAACTGCCGCCGAGCACGCGGCTGACCTGGCGCTCGGCGCGCACGCAGGCTGCGGTTTGCGGATGATCGAGCAGTGCGAGCAGCGCGGCGACATCGGTCCGGTCACTGCGGATCTCGATGCCGAGTGCGCCCTGGCCGGCGGCGGGAATACTGTCCTCGACCGACAACAGGCTGCGGATGCGCGCACCCAGGCCGAGGCGCTTGAGGCCGGCGGCGGCGAGCAGGATGGCGTCGAACTGGCCTTCGTCGAGCTTTTTCAGGCGCGTGCCGACGTTGCCGCGCAGGGGTTTCACCACGAGGTGCGGATAGCGTGCGCGCAGTTGCGCTTCGCGGCGCAGGCTGGAGGTGCCGACGACGCTGCCCGGCGGCAGGTCGGACAGCTGGGCGTAGCGGCCGGAGACGAAGGCGTCGCGCGGATCCTCACGCTCGCCGATCACCGCCAGCGTAAAGCCCGGCGGCAATTCCATCGGCACATCCTTCATCGAATGCACCGCAAGATCGGCATGCCCGGCTTCCAGCGCCACCTCGAGCTCCTTGACAAACAGGCCCTTGCCGCCGATCTTGGAGAGCGTAACGTCGAGAATCTGGTCACCGCGCGTGGTCATGCCCAGAATATCGATTGCGCAAGCCGGATAGAGATCGCGCAGGCGATCACGGATATGCTCGGCCTGCCACATGGCAAGGGCACTTTCACGGGAAGCGATGGTCAGGGTTTGCATGTCGACGGGCGAGGCAATCGGAGCGGAGAGATTCGGTGGGCGACGCGGAACAAAACACACGCAGCATCATGCCACGCAGCATCATGCGGCGACTTGCGGCATGGGCCCTGATTCTAGCATGGGGCTTGACACTTCCTGCGCATGCCGACGGCGGGCTGCCGCGTGCGACCAACCTGCAGGCCGATGCCCGCGACGCGGCGCGCCGCCAGGTGCCGATCCTGATCATGT
>JACDJB010003228.1_pt1 | contig 10912 bp, 8 predicted proteins | sample 7454121 | NCBI WGS metagenome assembly JACDJB01 (sample SAMN14253290, study PRJNA609438) | sludge metagenome | isolation source: sludge after 25d culture with pyrite | collected 2018-12-20 | reverse complement strand
GTCAAATAGAATGATCGGAATGAATCCTGATTACGTCCTCGCTACACACGCCGGGGGAGGCAATCTCACGGGAACGGCCAGAGGTCTTAGAAAGGCAGGCGCAAAGGAAACACAAGTCGTTGGAGTCAGCGTCGATCTTTCCGGTCTTCACATGGCGAGCAATAGAGACTTCAACAGGAAATCCTTTACCACCGGTCATACTGGATTTGGAATACCATTTGCTGTTCTCCCGGATAGATCAGATGTTCCAAGGAATGCTGCAAGAGCCTTGAGATACATGGACAGGTATCTTCTCGTTACGCAAGGAGAAGTATTTTATGTTACTGAAATGCTTGCGAGACTTGAGGGCCTTCAGCGAGGTCCGGCAGGTAACACGAGTCTGACAGCAGCTATAGCTCTTGCCAGAGAACTACCCGAAGACAAAACAATAGTAGTCCAGGAAACCGAATATACAGGTGCAGGTAAGCTACCCAGCGCACAATTGACCTTTGCTAGAGAAAACGGGATAGAGATTGTGAGGGGAGACCCTTTAGCCCTGGATGCTCCGGGCAAGACAATATCTATCCCTGAGAGCCACTCTCAGATTGCATACAAAGAAGTGAACATGACAGACTTAAGGAGATCCTATATAAAACAACTGATTAGACGGGAGGTTACATTGATCGAGAGCGATTACGAATACTTATCCGAAGAGCTCAAGACTGATGTAGCTAAAGTCAAGGAATTGGTTAAGGAGGTAAGTGCTAATGTCGATTCAGAGAACTGATGATTTTGAAAAGCGAAGCCTGCACCTGCAGAACCTTTCAGACGAGGATCTAGACAGTAGGTTCTGGGAGCTTGCGGACAAGATCGTCGAGCCGCTGATAGAACTAGCAGAAGGAAACACGAGTCCTTCGATCGAGCGTTCAGTACTTTTGCGGATGGGGCTGGACAGTTTTCAGGCCGGGGCTATCGTCGCTAAGGCCGTTGAATTCAGTCTCCTTGGCAAGGGTGCCGGGAATCTTGTCCTTTCATACGCCAAGAAGACATCACAACCTTTAGAGAAAGCTGTGGAAGATCTTGCAACAGGAAAGGGCTGGGAAGAACTTGTCACCTTCTTCAGAGGAGGTGGGGAAAGTGCTGCCCGTTAACGAAAAGCTGAAGGTCGAGGAGATTCTTAAGGATCTGCAGCATTATGCTCCGAGAAGAAAGGGCTGGACATGGAGAAAGAAACTGCCCAAAGGAACGAGAGTCGATGGTTTCCAATATGATCAGATTTCCGAACCGTTGAAGAAAAGCATAGGACTACCGGCCTCGCACTATTTTGAGAACATTGATCCGCAACCCGATCCCGTCATTACCTCCGAGATTGCCTCCGGCAGATTTGAAGATGACATCAGAAGAATGAGAATGGCTGCCTGGCATGGTGCCGACCATATCATGGTTATAAGGACACTAGGCCAGAGTCATATTGACGGTCTGATCGAAGGAACACCCGAAGGGATAGGAGGCATTCCTATCACACGAAAACAGCTTAGAGCTACTCGAAAAGCTTTGGACGCCATTGAAGAAGAAGTTGGAAGACCGATAAACTTCCATTCTTATATTAGTGGAGTGGCAGGACCTGAAATCGCTGTTCTCTTCGCAGAGGAAGGTGTCAACGGCGCTCATCAGGACCCTCAGTACAACGTTCTTTACAGAGGAATCAATCCTGTGAGATCCTTTGTCGATGCGGCAGCTGCCAAGAAAATCATGGCAAGCGTTGATATGCTTCAAATAGATGGCGCCCACAACGCGAATGCCTCTGCCAAGAGAGCATGGAAAGTCATGCCCGAACTCCTCGTACAGCATGCGATTAACTGCGCTTTCTCTGTAAAGGTGGGGATGAAGAAAGAATTGATCGCTCTCTCAACGGTTCCCCCTGTTGTCTCTCCCGCCCCGGAGTTCAAACTGAACTTTATCTACGCAATAACTCTGAGAGAACTATTCAAAGATTACAGATTTAGGGCTCAGATGAATACCAGATATATCGAATCAGACTTGATGGATGCAACAAGAATTCATGTCCTAGACACTCTGATTTCGAGACTAACCAAAGCAGACATCCAGTCCACCATAACTCCCGATGAAGGTCGAAATGTTCCGTGGCATGTCAACTCCATAAGGGGCATCGAAACCGCAAAACATGCTCTCTTGGCTCTGGATGGAATCAAAGACCTACTCCAGATCAACGAAGAGGTCGTGAGGCCAAAGATTAGAGAGCTGAAGATGCGCGCCATCCTAATGATGGAAGAGATACTGGAAGCAGGCGGATACTTTGAAGCTGCCGAGAGGGGCTTTTTTGTTGATAACGGACAGTACCCCGAGCGCAATGGCGACGGCATTGCGAGACCGAAAGACGGTGGGATCGGTGCCGGCACCGTTGTTCCTAGGGATGCTGAATACTTTGCCCCCGTATGTGAGCACTTCGGATACAACAATCTCCCTGAGGGAATCAAATCGCCCGATGAACTCATAGGTGGTTGCACCCTGCATGACAGATCAAAGATAAAGTACATAGACGAACTCGATGAATCCGATAACGTTAATCTTAGAATCGCTCAGCAACTGGAAGACAGGGAGAAAGGTCTGATATCTCCCGAGGTCGAATGGTGGGGCGACGGTTGGGTTCAGCTAGATTTGACCATCCCCGATGACCCCGATCATGCCGAGGCCGCAGCTCTTGAGATTGCGAAGAGGATGGGCTTTGTAGAAGCAGCAGTCATAAGCAAGACCATCCTCCATCCGATTGAGGGGACTTATCTTGAGCTAAAAGCAAAGGTCCCGTTCAAGATAGAGAGAGACTCACTAAAACTACCTGAGAAGCCTGATCTATTAACCGAAGAAGAGATCGTTTCCTTCGTCGAAGGACATCCAATGAGGGTGGTGGCCGGGACGGTCGGCAACGACGAACATTCGGTTGGAATAAGGGAGATCCTAGATATTAAGCACGGAGGAATTGAGAAGTTCGGCTTCAAGTACACCTACCTCGGTACAAGTGTTCCTCCGGAGAAGTTCATTGATGCGGCCATAGAAACCGGTGCCGAAGCAGTTCTTATCTCCACGATTATCACTCACAACGAAGTCCACGTAAGCAATTTGACGAAGATTTCTCAGCTCGCTATAGAAAAGGGCGTACGAGACAAATTGATCTTCATTTCGGGTGGAACCCAGATTACAAATGATCTGGCCGTTTCCTGTGGAATGGATGCAGGATTCGGACGCGGAACAAAAGGCATTCACGTAGCATCCTTCCTTGTGAAGAAGAAAAGAGAGCTCCTGAGATAGCTTCCGGTTAACAAGAAGGCGGCACTTGCCGCCTTCTTTGCGTTATACTTGAACAGATGAGTGAGCAAATCGAATTACTAGTAAACGAGACTATAGACGAAATAAGAGATCTCACTGAAAGCGGCAGGCTTACAGTTGCGTTTTCAGGGGGTTTGGATTCTACTCTTGTGGCCGTGCTGGCTTCGAGGGCTCTTGGACGGGAAAGGGTGAAGCTTGTAAACGTATGTTTCGGACCATATTCATATAGCAGAGGTCTTGAAATAGTAGCTTCCCTTGCAGACAAAATGAGGCTCAGGCTGGAATTCACGCCGGGATACGAAGCCCAAGAAAGGGTCTGGAAGGACGGTCCTTCGTGCAATAGATGCACTAGACTTGCGAAGCTACCGGCGATAAGATCCGGAGTTCTGGGTCTTGTTGCGACGGGTGCCAACCAATCGGACACCTGGGGAAAGACAGGGATCGTCATCAAGGATGGATTCTACGCTCCCTTGAGGAAATGGACAAAGAAACAGATAGAGAATGCGCTGAGCTACCTTGGTATCGAAGTGCCAAAGATTGGAGAAGCGCCCGTTAGGGAAGGCTGCAAGCTGAAGCATCTCCTGAAGATTATGGCGAACCCGGCTTATCACGGATACTCGGTTGCTATTGCGAATGAAGTTCTACTTGATCAGCTCGAGGATTTCACTCACACTCTTGCTAACGTAAAAGTGATCGGTCCCCTGTCAAGAAACATCGCTTTAATTAACGTCTGTCCACTTCCCCCAATAGAAATAAGGGAGAGAATCAAGAGCTCACTTCTGGAGATAGACGTGATTGATGAAGTAAGATGGGTAGAAGGACCTTCAGTCCTCAAGATTTCGGCCAATCCAGGGCTCTATAATAGCAGAGAGGCAAGAAGATGGGTATTAAACGGGAGACTGGCTCCGGAGTTTGCTTTCCCCGTAGAAGTTGAGTGGGTGAAGTCCAGAAACAATAGATTAGAGACATTTCAGGTAGTAGATTGTTGGAGGTTGAAAGATGATTCGGCTCATTGTGATTGATCTGGATGGTACTCTCCTCGACAGCGAGAAGAAGATCCCACTTGAAAACGAGTATGCGATAAGACGAGCTCTGGATATGGGTGTAGCAGTCTCCATATCCACCGGAAGAAGCTATGTTTCGGGCCACAAATACGCCGAGCAACTTGGCATAGACGTACCCATTTCTTATCAGAATGGCGCTCTGGTGACGTACGGTCACGGAGAGAATACTGAAGTAATTTCAAAATCACTTCTTGAAGCGGACAAAGCAAGATTCCTGTTCAAAAAGGCTTTGGAGAAATCCCTTAACGCTCTTGTCTTCTTCGATTTCTTCAGACTCCCGGATATTTCCACCACCAAACCTTCAGATTCTCCATACAGAGGATACTACAGTAACAACAGATATAGGATGATGTTTGAAGATAATCCGCTAATGCGGATCAAGGATGAAGGTATTCCTGAAATCGCTCTTGAAGGCAAAGAAGACAGAATTCAGGAGCTTCTCAATGAATCGAATTCTCACCTCGAGAACGTAACCGTTATCAAGAACGACAATGTTGAAGAGCACGCCTTCTACGAGTTTTTCGGACCAGGTGTGGGAAAGGAAAATGGCCTGATACATATACTGGAATATCTTGGGCTGAGCTGGAGAAGCGTCGCATATATTGGCGACAATTTCAATGATGTTGAGATACTGAAGAAGGCCGAATTACCCGTGGTAATGGCAAATGGGCCGGACGAGGTGAAGCGGTACGCAAAACTGGTGACTGAAAGAGATAACGATAACGGTGGTGTGGCAGAGGCAATAGAGAGAATCCTGGCAACCAGGGGTGAGCGATAGTGGCCTTAGTTCTCCTTTCAGCAGTCCTTACTGCGCTTTCGATGCCCGGCATGCTTTGGGGTTACTTGATTTGGGTTGCACTTATTCCGTTCTTCATCTCCATGAAGGAAGTAACTCCGCTGAACGGAGCTTTGAAGGCCTTTGTCTGGGGTTTCGTCTATCTGCTCATAACCCACTACTGGGAACTACCTGTCCTAACCGTGAATGTTCCGGAAGTCTTGAACTCATTCCCGAACTTCATCGGAATAGTAGTATATTTCCTGATGGGTGTAGTAATCGCAGTTCCCTTCCTTGCTTTCGGTTTCATCTACGGGTTGTATCAAAGGTTCTTCGAAAGGTATCCTGTACTTCTCAGCCTATTTGCCGCATCGTTTTTCACAGTCACAGAGCATCTCAGGGAGATAGGCCCACTCGGATTCACGAACGGCAGGCTATCTGACGCTCTTCTAAACGAACAGCTGGGAATAGCTCAGCTTCTTGCGGTTGGTGGACCGCTACTCCTTGTCTTCATAATAGTCTTTGTCAACCACTACTTGTCTCATCTCTTCATGGAACGCACAAGAGACAGAGCCTTATTGATTGTCATTTCTGTCGCTTTCGTGGCTCTTGCGAATGCCGCGATGAGTAGTTTTGTGCCTATTCCGCATTCTTCCGACAAATATGAAAGCACACTTTACGCGCTTCAAACAAATATCTCCATGCACATGAAGTATTACCAGCCTCCCGACGAGACCTTGAGAGTGGTCTCGAGAGCGCTGAGAGAAATTCCCGAAGGTTCCGTAGTAATCTTGCCGGAAGCAACTTTCATGAGCGATATAAGAAGTAATTCAACCGGCTCGCAGCTTCAACAGATTGCAAGCGAACGCAACTTAAGGATTTTGGTGGGATTTCCCACATACAACGATAGCAACTACAATCAGGTTAGGTTTGTAGATGGAGAGGGCTTCTCAGATGAATTCTACGCTAAAGTCCAGCTCACTCCCTTTGTTGAGTTTCTCCCATGGCCAAGAGTATTTGGACTCTTCAGTTTCCTTAAGTTCCTCGACTACTTCGATCCAGGCCAACAATTCACAATCTTTTCCGTAGATGAGCACAGGATAGGAGCACAAATCTGTTTCGACTCTCTATACAGCAATGTCTCGCGAAATCTCACTCGCAACGGTGCAACAGTGATCGTCATTGCCACAAACGACGGTTGGTTCAATATATCGACGGCTCTTCAACAACATCTATCAAAAAGCATCGCCAGAGCAATAGAAAACAGAAGATATGTGATTCAGGTATCCAACACCGGGATTTCAGCGGTAATCGATCCCTATGGCAGGATTGTAAAGCGACTGCCCACTTCGAAGGAACTGACGGCCGAGTATGTTGTTGGCGAATTCCAGTATCTTCCGAGGGTAACGACCACCCTATATACCAGGTTTGGGAACTGGTTCTTCTGGTTCTCTCTTCTTCTAGGAATAGCTTTAATAATACTTGGAGGTGTTGTTCTTTGAATTACCGTGAGAGAGCAAAAAAAATCCTCGAGACCCTCAACAGAGTTATTGTTGTGGGTTTCTCAAAGAATCCGGAAAAGGCGGCTAACTACGTTCCTACATATCTTATTGAAAAGGGGTATCGCGTGATACCTGTTAATCCGAGCATGGAAGAATACAGCGGCCTAAAAGTATACCCGGATCTTGAATCAGTCGTGGCCGACGGAATAGAGCTTGAAGTAGTTGACATCTTCAGACCCTCTGAGGAGGCGGAATCAGTCGCCTTGAAGGCCATAGAGCTGGGAGCAAAGGCTGTTTGGCTGCAGAAGGGTATAACGAGCGAAAAGGCTGCAAAGGTTGCCGCAGAAAAGGGAGTTCTTTACGTAGAAGACCTGTGCATGTTCGAGGAACATAGGAGAATATCGCTGTGACGCAAGTCCCGTACTTGGTAGCAGGTGCGATCTAGGGTGTCGGAAAGAGCTCTTAAACGTCGTACGAGTTAGCTGGTGCGGGGTAGGGGTAGATGATGGTGGTTGGCCTGAATCAAGAGCGAGAGCTAGAACTTGGTCATTCAGAAAACAAATGAAAGTTATGCAATCAGACGTAACGGACTTTGTCGATGATGCCTTGGCACACCCTGGCAAGGATCCGGCATTTGAAAGTCCATGAGAGAGATCACTGGTTCTCGTTTGAGGGATGAACTCTGGAAACATAGACCGTGATGCTGAAACAATTTCGCATGCGGCAATAGCGGGTATAGGGTATAGGGTCTGGGCGGTTCGGTGAACAGAAGCGGTCAACCCCTTGAGCGATTCTTGAGAAACCGCGGTTGGTGGTTGCAGCGGTAAAAATGAGCAAAGTGAAACAGGCTGACCGTTGAATGGTTCTCCGTTTGCCAAGAAAAGCATCAGTTGGAAGTTCCAAGTTGCAAGTTGTAAGAAAAAGCAAGAGACCGGGGTTGGGGGTAGGAAAGAACGAGAGAACCTGGTTGACCGTTGAACGGTTCTCCGAGGAGAACCCGTTGTTCGTTCCAGAGCGAGTATCTGTTCTTCGTTCTTGGTGAAGATCATAATGCAGGAGCAAGAAGATCATAACCAAGAACCCCAAGCAGAAGCATTTTGGGGCAGGCTCTACAGGTTGACTGCTTTTTTGAATCCTTCCCTGTGAAGCATGCATTACGACCTGGCGTGATCTTCGCCACCCTTGCGTCCGCCGATGTTTTCGGCGCATTGCGTACCCGGGTGCAGCGCACAGTAGACGTCTGCCTCACTTAATCATACAAGACTCTCTCCCTGAACTCTTCAACCAGCTCCGGAGAGTTGTTGGCAACGAGAACATTGGGATCTAGAAGGTCAAGAGGTTCCTTAAGACAGCTTCCAACGAAGCCACCGGCTTCCTTCACCAGCAGGACTCCGCTGGCAACATCCCATGGCTTGAGTTTCTCTTCCCAGAATATATCTGCCCTGCCGGCTGCAACATAGGCAAAGTCAAGACACGCGCTTCCCGTTATTCGAACGCCTCTACATATCTTTATCGCTCGATTAATTCTCCTCGTAATTCTCTCAAAAGACGTCTCGGATGAGTACTGAAGTCCAACATGACTTGTAGCTTCTCGAAGCTCTTTTGTTTTGCTAACCCAAATCCGTTTATTGTTTAAGTAGGCACCCTGACCCTCAATTGCATGGAATGTCTCCTTCCGGTTGTGATCATAGGTAACTGCCAATACGACACGATTTTCTGTGTACAGAGCAATCTGTGTCGAATAGTGAGGATTTGACTTCGAGAAGTTTGTCGTGCCGTCCACAGGATCAACTATCCACATTGTTGAGGATCTAACATCTGGTCCCGACTCTTCTCCGAGATACGCGGCATCCGGGAAGAGATTGTGAAGAAACGACTTGAGATTTTCTTCTATCTCGAGATCAACCGAGGTAACAATGTCCTTGTACCCGGACTTTCGTTCAACCGAAAACTCTTCCTTCGAGACCTTCCTCCATAGTTCAGGAAGATAAGCTCTGATTTTCCTGCTGAAGGTATTGAGAAGCAGATTATCCACGCAGCTTCACACCAATCTCTTCAGTCTCTTTTAAAACCAACTCGATTAGAGAGTTTATCTCTTCGTCGGTAAGGGTCTTTTCGAAAGATTCAAAAGCTAGAGTAACTGTTATGCTCCTGTATCCATGTTCAATGCCTTTTCCTTCATACAGGTCGGAAACCCTTACTTCGTTGAAAAAGGTTCCTTCTAGAGTATCGGTTATCAGCTTTTCAAGCTGCCCATAGTCTATAGAGTAAGGAACAAGGAACGAGAGATCTCTGAAGACTCTTGGGAATGGAGAGATCTTCTTTACTCCGGAAAACTCTTTCATCATGCTTTCAATTAAGGTTACGCTGAGTTCTGCAATAAACACTTCACCGCTTTTGATTTCGTAAAGAGAATCGGCTATTGCTGGATCTACAGCACCAAGGAAGCCCGCTCTTGCACCCTCAATCTCTACAGAGACTGCTTTCCCTCTTTCGAGCCAAGGGGCTGATGAAGGCTTGTACGCAGGAGTTAAACCGTAAAGTGAGAAGAACTCGTCGATTATTCCCTTGATAGTGAAGAAGTCGATTACCCTCTTGTCGGAATAATCCTGTGGATTCTCTCTTCCTGTAGCCACAAAACCTAACGCAGTTGTTTCGCACTGCTTCTCAAGTGGATTGAAAACCGAAGCTATCTCGAAGAGCTTGATATCTCTGTTCTGTCTTCTGAAATTGTAGGATGCCGCAGCTAAGAGATTATAGACTAGCGATGGCCTCAAGACAGCCATATCCATCGACAGCGGATTCCTCAAAGCGATGCAATCGACTCCTTTGTTTACTTTTGCAATCTCTTCGGGATTTACGAAACTGTATGTGACAACCTCGTCGAAACCATTTGCGACCATCAGATCCTTAAGTCTCTTCTGCCTCTTCAAAGACTCCGGTACGCCACCCGAGATGGGGGAAATCCTGGGCAATTCGTTTACTATCCTGTCGTAGCCGTAGATCCTGCCGATCTCTTCAACAAGATCAATTTCCAGTTTTGTGTCGTATGCTCGAAAAGCAGGTGGTTTTACCTTCCAGCCATCATCTGTGCGCTCGACTGAAAACTCCAGGCTTTCAAGTATTCTGCCGATCTTCTCTGGCGGAACTGCTCCTCCAAGTCTCTCACTTACGTACGACTCTCTTAGCTTTATATGCTGAAGCTCGGGCACCCTTCCGACATCGACGATGTTCGAACCTACGTTCGCGCTACAGAGCTGCTTCATTAGATCGGCCAGTCGTCTTATCACGTAAATCGAATCTTCGTAGTCTATACCTCTCTCAAATCTGTACGAACTGTCTGTAGAGATCCCAAGCTTCCTTGCAGTCTTTCGGATTCTCACGGGATCAAACACGGCAACCTCTAGCAGAACTCTTTTCGTAGTTGAATAGACGCCCGATTCCTCACCACCCATAACTCCCGCAAGGGCTAGAGGGGTTTCGCCATTTGTGATCAGCATATCGTTGTTATCAAGCTCCACGGTTTTTCCGTCGAGGAGTTCCAGCTTTTCTCCGTTTCTTGCCTTGCGAACAACTATTTCGGTTGATCCAATCTTCTCCACGTCGAATGCGTGAACAGGATGACCGGTCTCAAGCATCACGTAATTCGTTATATCCACTACGTTGTTTATCGGCCTGAGACCTGCCGCAACCAGTCTCTTCTTCATCCAGAGAGGAGACTCGCCAATTTTCACATGGTCCACCAGAAGGGCCGTGTATCTGATACAGCCATTGTCGTTCAGCTTCACCTTCAGAAAAGGATCATCTCCGGTCTGAATCGACTCATCCACTTCAGGTCTCGTGATCTTCTTTTCAAAGATCGCACCTAGTTCTCTCGCCAATCCAACGACAGAGAGACAGTCTCCCCGGTTGGCCGTCAATTCCACTTCGACCACCGGCGAGTCGAGCCCAAGCAGTTCAACCACGGAATCCCCCGGTCGACCTTCTTCAAGTCTCAATATAGTAAGTGATTTGTCCTCCAGACCTAACTCCTCAAGAGAAAGGAACATTCCTTCCGATTCAACTCCAAGGAACTCCTTTTTCTCGATCTTCATTCCTGAAAGAGAGGAGCCTTCAGGCAACACGGCGACTGTTTCGCCTTTCTTGACAGTCAAGTCTGCTGTAACCACAGTTATCTTACGAGCACCGATGTCAATCTCGGTTATTCGAAGCCTTTCACTCTCAGGGTGAATACCTGTTGAAACAAT
>JACDJB010003222.1_pt1 | contig 10926 bp, 17 predicted proteins | sample 7454121 | NCBI WGS metagenome assembly JACDJB01 (sample SAMN14253290, study PRJNA609438) | sludge metagenome | isolation source: sludge after 25d culture with pyrite | collected 2018-12-20 | reverse complement strand
TGCCACTCGTCGAGGCCAAACATGATCCTGGCCGCATAGTTCAGGGCGCGCGCCTCGAACTCAGGCGCCAGGTCGAACCCCTCCTCGCCATAGACCTGCGCCATCATGCCGATCAGACGGCGCAGCGCGATTGCGGCGCGGCGATCCTCCTCGCGTCTCTTCATCTCCCCCTCTCCCGGCGGGGTGCCGGAGCCGGAGAGGAGGGCGAAGATGCGGTCAGCCAGTTCAGCCGGAGCCCATGCTTCCATCGACCCATCATCTATGGCGCTCATCCACGTCTCCAGTACCGCCTCGACCCGCTCCCGCACCGCGCCGCCGTCGCTCGCCTCTCCCTCGCCGCGCGGGGTGCGGAGGAGGGCGGCGAGTTGGTCCACCATCTCAGCGGTAGTCACAGGCCCCGGCCCGTCGGTGATCGTGCGGCTCGATACCTCCATGCGCCATAGGTGCAGCAGGGATATCGCCCTCTCCCTCACCTCGCCACCCGGCGCGCTGCCCTCGACGGGGGTGGGGGACGGGGTGCCCTCCACCCACTCATCCAGCGCCCGCTCCGCGTCGTCGGCGCCCACGCCGTCCAGGGTGGCCTCGACGTAGGCCAGCTTGCGCCGCTCGTACTCGCGGAGCCAGGCGGCGCGGTCGGGGGACTCGCTCGCCGGGGTGGCCCGCAGTACCGCGGCGGCATCGCGGAGCAGTCGCGAAAGCGGGGAGTCGCCGCCGTCGCCTAGCTCCTCGATGCCCGCGTGGCCTTCCAGGAGGCCGGCCATCCGCTCTCGCTCCGACTCGGCCGTCTCTCTCGTCTCACTCGCCATCGTCCCCCCCTCCGTTGGGCGGCTCCCCGCCGCAGTCTACCAGTAGCCGCACCAGCATGGCCGCGGCCTGAATCGCCTCCTCTCGCACCCCCTCCAGCGTGCCGTGCCGGACCTCGTGGCGCAGCTCGTCTGCCTCTTCCTCGAAGATCGCTAGCGCCTCATGCAGACTGGCGAACGGGCGGTGCTCCCGCTGGCACCTGTCCACCTCCGCTATGATCGGGTCCAGCCACTCCCAGGCACGGCGGGTGCGCTCGGCTAGGACCGCCGTGGCTTGCCAGGGCTCGGGCTCATAGGGCAGGGGCGCCGGGCGCGGGCCCCACCCGTCAGGGTTCGGGATCGCCACGGAGATCTTGGTGCGGCCCTCCCATGGGTAGGGGTCAGTCTCCACGTCAGACCGGATCGGGACCTGCTCCCGGTACGGCTCATACGGCAGCGCCTCCGCCCGGCTCCAGTCGCCACCCTGGACCCGGACCGCGTGGTGGAACAGCGGCGCCAGGTCCACCTCCGACTCGTCGCCGGGTAGCACCTCGACGGGGCGGATCGTGCCGGCGTACTTCGGGCACAGGCACCAGTCGCCGGGGTGCGGACGCTCGGTCAGGATCTCATGGTCAGGCCATTCCTCGGTGAACCGCTCGATCGTCTCCGGACTGGAGTTGCTGGTGATGGCGCCGTCGATCCCGCCGCACTGGTGGTGACGGATGACGTAGTAGCGCTTCTCCTCCTGCGCCTCGGGGCGCGCGGTCGGGTTAGACATGGGCGGCCTCCTCGATTGGCTCTAGTGTGGTAGCGCAGACCACCGGCATCTTGAGTTGGCGAGCTATGTGGACCTCCAGGGTGGCGCCGCGTGAATCCTCCCAGCCCGGCAGGCACGCGACGGCGGTGCAGCGCAGGAGCAAATACAGCGACCGGCGCATCCAGCCCTCCCACGTCTGCGGGTCCCGCTCATACGGTCCGATTTCCGCCGGGCTGAGCACACGCAGCCCCATGCCGCGAATCGCAGCGGCGCGCTCGTGGAAGGCGGGGTAGTTGTGCTCCGGCAATCCCGTCATCGGACCGGCCAGGTAGTAGCGTGCGGTCCCAGCGCTCGTCGTGAGGGCGGTCATGGCTGGGCTCCGGCGGCCTTGGCGATCGCGGCGCGCATTAGGCATCCTCCACAGGTGAACCAGCGGTCATCGGGGCACAAGCAGGCGAGCATTCCACCACGCTCCAGCATTTGGCCAGCCTCCAGCAACTGCGGCGCGACAGCCAGCAGGCGGGCGTTGGCGACCTGTTTGATACGCAACTCGGTCGGACACTCCCCAGACGTTCCGATGATACGGCGCACCAGTGCGATCTCCCGAAGATTGGGGTCGATCACCTGAACCTCCGCCGCATACTCGCGCACCGAGTACGGCCCCGGCGTGTGCTTCGTCTCAGTCATTCTCCCCTCCCTCCTTCTTCGCCGCCTCGATCAGCGAGGTGACGTGGTCGATGATCGCCTGGCGGGTGCGGTCCACCGGCTCATCCGCCTCTGCCGCCGCCAGGAACTCCCTGCGATTGTACTCGCGTTCGCGCTGCGTAATGCTGATCGTGTACTCACTCAGCAGTTCTTCCAGTCTCTCCATCTCCCCCTCCATCTCTGCCCCCGGCGGCTCCCCCACCGTTCCCGCGGTGTGCCGCGCCGCCTCTGTGCGACGACAGCGCCGCCGGGGGCGATGTGCTTATGCGTGGCTCGTCACTGTGCGCTGGTGGCGATCGTACAGCGTCGGATCCTCGCGGCGGGTCATCGACTCGAACCGCGCGCACTCCTTGCGGAAGTAGAGGTCTACGGTGCCGGTGGGTCCGTTGCGTTGCTTCGCCACGATCAGTTCCGCTTTGCCCACCATGCCCTTTTCTTCGGCCTCCGCCGGAGTCATGTACTGTTCGGGGCGGAAGGGGAAGACCACGAGGTCCGCGTCCTGTTCGATGGACCCCGATTCCCGCAGATCGGAGAGCATCGGGCGCTTGTCGCTCCGTGCTTCTGGCGCGCGGGATAGCTGAGAGAGCGCGATCAAGGGCGTCCGGTACTCCTTCGCGATCTCTTTCAGGTCCCGGCTGATCCCGCTCACCTCCTGCGTGCGGTTCTCGCCATCGCCCCGCATGAGTTGGAGATAGTCCACTATCACCATGCCCGGCTGGTTACCTTCCGCGCTCATCCGGCGCAGCTTCGCCCGTAGTGCCGCGGTCGTGATGCTGGGGGTGTCGTCTATCCAGATCGGCGCGGTGTGCAGGATCCCTGCGGCGTTGCTCAGTCGGACGAAATCGCCGTCCGCCACCTTTCCCCGGATCAGGCTCTTGAGGTTGATCATCGCCTCATAGGCAAGCATCCGGGTTACTAGTTCCTCCCGTGTCATCTCGAGCGAGAAGATCGCGACCGGCGTCGAAGCGACCGATTGGGGGATCGCCGCAGCTAACGCCATCGCCGTCGCAATCGCCGTCTTGCCCATGCCCGGCCGAGCTGCTACCACAATCAGTTGCCCCGCCTGGAATCCGCCCGTCATCTCGTCAAGGTCGGGGAAGCCAGACGACACCCCCACGAGCCCGCCGCCGGACTTGATCCGCTCTTCCATCGCCTCGAACGCGGGCATGATCAACTTGCGGACATGCTCCAGATTGCCGGTCAGATCTTCCTGCCCTACGGCAAAAACCAGTTGCTCCGCCCTCTCGATCACCTCCTTGACCGTCTTGGTGCCGCGGTTCTGCGCGGTGTGGGCTATCTGCGCCGCCGCCGATGTCAGACCCCGAAGCCGGGCGCAGTCCCGCACTATCGCGGCGTGCCGGGCTACGTTCTCGGCGTCGTGGACCCCCATAAGATTCGCCAGATATTCCAGCCCTCCCACCGATTCGAGTTCTCCCGTCGCCCGGAGTTCGGCCTGTAGCGTTACCGGGTCGATCAGGTCACCGCGCTGGAAGAGGCGTAGCATCGCGGCATAGATCCGCTGATTCGCCGTCCGGTAGAACGACATGGGCTCAACGGTGTCGATGATCCGAGTAAGCGCCCCCTCGTCGGCCAGGACCGCCCCCAGCGTCCACATCTCGGCTTGCGGGTCATGGATCGGTCCGGCCCGCTCTGGCATCAGGTCAGGCGACATGGAGTTGTATCCTCACGTTCCCGGCGGGTTTTGCCTCGCGCTCTTCTCGCAGCTTCTCTTCCTTCGCCCGGCGGATTTGGACGTAGTCCAGCACCTGCCGGAACCGATCGCGTCGCCCCTCGACCTGGAAGATCAGCGCGGACAGCGGTTCCTCCGGCCCGAACTCCAGCACAGGCCGGGCATACTCGACCACCGCGCCGATCTCTTCCGGGGTGGCGTCGTGCTCCTTCATGAGGCGGCCCAGGATGTTTAGCTCCCGGCCCATGTTCCAGCCGGGGTACCGGCGGGTCGCTCCCATCGGGGGCTCCTTGCCGATCCAGAGGTGTTCGCGGACCAGCGGCGCGGCGATAGCGTCCATGCGGCGCCGGGCGTCCTTGTCGCTTTCGGGCGCCGCCGGGTCGTCCAGCTCTGGATCATCTTCGGGGTTGCTGTTCGGTGAGGTGTGCGGTTCGGCCGACTCGCCCTCCACCGATACCACTTCGAGTGGGGCCACCCCACGAGGCGTCGCCTCGGTAGCGTCAGCTACCGTAGTAGTTATCTGTTCTTGCTTATGCTCCTGCTCCTGTATCGCGAAGGGTTGGGGTAACCCTTTCGGAACCGTTCCGGCAACCCTTTCGGAAGGGTTTATGTTGTTGTGTAGCGCGGACTTGTGATTGTCGTCGCCCTCGCGCTCCATTCTGGCCTCGATAGCCGCTTGGATTGCCGTCCCGAGTTCGCCGCCCTTCTCGAACCGTTCCGGCAACCGTTCGCGAACTGTTGCGAGCAGGTACAGCATGATCCGCTCGGAGTACGGCGCATCCCCGATGTCGCGGACCATGGCTTTGACGACATTCGGGTTTTCCGGCTTGTTGTGCTCAAAAAACCGGACGATCAGCACGAGGCGCGCGTATGGATCCCATACGATCCGGCCCTCTTGCTCGAGGTCGGCCAACTGGCGCTCCACCCGCTCCGGGGTCCACCGATCATCGGGCGCGGAGAGATCCGCGGCTGCATACATCGGGTCCAGTATGCAGCAGCCGAACCGGCCGCCGGGCTGGTCGAGGTGCGGGGTGGTGAGTAGGTATAGCCACACGTCGCGCCGGTCCTTCGGCCAGCGGCGGAACCGCTCATCGTTCCAGGTGCGGCGCTCAACCTTGCTGTAGGCCATTGCGCTCCCTCCGGGCCAACACCTTGACTAAGCCCTCTATGTCCCGCCTTGGCACAGCTTGAGCGATCTGCTCAACGACGCGCCTTGTAGCCTTGTTGGCGTTCACGTGGGGTGGCGGGTGTATGTCAACCCTCCACGGATCCCAGTGGCTGACCTCTACGGTGGGACGCAGGCAGGCGTAGCGGATCCTCGTAGCCCCTCTAAGGGCGTACTCGGCAGAGGTTGTAATCTTGGGCGCGGCAACGATCCCCTCGATGCAAGGGTACACCTCGTAATCCCTCGCAAAGCCGATCATTTCATCAAGCGCACCCATGTACCCGAGGAGTTGGGCAACCGCATGGTCATCGACCGTGTCGCGCTTAAGCTCGATGATGGTTATCGTCCATACCGGCGTGTCTCCCCAGTCAGGTATTCCGTAGCGTGCGGCCAACACGTCCAGCACGCCGCCGCTGACAAGCTGCATTTGCCTACCGACCAATGCCGTATCTTCGTGCCCCACCACCCTTCCCAGGTTGACACAAACCCAATCTTCCAACTGCTTCTCCGTCACCTCAATCACGCCGCGTTCCTCTCCTCCCTCGTGTCCATCAGTCCCTTCGCCCTCTCCACCGCCAGCTCCTCCCCGTACTTGATCCAGTGCGCCACCTTGAGCGTGGCCGCGAACCCGAACCGCTCCCTCATCGCCAGCACCATCGCCCCGTACTCCGTCTCCGAGGGGCGGGGCTCGATGCCCTCCAGCGTCGTCTGGTAGGTCATGCCGCCGCCTCCTCTAGCCAGGGTTGCCCCGCCGCTAGTAGCTCGTCCATGCGCTCCTCGACCTCGCCCCGCGTCAGGTCCTCACCCAGCACCGTGTAGGCGTAGTAGCCAGCGACGTAGAGGCGGAACCACTCGGAGTGCGGTAGCAGGTAGCCGCGGTCCATGATCACGCGCCCCTGGATCACGAGGTGGCAGACCTGGCAGAGTGCGGCCAGGTTGAACCACCGGCAGTTATCCTTATCGCCGTCGAGGTGGTGGACAGTCAGGATCCGCTGCTTGCCGTCGTTCAGCCCGGCGTGATAGGCCGGGTCGCAGAGCTCATCGCACAGCACCGGGGATCCGGGCCGCTCGTGGGGGTGTCGGCAGCGTACACAGCGCCAGCCGGCTTCCTCCCTGATCGCGAGTGAGAGCGCGTTCCAGTCGTCCGGGTAGTCGCCTCGGAACCTCATCGCGCCGCCTCTCGCATCAGCTTGAACAGCTCGTCCGCGGTCCTCATGAAGTCCTCGAACGTGGGCGGCTTCACCGGGACCGTCTCCAGTACCTCCAGCGCGCGGTACAGCGCAGGTCGGGACGCCATCCGCCCATGCTCGATAGTCGATAGGTTGCTCGCGTCTACTCCGGCCATCCGTGCGAGCTCGCGAAGCCCCAAGCCGCGCCGCTCCCGCTCGCGTCGTAGTGCTGCGCCGATGTCCCGGTATGCGTCCCGTCGAAACTCCGGGCTCGTCACATGGGCCAGGGTGCGTATCTGGCTAATCACGCCGCCTCCTGATATTCAGCCCACGCCGCCTGGTGCTCCGCCACCGCCCTCTCCGCGTCCGCCCAGGTCAGGCCCCGCGCCCGTAAGAACGTCTCGACGCCCCGGCCCCACTCGTCATGGCAGTCGGAGCACTGCGGCCCTACGTCCCGCCAATCGCCACCGCAGCCGCCCATCTTGCGGCCCTCGAGGATATGCGCGGCCTGGATACGGTCGCGTGATCCGCATGGCCAGCAGGGGCGCGTGTGGGTGAACTCGACGAAATCGACGCTGTGGAAATTGCGCTTGAACTTCCACGCCGCCCGCTTCGGGTTGCGCGGCCTGATCGGCTTCCGGCTCCGCAGCTCCGCCTCCCGCCGGATCTCCGACCGCGATAGGTGGGAGCCGGAGCGGGAGGCGGAGCGCTTCATGGGCTTGGTGGGCGCGGGTAGTGTGCTGTTCCAGGCGCGCGGCTTCATGCGGCCCGTCCTTTCACGTCCGGGTAGAGATCCGGCACGCGGTCAGACTGCCAGAACTCGCCGGTATCGGCATCCATCAGCGACAGGTAGCCATCCCACCCGGCGCCCTGGTCCATCATGACGACGCCCCCAACCTCGATTGGGGTGTCACTGAATCGCTGTGTGCTGGTGTGGCCGATGAATACCTTGCGGAAATTCGTCAGCGGCTTGATTGGTCCGCCGACCACACGCAGCGCCGCCGCCGTCTCGAAGAGATCGCGATCCCACGTCAGGTAATGCTGGCCGGGCAGGGTGTGAACGGTCCGGTCCATGGGGATGCCGCCATGGACAAAGAGGAAGTCGCGCTCCGCGTCGTGGATGAAATCGCGCATCCCGGCGAAGAGTGGTCCCAACACCCGCCGGGCGCGCCCCACTTCGCCACCGAAGGCGTCAAGGGTTGCTTGGCCGCCCTGCATGGTCCAGTAGTGGGGCGTGCGCCCAGTTAGCAGCCATTCTTCGGCCCAGAGATCGTGATTGCCCCACACGCATTCGGCGCGGGCGCGGGTCAGGATTGCAGCGCACTCGGCAACGTCGGGCCAGCCGTCGCATACATCCCCGAGGAACACAAGCCGATCGCGAGTGGGATCGAAGCTGGCGCGCTCCAACACCTGCTCGAGCGCCCGTGCCGCGCCATGCACGTCCCCCAGGACCAGTAGACGCGCGCTCACCCCACCCTCACCTTCATCGCCGGGTTCTCGACGTAGCGCGGCCCCTCGTGCGTCCCGCCACACCCGGCGCAGCGGTAGACAGAGACGGTGCGGGAGCGGAAGGCCCACCAGCTTATGGCGGGCGCAGGGCAGCAGCGGGGGAAGTGCGTCATCGCGAGCCTCCGGGTGAGGGAAGGTTGCGGGAGAGCCAGCGCTCCATCGCATCGGTTTTATCGAGGGATAGCTGGACCGTAGGAATGAAGAGCGTGATCCACTCAGAGCCGTATGGCCACCGAGCTAGGCGGTGCTCATTGAACAGCCAGTCGTAGGTGCGACTCGCCGCCGTGGTCCCGACCTCGAGAATGGCGGAGCCGGCCTCTACTTCGATCTCGGCATGGTCGTTGGGGGTATTCGGTGTACCGTGGCGGTGCGCCATGATCGGCGCAGTCCACACAAAACGGCCATCGCCGGCCCTGCCTCCCTTGCCGCCCCTGAACTCCGCCTGGTATGGCGCCGGGAGCGTGGCTAGAATCGTGTTGTTCTGGCCTTGCTCGTGATCTCCGAACGGACCGTGGCCAATATGGACGGTGTGGACCAGAACCCTGCCGGTGGCCACCCAGTAGTCGATGCAGCCGAAGGCGAAGGCGTCATCGTAGTCCGTCGCCTTGCCCTCCCAGTTCTGGAACACGGCGTCAACGTAGGGGCGCGGGCCGCGGCCGTTGCGGAGTTCGTCCAGTACAGCAGCGACCCTAGCGGCGGATTCGGGGTCGCGCATCGCCTTGGTGCAGAGGTCGCGAATCACGCGGCCGTGGTCGGTGGTAGGCATCAGGAGCCCTCTTTCGTCGGGTTACAGCGTGGGTAACAGACTATGCGTACCGGTGCAGGACAACGCGGACCAGCGACCGGAGCGTAGGGCGCGGGAAAACTGACAACGGCGGGCTTTAAGGTACGGCGCGGGACTCTGCGGGCCGCCGCCAGTGGCATTGGGCGTGCGGATACACTATCTTTAGTTGCTATATGAAGGTGGGTGTGCCGCCTTGATTTTCCTTTCGAGCCGGTATGGATCCGGCAGAGGTGTGCGAGTGGCGAAACAGGAAGCGATCGAGATGGAGGGGGTAGTGACCGAGGTCCTGCCCGATCAGAATTTCCGTGTGGAGTTGGAGAATGGGCATCAGATCCTGGCGTATGCGGCCGGGCGGATGTCTCGGTTCCGGATCCGGGTGCTGGTGGGCGACCGGGTTTCGGTGGCGCTCTCCCCCTACGACCTGAGCCGGGGTCGTATCACGTATCGGCACAAGGCCGGCACGCCCTCGGGCCCGCCGCCGTCGGGTGGTCAGCGGCCGGGGCAGCGGCGTCGCCGCTGATCATGCGCGGCTCGGTCACCAGGAGTGAGCGAGCCGGATCCCTGGCGTGGTGTTGGGTAACTCAGATGCCGCTCGGGGCTGCGAGCTCCGGCCGGTGATAAGTTGGTAGCTTCCCGGCGCGTTCCAGTTCGCGCAGGGTCATCGCGTTCGCATCTTTATCTGATAGTCTCGGCTCGGCGATCGGCCAGGGGATCGCGAGTGCCGGGTCGTTCCAGACGAGGATCCCCTCGTCTTCCGGGTGGTATATCTCCGTGCATTTATAGATGACGTCGGCCTCGTCGCTCGTGACCATGAAGCCATGGGCGAAGTCGGGGGGGATATAGAGTTGTAACAGATTCTCCCCGGAGAGGTGAACTCCTACCCAGCGCCCGAAGGTCGGTGAGCCGACGCGGATATCGACCGCGACGTCGAATATCTCGCCACGGGTCACGCGGACCAATTTGCCCTGGCCGTGGGGGTGCTGGAAGTGGAGGCCGCGCAGCACGCCGCGCGCGGAGTGGGAGTGATTGTCCTGCACGAACTCCGCCGTGAGCCCCGCCTCGGCGAATCGCTGCTGGTGATACGATTCCAGGAAAAATCCGCGGTCGTCGGCGTGGACTCGCGGCGCGATCAGGATGACGTCGGGTAATTCAGCCGCCGGCGTGAACCGCACCAGGGACCTTCCCTTCGATGAGTTGGAGGAGGTAGCGGCCGTAGCCGCTGCTGACTAGTGGCCGCGCCAGGCGTTCGACCTGCGCGGCGTCTATGAATCCCATCCGGTAGGCCACCTCTTCCACGCACGCGATCTTCAGTCCCTGTCTCTGCTCCACGGTCGCGATGAAGTTGGCGGCCTGGAGGAGCGAGTCGTGGGTCCCGGTATCGAGCCAGGCGTGGCCGCGGCCGAGGGTCTCGACGCGGAGCCGGCCGTCCTCGAGGTAGCGGCGGTTGAGGTCCGTGATCTCGAGCTCGCCGCGTGCCGAGGGGCGGAGCGAGGCGGCGATCTCCGTGACCCGGTCGTCGTAGAAGTAGAGACCGGTCACCGCGTAATGCGAGCGGGGTCGGGCGGGCTTCTCCTCTATCCCGATGGCGCGGCCGTCGTCGTCGAACTCGACTACGCCGTAGCGTTCCGGGTCACCGACACGGTATGCGAAGATCGTCGCGCCCCCCTCGGTGGCCGTGGCACGGCGCAGGTGTTCGGTCAGGTTGTGGCCGTAAAAGATATTGTCGCCGAGGATCAGCGCGCTGGGGGCGCCGGCGATGAACTCGCGGCCGATGACGAATGCCTGCGCGATCCCCTCGGGAGCCGGTTGCACCGCGTACTCGATCGAGAGCCCCCATTGGAGGCCATCGCCGAGGAGCGACTCGAAGAGGTGGCGCTCGGCCGGCGGCACGCTGACCTGGGCGTAGCGGGGGAACCGATCGTGCCACTCGGGCAGCGGCCCCGTCCACGTCCAGCACCCGTCGGCGCGCTCGCGGTCGAGGCGCGGCCAGAGGCGGTCGGCGAGGGTTGGCGGGGTGCGGTTCGTCGTGCTCACGAATCGGAGTATAGGACTCCGATTCCTACCCGCGCAAGCGAAAAATAGGAATCTTGTTCCTAATCGCTCAGAGCCGCTCTACTCGGTGTCCTTGGGGGTCGGTCGGGCTGGGCGCTTGTCGGGCTGCTTATCCATGCCTCGCCAATGCCGCGCGGTTGGCGGCCTGGACAACGTAGGACTGGGATTCGCGCACACCATGCTTGACGAGTAGGAACCTCATTCCTTACGCTGAGCGCATGAAGACTCTGAGTCAAGCCCGAAGCGACATCTGGTCTCTGATCGAGGACCGCGGCGTCGCCACGGTCGCGGCGGAGGAGCCGGAGACGGCGGC
>JACDJB010003221.1_pt1 | contig 10930 bp, 11 predicted proteins | sample 7454121 | NCBI WGS metagenome assembly JACDJB01 (sample SAMN14253290, study PRJNA609438) | sludge metagenome | isolation source: sludge after 25d culture with pyrite | collected 2018-12-20 | reverse complement strand
CCCCCAGCTCCTCCATGTCGAGGAGTTGCTGCTTGACCTCCTCGACGAAGTAGTCGTTGGGCTCGGGCAGCACGTCGATTCGGGCTTGGGGCAGCGGCGCGATGTCGTAGAAGTCCGCTTCCTCCTGGGTGATGTAGCCCAGCTCCACGATGCGGTCGAGCGCGACCCGCCGGCGCTCCCGGGCGACATCGGGCTCCAGCACGGGGTCATAGGCCACCGGGTTCTGGATCAGGCTGGCCAGGAGCGCGGCCTGGCCCCAGTCGAGCTGGTCGATGTTCTGGCCCCAGTAGATCTCCGCCGCGGCCTGGACCCCGTAGGCGCCACCGCCGAAGTAGACCTGGTTCAGGTAGCGCTCGAGGATCTCCCGCTTGCTCATCGTCTTCTCGAGCTCGATGGCGAGGATGGCCTCACGGGCCTTGCGGTTGAGGTCCTGGCGGGGTGAGAGCAGGGAGAGCTTGATGAGTTGCTGGGTGATCGTCGAGCCGCCCTGGGCGATGCCCCCGGAGCTGACGTTCTCGAACAGGGCCCGCATGGTGGCCCGCAGGTTCACCCCGTTGTGCTGGAAGAAGTCCTCGTCCTCGACGGCCAGGATCGTGCGCCGCACCGTCCGGGGGATGCGCCGCAGCGGCACCTCCTGACGGTTCTCGGCCGCATGGAAGGTGGCCATGACCGTGCCGTTGTCGGCGTAGGCGATCGAGCGCTCGGCCAGGGGCCGGAGGTTCACCTCGGGCGCCTCGACGGAGCCCGCGGTGAAGAACTCCCCGACCTGGGGCGCTATCGCGACCGTGGTCAGGGCCAGTCCGCCGGCTCCGAGGGCCAGCACCACGAGCAGTCGGAGTGCAGTCCGCAAGACCCCGGAATGTACCGGAGCAACCCGCCCGGTCCGTGGCGGGCCACTACGATCCCGGTCGGCCGCGGCGGTGCGTGCGGAGAGGGGACCCGTGACCGGAGCGACCATCGACCACGCGAGGGGCGACGCCGGACGACGCGTGTTGGTCCTGGCCCTCGTCGGAGCCGCCGTCTCGGTGGCCTTCGGCGTGTACGCCTCGGCCCACGAGCCGACCCTCGAGACGCCCTACACGCTGTGGTTCACCGGGACCATCAACCTCAAGGTCTGGTTCGGCACCTCGGCCCTTCTCCTGGCGGGGGTGCAGCTGCTCACCGCCCTGCGGATGTACGGCAAGATCGGCGTGCCGGAGGTGCTGCCGGCCTGGTTCGGCCAGCTCCACCGCCTGTCGGGCACCTTGGCCTTCGCCGTGTCGCTGCCGGTGGCGTACCACTGCCTCTGGGCCCTCGGCTTCCAGTCCGACGACACCCGGAGCCTCGCCCACTCCCTGTTCGGCTGCTTCTTCTACGGGGCCTTCGCCACCAAGGTCCTGGTCGTGCGGGCCAAGGGCCTGCCCGGTTGGGCCCTGCCCGTGGTGGGCGGCGCCGTGCTGACCGCCCTCGTCGGCGTCTGGCTCACCAGCTCGCTCTGGTACTTCACCACCGTCGACTTCCCGGGGTTCTGAGATGAAGCGGTTCGTCGACGTCGTCCAGTACCTGGTCGTGGCCGCCACCGTGGTGTTCCTGCTGGGCCTGTTCCTCAACGAGCCGTCCACGCCGGACGGCGGCGGTGACAGCAACGGCTCCCCCGTGGCCGCCGCCGGCGCGACGGTCTACGCCGACAACTGCGCGGGCTGCCACGGTACGACCGGTACGGGCGGCGTCGGTCCGGCCCTCGGTGGCGGCGCGGTCGTGGCGGCGATCCCCGATCCCGCGGACCAGGTCGTGGTCATCACCCAGGGCCGCGGCGGCATGCCCTCCTTCGACGGTCGCCTGACCCCCGAAGAGATCCAGGCCGTCACCGACTACACCCGCAACGACCTCTGAGCACCCAGGTCCGGGCGCGTCAGGGCACGGTCGGCGCCGGGTCCTCGGCGGGCTCGGCCGTCGCCTCGTCGGTGAGGTCGATCACCTCGTCCTCCAGGCCGTCGGTGACGGGTGTCGGCACCGTTCGCTCGGCCTCGGCCTCGGCGGCCTCCATGTCGAAGACCTTCGGCGTGGTGGTGACCGCGGGCGTGACCGCCTCGACCTCCTGGTCGACCTCCACCTCGGGCTCGACCCCGACCTCGGGCTCGACCTCAGCCCGGGGGCGGGGCGGGACCCGGGCCCCAGGGTCGTCGTCGGCCAGGATGCGCAGGTCCTCCAGGCGCTCCAGCTCGAACTCGGCCTCGAGCTCCTGTAGGGAACGAGCCTCGTCATCGCCCACCCGGGCGGTGAGCCGCTCGGCGAGGGCCTTGGCCTCGGGCAGGGCGACGTCCAGCTCCCCGGTGGCCTGGTCGATGGTGGCCCGGGCCACCTCGTAGGCGGTCAGCAGGCGCTCCCGACCGACGCGGAGCTGTTCGAGGTTGAGCTGGGCCCGCTGCCGGGTCCGCGCCAACTGGCGCAGCACCTCGGCCCGCTTGAGCTCGGCTTCGGCGATCAGCTCCCGACCCCGCTCCCGGCCGAGGGCGACCCGTTCCTCGTAGGCCGCCTCGGCTTGAGCGGCGATGCGCTCGGCCCGGGCCTCGGCCTCGGCCATCTTCCCGCCGACCATGTCGGCGACCTGGGCCAGCCGGGCATCGGCCTCGGCCTCGGCTTCGTGGCGCATCCGGGCCGCGTCGTCCTCCGCGGTGGCCCGGGTGGACTCCACCTGGGTCCGGGTGGTGGTCAGCAGGGCCTCGACCTTGGCCCGGGCCCGGGCGGCGTTCTCGGTGGCCTCCTGGGTGAGGGACTCGGCCCGACTGGCCGCCTCCTGCTCCACTGCGTGGGCATCCACCCGGGCCGAGCGCAGCACCTCCTCGGCCTGGGTGCGCAGGCGCTCGGCGTCGGCCTCGGCGGCCAGGCGCAGCTCGCGCACCTTCCGGTCGGTCTCCTTCTCCGCGGCTTCGAGCCGGGCCCGGGTCTCGCGCATGACCCGTTCGGCTTCGGAGCGGACCCGCAGCGCCTCCTCCTTGGCCCGGTTCACCGTGGCGGTGGCTCGCTCCTGGCTCTTGTGCTCCAGCTCGGCGGCACTCTCCCGGGCCGCCTCCAGCACCCGGGCGGTCTTCTCACCCAGACGGAGCATCAGCTCGTTGTCGTCCAGATCGGCGATGTCGGGCGGCGGCTCCTGGTCCCGGAGGGTCTCGACCTCCTCGGCCAGTTCGGCCATGCGCTGCTGCGCCGCGGCCAGAGCGGCCGCGGCCTGCTGCAGGACCGAGTCGACCTGGTCGGCGCTGTAGCCCCGCCGGACGAGGGCGAAGTCGACGCGCACCAGCGCCTGGGGATCGAGGAGTTCGGGTGGCTGGGACAAAATGGTCCGCCTTTCCTGCCCTGGGGTACGCCGGCCCGCCGCCGGCGCCGGGGCTACTTGGGGGTGTCGTCGCCCGCGAGCTTGTCGATGGCGTCCTTGGCGGCATCTGCGCCCTGGTCGATCTTGTCGTCGAGGTCGGTCTTGTCCGAGGCGAAGTCCGCCGCCTTGTCGATGGCGTCCTTCGCCTCGTCGCCGTGATCCTCGGCGAGGTCCGTAGCCGAGTCCTTCACGTCTTCCGCCGTCTTCTTGAACCGGTCGAACAGACCCATGCGGGTCCTCCCTCGTGTGAGCTGGTGAACGCAGAGAGTAGCCCTTGTCACCACCCTGGCGTCCATGCCCGGTTCGCTAGCGTCGGCCCGATGGCCGACCCCGACCCCACCGATCCCCTCGGCGCCGTCGTCGACCGGGTGAAGGTCCGGCCGGGAGCGACCGTGGTCCTCGCCCTCGCCGGGCCGGTCGCCGTCGGCAAGTCGACCATCGCCGGCGAGCTCGGCACCCGACTCCGAGGCCTCGGTGCCGGGGTCGAGGTCGTGTCCACCGATGGCTTCCTGCTCCCCAACGCCGCCCTGGAGGCCCAAGGCCTCCTGGACCGCAAGGGCTGTCCGGAGACCTACGACCTCGGTCGCCTCGAGGCGCTGGTGGCTTCGGCCCGCGACGGCCGGTCCCTCCTGGAGGTGCCCCTGTACTCCCACGAGCGCTACGACGTGCTGGCCGACCCCGCACGGATCGACCGCCCGGATGTGCTCGTCGTCGAGGGCGTGGTGGCCCTGCAGCGTCCGTTCGCCGACCTCGGCATCTACATCCACGCCGACGAGGCCGACGTGATCGCCTGGTACGTGGCCCGGTTCCAAGGGCTGGTGCGGGCCGCGGGCGACGACCCCACATCGTTCTACCGGGGCTGGGTGGACCTGGACGACGCCGCCGTGGCCGACCTGGCCCGGGCCGTCTGGGACGGGGTCAACCGTCCGAACCTGCACGAGCACATCGCCCCGACGCGCGCCGCGGCCGATGTCGTCGTGCACAAGGGGTCCGACCACCGGATCCTCTCGGTGGAATGGATGGACCCGTAGCCTCACCCCCGTGAACGGGACCGGCCCCCAACTCGTGCTCGTGGCGGTGCTGGTGGCGATCAACGCCGCACTCACCGGGACCGAGCTGGCTCTGGTGTCGCTCCGGGAGAGCCAGGTCCGCCGCCTCGAGGAGTCGGGCGGCCGACGGGGCCGGACGCTGGCCAACCTGACCCGACGCCCCAACCAGTTCCTGGCGACGATCCAGATCGGCATCACCCTCGCGGGCTTCCTGGCCTCGGCCACCGCGGCGGTGTCCCTGGCCGTGCCGCTGGAGGAGCCCCTGAGCTTCCTCGGCAACGCGGCCGGCCCCGTGTCGGTCGTGGTGGTCACCCTGATCCTGTCCTATGTGACCCTCGTCCTCGGCGAGCTGGTCCCGAAGCGACTGGCCATGCAGAACACCGAGCGCTGGGGCCTGCTCGCCGCCCGGCCCCTGTCGGTCATGTCCACGGTCACCCGGCCCGTGGTCTGGTTCCTCTCCCACTCCACCGACCTCGTCGTGCGGCTGGTCGGTGGGAACCCCGACGCCTTGGCCGAGGAGATGAGCACCGAGGAGGTGCGGGGGATCATCGCCGAGCACGCCACGTTCTCCGACGACCAGCGGGAGATCATCGAAGGCGCCCTCGAGGCCGCGGAGCGGACCCTGCGTCAGGTGCTGCGCCCGAGGGCCGATGTGGTGCCCGTCGACGGGGCCATGGACTGTCAGGCCGCGTCCGTGCTCCTGGCCGAGGCCGGCCATTCCCGAGCGCCGGTCACCGCCGCCGGCCAGGACCTCGACGAGGTGATCGGCACCATCCACCTCCGCGACCTGATCGGCCGACCGAACGACCCGGTGTCGGCCCACACCCGCCCGGCGCTCTTCCTGCCCGAGTCGGTCCAGGTCCTCGACGCCCTCCGCCGCATGCAGGCCGACCGCCAGCAGCTCTGCCTCGTGGTCAACGAGCACGGCGGCACCGAGGGCCTGGTCAGCGTCGAGGACCTCGTCGAGGAACTGGTCGGGGAGATCTACGACGAATCCGACCGCGACATCCTCACCGTCCGGCGCCTGCCTGGCGGATCCTTCGTCCTTCCCGGCCGGTTCCCCGTGCACGACCTCGAGGACATCGGCGTCGAGATCCCCGAGGGCGAGTACACAACGGTCGCCGGGGCGATCCTCGACGAGCTCGGGCACATCCCCACCGAGGCCGGCGAGCGGGTCGCGCTGGGCGACTGGACGGCCCAGGTCCTCACCGTCGAGGGCCACGCCATCACCGCAGTGCGCCTCACCCCCCGGCGGCCCGCCGAGGCCTGACCGCTGGCTCAGTCCTCCGGTCCGGTTCGATCGGCCTCGCCGCCGACCTCAGGACCGACAGCACGGAGGCCGGAGCCCCGTTCGGGACCCCGGCCTCCGTGGCGTGCTCACCCTCGGGTACGGGCGTACCGCAGGGCGTCGGCGAGGCGGGAACCGCCTCGACGACGAGCGGGGCGAGCCAGACGCTCACGAGCCGCTTCGCTGCGAAGACGCCCCTGCCGGTCGCTGACGAGCTGGCGGGCCAGCCCGGTGTCCAGGTACTGCATGGCGTCCTCCTCTCTCATCTCGTTGTGTTCGGAACTGCAGTGTGGAGCAGGACCGACCGGCGGTCCAGTGACTTGAATGACACGCGTCGCAAGAAAACAGACGTTGTCTCGAAACCCGATCGGCGCGAGAATCGGGCCATGGTCTCGTCCGCGCGGCACCACATCGTCACCGTCCTCGCCCGGGGCATGAGCGCCCTGGAGCCCGCCATCGCCCACGACTTCTTCGGGGAGGACCGCAGCGCGGAGCTGGGCGTGGAGTGGTACCGCTACTCGGTGGTCGGTGTCGATCCGATCACGACCCGCCGGGACCACGGCTACACCACGGTCCCCGAGCCCGACCTGCGCCTGCTCGACCGCGCTGACACCATCGTCATCCCCGGCTGGAGCGCCAAGGACCGCTCGCCCCGTCCCGAGTTCCACGAGGCCCTCCGTCGGGCCCACGCCCGGGGCGCCCGTCTGGTGACCTTCTGCACCGGAGCCTTCGCCCTCGCCGAGGCCGGCCTCCTCGACGGACGCTGCGCCACCACCCACTGGGATGTCGCCGACCTGTTGGCCGAGCGCTACCCGGAGGTCCACGTCGACCCGGCGGTGCTCTACGTGGACACCGGCGACATCCTCACCTCGGCCGGTGCCGCGGCCGCCATCGACTTGGCCCTGCACGTGATCCGCCGCGACTTCGGGGCCGATGTCGCCAACAAGGTGGCGCGGGACATGGTCGTGTCCCCCCACCGCGACGGCGGACAGGCCCAGTTCATCGAGACCCCGATCGGGCCCCTGATCCCCGGCACCGACCACCTGAGCGCCACCATGACCTGGGCCGTCGAGCACCTCAGCGAGCCGCTGAGCGTGGCCGAGCTCGCGGCCCACACCGCCCTCAGCCCCCGCCAGTTCACCCGCCAGTTCCGGGCCCGGACCGGCACCAGCCCCCACCAGTGGCTGCTCACCCAGCGCACGGGCCTGGCCCAGCGCCTCCTGGAGACCACCACCCACTCCGTGGAGCAGATCGCTGATGAGGCGGGCTTCGGCACGGCCGCCGCCATGCGCCTCCACTTCCAGCGGGCCCTGCACACCTCCCCCGCCGCCTACCGGCGGTGCTTCCAGGGCGAGTGCCGCGACCCCGAGCGCCCCACCGGCGAGTTCGTCAGCGTCCCCAGCGCCTGAGCGGCCCGGGCTAGCCGCGCCGCAGGGACCGACCCGAGGTCAACGCGATCCACCCGAACCCGATCGCGCCCAGCCCCAGCAGGACGAGGGTCAGCGGTGACGAGCCGGTGCGAGGCAGGGAGGTGACGGTACCCGGCGGGGTCGGCCCCCCGGGTGTGGTCGGCGTGCCGGCACCGGGCAGGCCCGTCGTGGTCGGCGCTCGGCCCGGGGCCGTGGTCGTCGTGGTCGTCGATCCGGGCTCGGAGGGGATCGTCGAGGTCGGGGGCGGCGTCGACGTGCTCGTCGGGGCCGAGGTCGTCGAGGTCGGTGCCACCGTGGTGGACGGCGCCGCGGTGGTCGTCGTCGTCGGCACCGGGCCCGCCGCGCAGGTGGGTTCGGTGAACGTGTCGCTGATCAGCGTGACCTCACCGTTGCGGGCCAGGGCCCGCCCGTGGACCAGCACCCCGCTGTCCACCGAGACCGAGGTCAGGGCCAGGATGTTGCCGACGAAGACCGAACCCGAGCCGAGGGTGGCCGAACTGCCGACCTGCCAGAAGACGTTGCACTCCTGGGCCCCGTTGGTCAGCACGACCCGACTGCCGACCTCGGTGATGAGGCTCGAGTCCGTCTGGAAGATGAAGACCGAGTCGGCGTTGCCAGCCCCATCCAGGGTGAGGGTCCCGGTCAGGCCCAGGGCCCCCTTGCTGGGACCGGCGTAGACCCCGCCTTGCAGGAGGAGGCCGCCGAGGTCCGCGGTGGTCGTGGCGTCGAGCGGTCGACCCGCAGCGTTCACGTACGCCGTGGTCAGATCGGACTGGGCCTGCTGGGCGACGGCATCGGTGGTGTGGGTGGTGGCGGGCGGGAGCACGATCCCGGGCGGGAAGCCGGTGATCTCCGGACCCGGCCAGACCCCGAGGCTGCCGTCCAGCAGGCTCGGACCGGTGTTGGTCACGGTGGCGGCGCCGAGCACGGCGTAGTCCGCCGTCGTGGCCAGGGGGACCGTCGGCACGATCGTGGCCGACGCGTTGGTCCCGGTGAGGAACAGGAAGGCCGCAGCCAGGGAGAGGACGAGGAGGACTGCGCCGCTGCGGCGGGTCCCCCGGGAGTGGGTGGCCATCGGGAACTCGATTCGTACAGGTGAGGCATCGCCTCCAGCAGCACCGTGCTCCAAGGGTGATTGCGCCCCTGTACGTACGACCGACCGACTGGTCTGCTTGCGGACCAGCAAAGGGGTGGGATGTCGGCACCCCTGTCCCTCTCATCGGCCTCCTGGAACCGAACCTGAACCCCTGGGGCCCGTCAGTCAGTGGCAGCGGGTCGAGCCGGAGTCGCGGACGCGGCCGGTCTCGTCGACGAAGGGCCACGAGTAACGGCCCCGTGGTGGGGCCTCCTCAGAGGAACTTGGCTTCGATCTCCGCGAGGAAGGCCGCCGCGAGGGCGACGAAGTCCTTCTCGGTGAGCCGGATCGGGTCGCCGACCTCGTGGTGCAGGACCGAGGTCTCGGGCTTCATCTTGATGGTCTTGTCCTCGCCCATGACGTCGCCGTTGCCCGTCAGGGAGGCGCAGAGCACCCGCACCTCGTTGAGGGGGTTGCCGTCCTTGCCCTCCTTGCCCCGCAGGCGGTGGGTGAAGTGGGTGTCGAGCACCAGGACCATGTTGTTGAAGAACACCGACTCGAAGTCCTCGAGGGCCTTGGACGGTCCGGCCGCCTTGGCCAACTTCCGGTAGGCCGCGACCTGGGCCGCCACCTTCTTCCGGCAGTCGTCCACGTATTCCTGGCTGTAGTTGCCTTCGCCGAGCATGACCCGGAACCTACTGGCTCGCCCCGGCGGGCCTCAGCCCTTCGGCCCCCTCAAGAAGGGCCCAACGGCCCTGACCCCCGCGGCCGGTGATTCGTACGGTGCACAAGCCCGAGGTGCGGGCGCGGAAGGCCGGTTGCAGTGCCGACAGCAACCACGAGGCGATCCCGGCGCTGGGTCTGGTGGGCGGTTCTCGCCCTCGGCTTGGGCCTGATCGCCGCCCCCGCGGTCTTCCAGATGTTCGACCGGGCCCCCAAGGGCGGCGACATGATCGCCGCCTTCGAGCCGTACATGACCACCGCCGAGATCGAGAAGTTCCAGGGCTACCTGACCGAGATCGGCACCGCCGTGGCCGAGACCCAGGATGAGCTCCTCGCGGCCGCCACCACCGAGGGGACCGACCCGCTGACCGAGGCGCCCACGGTCGCCACCTTGATCGAGGAGTGGCCGGGCATCGACGCCGACATGTCCGACATGTTGGCCACGATGCAGGACGACATCGACAACTACGAGGCCGTCGCCGCCCTGCCGCCGTTCGACCTGTTCCCCTGGTTCTTCGTGATCCCCGGCGTCCTCGTCACCGGGGTGGCGGCCTACGTGTTGATCCGCCGCCCGGCCGAAGCCCGGGTCAGCCGATGGGCGGTCGGCCTCATCGGCATCGGCCTGGTGCTTGCCCCCGTCGCCTTCCAGATGTTCGAGCGGGCCCCCAAGGGCGGCGAGATGATCGACGACTTCCGCCCGCTGATGACCCGTCCCCGGGTCCAGAACATCCAGGGCTACTTCGTGACCCTGGGCGCGGGTGAGGGCCAGCTGCGGAACGTCCTGGTGCCGGCCGCCGTGGCCAACGGCGCCGACGCCGCCGACTTCCCGGCCGTGGCCGCCTTCAGCGACGACTGGCAGGCCATCGTCACCGACTTCGCCCCGATGATCGGGGTGATGAGCGACAACGTCGAGAACTTCGAGGCCGTGGACGCCCTCCCCGATTTCCCGCTCTTCCCCTGGTTCTTCGTGATCCCCGGCGTGCTCCTCGTGGTGCTGGCGGTCATCGCCCGCCCTGAGGGGTCACGCCCCGACACCATCGACCCGAACACAAGGAGCTCATCATGAAGCGAAACCGATCCCTGCGCCTGGCCGCCCTCGCGGTCCTGGCCGCCTTGACGCTGCTGGCCGTCGGCTGCGGCGACGACAGCGACAGCGATGACGACTCGGCGAGCGACACGTCCGCCACCGACACCAGCACAGCGGCCACCGGCTTCGAGGGCGACCTGGTCGGCACCTTCGAGATCACCGCCGGGGAGTGCGCCGACGCCGGTGTGACCGCAGGCTCGTTCTTCCGCATGGTCCAGCCCGGGGGCACCGTCGAGGACGGCCCGTTCATCGACAACGGCGACTCCGTGTGCGGTGACACCACCTTCACCGTCCTGTCCCCCGGGACCGACGGCGGACTCACCACCGGCACCTTCCAGCCCGCGCCGGACCCGGCCTTCGACGCCGCCGGCAACGCCACCAGCGGGACGATCATCGCCCCCGTGCCGTTCTTCGGACTGGCCTTCTCGGCGGCCTCCGACGAGGCCGAGGGGGTGACGGTCCCACAGGTGACCGCCACCGATGGCGTGCTGTCCGGTGACCTGAGCGCCATCGCCGCCTACTACGGCGGCGAGGTCTTCAACCAGGGCGCCCCCAAGCCCGGTGGCGAGAACCCCGGTCTGACTTCAGGCCCGACCGGCACCATCGACGCCGACACCGGGGCGTTCGTCCTGGAGTGGACGAGCCAGATCGAGGGTGGCGCCTTCAACGAGTTCAGCGGGGTGTGGCACCTGGAGGGCACCTTCACCGCCGCCTGATCCCCCTCGGTTGGCCGGTGGGGTCAGATGACCCCGCCGGCCAGCAGGGCCACGGTCAGGCCGGCGACCGCGAAGCGGTACCAGGCGAAGATCGACAGGTCGTGGCGCTCTAGGTAGGTGATGAGCCACTTGATGGCCAGCACGGCCGACAGGAAGGCGAACAGGGCGCCGATGAGCGGGTTCTCGACGCCGAACTGGTCGACCAGGTTG
>JACDJB010003220.1_pt1 | contig 10931 bp, 10 predicted proteins | sample 7454121 | NCBI WGS metagenome assembly JACDJB01 (sample SAMN14253290, study PRJNA609438) | sludge metagenome | isolation source: sludge after 25d culture with pyrite | collected 2018-12-20 | reverse complement strand
TCCGATCCCTACTTCAAAGGCGACAACACCAGGGCGCTGCAATACATCCTGTAATTGATCTACGATCCCAAGATAAAAATTGAGTCCATCATCTCCACCATCAAGTGCCATTCGTGGCTCATGCTCTTTTACCTCACGTTGCAGTTCGGCTATGTCACTGCTTGGAATGTATGGTGGATTAGAGACGATGATATCAAATTTGACCGAGGACAGGGCAGTCTGTGATTGTAGGGCAAGCATACTGCCGTGAATAAACTGAACGCGCTCACTTGCTCCTAAGCGTTCTGCATTGGCCTTCGCCTGAGCTAGGGCTTTATTCGAGAGATCAAGTGCCCAGACCTCCCATTGTGGTCGTTGCTTTGCTAGTGTGATGGAAATGGCTCCACTACCCGTGCCTAGATCAATAAGTTTGACGGCCTGCTGTCGCTCCCAGAGTTCATCCCCTAAACGCAATACCTGATCTATAAGAAGTTCTGTCTCAGGGCGTGGAATCAACACCCCTGGAGCTACATGAAAGCATTCGCCATAAAATTCTTGTTTACCAACTATATATTGAACAGGCTCCCCACCAGCAGCACGATCTAGCCAACTGGTGAAGCCGATCCAATCCTGATCTGATAGGCTGCTGGATAATTCGATCACAAAGCGTGTACGGTCCCAATTGAGATAAGATCGAAGTAGATACTCAGCAATAAACGTATGCTCACTAATACCTGCTGTAGATAAAAAGGAAGAAGCCCTCTGGAGAGCTTCTCTTATGGTGTTGGGATGATGATTATTCTGCATTTTTTAGCGCCTCTGCTTGATAATGAACGGTGAGCGTATTAATGATTTCATCAATCTCGCCCTCCATTACGTGGTCGAGCTTGTGTAACGTCAGACCAATACGATGATCTGTGATGCGGTTTTGCGGGAAGTTGTAGGTACGAATGCGTTCACTTCGATCACCTGTACCAACGGCTTGCTTACGTGTACTTGCATATTCGGCATTTGCCTCTTCTAGATACTTATCATATAGACGTGCGCGCAATACTTTGAGCGCCTTTTCCTTATTTTTATGCTGAGATTTCTCATCTTGGCATGATACAACTAGCCCTGTAGGTAAATGCGTAATACGAACAGCAGATTGTGTTGTATTAACGGACTGACCACCTGGTCCACTTGAGCAGAAGATATCGACACGAATCTCCTTTTCACTGATCTCTACCTCTACTTCCTCTGCCTCCGGCAATACAGCTACAGTGGCGGTTGAAGTATGAATACGCCCACCTGACTCAGTTTCAGGTACACGTTGCACACGGTGAGCACCGCTCTCGAACTTGAGTCGGCTGTATGCTCCCTTACCATTGATAGCAAAGACGATCTCCTTTACTCCTCCAAGATCGGTGTAGTTGGCATCGATTACTTCGATTTTCCAACGGTTTTTCTCTGCATAGCGAGAATAGAGACGGAATAAGCTCGAAGCAAACAACGATGCTTCATCTCCACCTGCTGCTCCGCGAATCTCAACGATAACGTTCTTATCGTCATTAGGATCCTTGGGCAGAAGTAGGACGCGTAGCCTCTCTTCTAATTCTGATTGTTTTTCTGTTAATTCCTCGATCTCCATCTTAACCATTTCATGCATTTCAGGATCGAGCTTATCATCAAACATACTTTTAGCTTCTTTTAGCTGTGTAACGATATCTTTATATTCACGATAAACACTTACTGTATCTTCTAAATCGGATTGTTCCTTTGAATATTCGCGTAGCTTCTTGGGGTCATTTACCACTTCAGGATCACATAATAATTGACTCAATTCATCATAACGATCTGCTACTGCTTCTAGTCGTCCAAGCATAAAAAGTCACCTCTCTCCAAAGACCACACTTATTACAACTAGATTATTATAGTATAAACTAAAGAATATCGTCAAACCCAAGAATTAAAATAAGCTTGGCATAGCCAAGCGTAGAAAAAACAAACAATTAGTACTAGCTCTGATACAGGATCGGCTACTCAGCCGAGGCAGCAAAATGTTCTTCCACACTGCATATATGTATATCCTGCCCTTATGTAATAAAACGATCAGGCTGATAGCCTGATCGTTCATGAGGAGAATGATTTGTGAGGTTAACGAGTGTTCGTCGTCCCTGTTGTCCGGTTAAACATATTGAAATTATTCACATCGTTATTAAAGAAGGTACCCGTTCGCTGGAATAATGCTCTGTCTGATGTAACACGGACATCGTAGCCTGGTAATGCTCTTGAGACAACACGGTGTACCTCTTGTTCTATTCGAGCAGCATTACGTCGTGTCACCTTACTATTAATGTCAACACCAATATATGCAGTATTACCTGCAACAAGACTCTTTGCCGAGTCTACACCCCTTACCCCAGTAGCCATTTTGGCGATTTTATCCGCTTGACCAACCGTATTAGGCGTATTTACATTTGGATTGGTATTACGGACATCGGCCAATGACGGACCGAAGCCGAGGTTATTGGTTCCCATGCCAACTCCGTTATAACCGTTGTAACCGTTATTACCAGGACCTGTCGTTCCCCAAGTGTTTCCGTAACGATTGGTCGCATTGTTCGTACGATTCATTGGGTTATAACCAAAATCGTTATAGCTCGTGACACGATTGTAATCGCCAGATTGCGTATAGCCTGAGTATCCTTGCCCCCTAGGGCTCATGCCCTGATTGTTAGGACCAGTAGTACACGCAGTTGCTACCATGGCTAAACTTAGGACTGCAACAGGCAGAAGTAGTTTTTTCTGCACAAAGCCACCCCCTCGAGAACTAGTATTCCCGCCTAGAGCATGAATCGCGCACGAAAATGTTGGTAAAACCAATGTGAAATATGCCGTTTTCATAAAAATGACGCGTGTGGTGATAAGCCACACGCGTCATGTTATCCATTAATGGATTATTTGAGATTATATTTTTTCTTAAAGCGATCCACACGTCCACCAGCGTCGACAAATTTCTGTACACCTGTGAAGAAAGGATGGCATTCGGAACAAATCTCTACTTTTAATTCCTTTTTAACAGAGCCTGTCTCAAATGTATTACCACACATGCAAGTAACGGTAGCTACTTGATAATTTGGATGAATACCTGCTTTCATCTATTTCACCTCTTTCCGCCCTGATCCCCTTGGAACCAGAGTAAATTGACACATGAACGAATTATAGCATATCAAAAAAAATTGCACAATCACTTATTAAATGGAAGCAGGAGGAACATGGGTGTATGATCCAATTTGCAGACCTGGAACTTCTGCCTGCAGGATGGCAATTGCCTGATTGATACCAAAGATCTCCCCTTTGGCCGCTGGAATCATACTGAGGTAGCGATCAGGGTCGATATTGAGATTGCGTAGCTGAACTAATTTTAGTTTGGTCTCCTTGATGAAATCAATCATCGCTTCGAGTTCCTCTTCACGATCCATCACTCCTGGGAACATCAGATAGTTGATTGACGTGTAAACACCTTTTTCTGCAGCGTAAATGAGTGAGCGTTTTACGTTTTCCAACGTATAGCCACGTGGACGATAATATACATTGTAATGCTCATCGATGGCGCTGATAATACTGACACGCATTAGGTCTAAGCCGGCATCTACAATCCCCTTGATATGGTCTGTCAACCCTGCATTTGTGTTGATATTAATAAAGCCCATATTGGTTTGACTACGAACTGCTTTGATGGCGGGAATAATAAGACTAGCCTGTGTTGATGGTTCTCCCTCGCAGCCTTGTCCAAAGCTAATAATACTTTCTGGAGTTTTAAGATGATGAAGCATTACCTCTGTCAGCTCGTCGACAGTAGGGCGAAAATTCATGCGAGTCTGTGGTGAAGGAAATTCGCTATCATCCGGTTGTTCGGAAATACAGCCATAACAACCCGCATTACAGGAATAGGATACGGGAAGTCCACCCTCCCATCGATTCAAAAATGTATTGGAGGCGGTCAAACATTCATATTCGAGTGCACAATTACTCAAATGCTCAATCACGCGATTTTTAGGGTACAGATTGCGTAAGTCGGCAACCTTTTCTTCAACGGTTTGCATCGGGAAGTTCAGTGGATTCCATTTATGGGCATCGTCACTTTTGCGTGCAGCAACATAAAACTTGCCATCCTTCCACACAACAGCAGTATATCCGAATAAGGGAAATGCATCGCTTCTCTCTCGCTTTATATATCCAGGTAAGAGTAAGCGTGTATAGCCCTGGGGTAGCAGTGCTCCTACAGCATTCACATCATCCTCTACCGTAAAAAACTCGCCACTTTCAGGGTCCATTGCAATTGCTTTTGTATCGGGTAAGGCCACCAAGGTAGCACCCTCAGGTAGTGGAATAAGGTCCTCTTCCATGATTTCGATCAATTGATCGCCACTTCGTGCGACTGCATACCATTGATCTGCTTCAAATACTTGATTTTGTTTATCGCTATAAACTAAAAACATTCTATTATCCTCCGAGGAAATGCAAAATACAAAAAGGACAAAACAAACGTCCGACCCTACTTACTTTAGCATTTTTAACCCTTATTCACAATAACCGATACTAACCACTCTTTCCAAGCAGAAAAAAACCCGTCTGTATCAACGGGATTAGATTCGTTCACTTATTAACCTGTAAGATTTAAAAAAGTGGTTGGATTTAAAGGGGTATTATTTTTCCGAATTTCAAAATGCAGGTGAACACCTGTTGAGTTTCCTGTATTGCCCATTGTACCAATGATATCCCCTGCTCGAACGAGATCCCCCTCTGATACCAAGCGTTTGCTTAAATGTCCATAATAACTTTCATATCCATTACCATGATCGATTATGATCAAATTCCCGAGCCCACCCGTATGTAGCTGGGAGGAAACAACTCTTCCTGTTTTAGCTGCCCGTATATCCAAATTGCGGCTTTGACTCACAATATCTACACCGTTATGATGATAGCCGTTACGCATTCCAAAATGACTCGTATAGGTGGAATCAGTAACTGGGTTTGAAAAGCTAGGTTGAACATCCTTGTTAATTGTGCTTACTGATGCAATACTCGCAGTCTGACGCTTATCTACTCGACTACTTTTACTCCCTTGTAGGAGTGGTTCAGCTGGAAAGCGATGCATAATATTTCCGCTTAATTCAGCGTTCTTTTTTGCATATCTTGGCTTTTCCCAGGAAATATTTTCGTAATATGTCGTTTCTTTATTCCTCTTATACTTGGTTACATAGTCTACATTATGCGCACGTATTCGGAACGGAAGCTCCTTTACATGCATAATCGGTTGATTTCTTCCTTGTGAAAGTTGATCCTCCTGTACATCCTGCTGCACAGGTCCAGCTACTCCAGTTGTCACCATCCCCAATCCTGAGAGTAATGCTCCAGCGGCCATAACTTTAATCAAGGACAGTATTCTCACCTCCAAGTGGAAGTTAATGGTTTGATGTAATAGTACGCAGTAGATTAATAAAAAAGAACCACAAGAAAACCTAGCAAATATTTCGACTTTGAAACTTAACAATAAAAGAACAAACGCCCTAGCGATTGCCAAGGCGTTTGTTCTTAGGTGATCGAGGTCGTAGTTGGTGCAGTCGTTGTGGATTGGGCTGGCACTCTTACCTTCTTTGTTTTGATCTCTATCGATTCTAAAAACTCTCTGTTTGTCTTTGTTTCCACTATCTTTTTGATAAATTGTTCCATAAATTCGTCACTATTGCTCATAGCTTTACGAATGGCCCAGATTTTATCCAATTCATCCTTCTTAATAAGCAGCTCTTCTTTGCGTGTTCCGGAGCGTCTTAACTCGATCGATGGGAAGATGCGTCGTTCAGCAAGCTTGCGATCTAGATGAAGCTCCATATTACCTGTACCTTTGAACTCTTCATAAATTACATCATCCATACGTGAACCCGTTTCAATCAATGCAGTAGCCAGAATTGTTAAACTACCACCCTCTTCTACATTACGCGCCGCACCAAAGAAACGCTTTGGGCGGTGGAATGCCGCTGGGTCAATACCACCTGAGAGTGTTCGACCACTTGGAGGAATGACAAGATTGTAAGCGCGTGCTAAGCGGGTGATGCTATCCAAGAGAATCACTACATTCTTTTTGTGCTCTACCAAACGCAATGCACGCTCAAGCACAAGCTCTGCAACCTTTACATGATTCTCAGGAACTTCATCAAAGGTGGAGCTAATGACTTCTCCTTTTACAGAGCGTTGCATATCGGTAACTTCCTCTGGCCGCTCATCGATCAATAGTACCATCAGCTCGACATCCGGGTGGTTCGAAGTAATGCTATTCGCAATCTCCTTTAGAAGAACGGTCTTACCTGCTTTTGGAGGCGCTACAATTAATCCTCGCTGTCCTAAACCAACTGGAGCCAATAAATCGATAATACGAGTCGATATTTTATTAGGAGTTGTTTCAAGGGTTAGTTTCTTTTGAGGATAAAGAGGAGTTAATGCAGGAAAATGAAGTCGCTCGGATGCGGTTTCAGGGTCTTCCCCATTGACTGCTTCTACCTTTAGAAGGCTAAAATAACGTTCATTCTCTTTGGGTGGTCTAACCTTACCGGATACTTTATCACCAGAACGAAGGTCAAAGCGTCGAATCTGCGAGTTGGAGATGTAGATATCCTCCTTACTCGGAAAGTACCCAAGTACTCTTAGAAAACCAAAGCCTTCGGGTAGGGTTTCTAAGACTCCCTCCATAAACATAAATCCGAGTTTTTCTGCCTGTCCCTTTAGAATAGAGAAGATCAATTCCTTCTTGTTCATACTGGCATAATCGGTAAATTGATAATCCTTTGCCAGCTTGTATAGATCCTTTAGGTCCATATTTTCTAAATCAGTTAATAGTAGTTCAGTGCCCATTTAGGGTTTGTACACCACGCTCTCATAAAATTTTATTAATGATTTCTTATCCTACTCTCTGACCAGTTCAAGCCTCTCTAAACACTATTATTCTGATCAGAGAGTCGCTTTTGCTCTAATTTCTTAGTGTAACCAATATATGCAAGCTATAAACAACTATTCGCAATGGATCAATTTTGAGTTGTTATTTAATTACTAGATTCGGCTTCGTCGATAAGCGGTGCTCTGCTTCTATAAAACGAACGGTTCCAGATTTAGCACGCATTACTACAGAGTGTGTTTTGGCGGTTTTACCCATAAAGCGAACGCCACGCAATAACTCGCCATCGGTAACACCAGTTGCCGCAAAAATGGCATCATCGCCACGAACAAGGTCCTCCATATAGAGTACCTGATCGGGATCAGCTAAGCCCATTTTGACACAGCGGTCATATTCTTCTTGATTAGATGGCTTGAGTCGTCCTTGGAGTTCTCCTCCTAGGCATTTTAGCGCTACGGCAGCTATAACACCCTCAGGAGCACCACCGATACCAAACAGTATATCGACACCTGTATCCGGAAAAGCAGTGTTGATCGCAGCTGCAACATCACCATCTGTAATCAACTTGATGCGCGCACCCGCTTCACGAATCTCTTCGATGATTTTCTCATGACGTGGACGATCCATTACTATAGCAACTACGTCTGATATATCTTTACCTAATGCCTTTGCGACAGCATGGAGATTTTCAGTAACCGAGGCATTGATGTCTATTTTTCCTACACTTTCAGGACCAACAGCTATTTTCTCCATATACATATCAGGTGCATGGAGGAGGTTGCCTCGATCAGCGATTGCGATTACTGACATCGCATTCCAGGTACCTTTAGCGACAATATTGGTTCCTTCTAGCGGGTCAACAGCAACATCTACTTTTGGGGAGTTAGGTGCATGGGTGATCCCAAGCTGCTCACCAATATAAAGCATAGGAGCTTCGTCCATCTCACCTTCACCAATTACTACTACGCCCTCCATCGGAACGGTATCAAATACAGCACGCATAGCAGTTGTCGCCGCATCGTCAGCCTCTTCCTTTTTACCTCTACCCATCCAACGAGCAGAAGCGAGTGCTGCTGCTTCTGTTACACGTACCAATTCCATTGTTAAGCTTCTTTCCATCTGGCTTACGCCCCCTTGTTGAATTGAATCCAGTTGTTATTTTTTTGGATTTTGCTGATTTCTTTTGGTTTATTTCTTTTTTATTTCTTTTTCGGCTTTTTTGTAGACTCAGTTGTTGCAGCAGCTTCAGCTACCGCTGAATTACGCGTTAAAAACTGCTTTCCTTTTTCAATCAAAATAACACCGTAAAAAATAACGATAATACCAGCTAGTTCTTTAAATGGAACGAGCCAGCTTAAAAAGTTCATTGTTGCTAATCTACCGATTAGGCTCATTAATATAGCTCCACCCGCAATCCATAGATTCCCGACGAGCCGAGAGCTCCACCATGACCAAAACGCAACTACAATTAACACGATTCCACCTACACCAGAAAGAGGAAAGCTGTACTGACGTACGTTATCTGCCATCGCCTTATTCTCTACCGAATTTTCAGCATTAAACAAAATGGCTTGATCTACTGGTGCCGGTATAATTGCAATAACTAATAAAAGCGTTATGACTGCAACATAGCCCAAGAAAACATGACCGATCAGCGGCTTAAATTTATTATATACCGTAGCTGCGGCGAGATAACCAACCAATGAAACACCTACGCCATAAAAGAGTTTATACGTCCATACATACCAATCAAAGGCAGCTCCAAAGAAATTAGCAAATGATCCGATTGCATATAAGTACATTGAGAATGCATAAAGAGCTGTAGAAAATCGCTTCTTTTTGATAAACTTGCTCGTGAATATAAATGCAAAGAATAGACTAATGATAGATGCTAATAACGGAACTATCCACATATTTATTCACCCTTCCTATATCGTTCGAGTTTGGCTCCAAGCCCAGTTAGCTTATCTACTAATCGCTCGTAACCTCGATCTATATGTGAAACACCACGTATCTCTGTTTTTCCCTCTGCAATTAAACCAGCGATTACGAGTGCTGCTCCCGCTCGTAGATCACTTACATTGACAGTAGCTCCAAATAAGGGATCTCCGCCTTCAACAATTGCACTTCTACCTTCGATACGGATCCTAGCTCCCATTCTCCTTAATTCATCTACATGCTTGAACCGATGTCCATATATCGTATCGGTTATGATGCTCGTACCATTGGCACGTGTCAGAAGCGGTGTCATCGGCTGTTGTAGGTCCGTAGGAAAGCCTGGATAGACCAACGTCTTAAGATCTACAGGTCGATAGCCTTCATTTCCTTGTACACGAATATGATCCTCGCCAACCTCTATCATACTTCCCATCTCCTTTAACTTAGCTGTAAGAGATTCGAGATGAGTAGGTATGACATTTTCAACGAGAACATCCCCGTTTACTGCCGCAGCGGCAATCATGAATGTGCCTGCTTCAATACGATCCGGAATAAGTGAGTGTGTACAGCCTACAAGCTCCTTGACGCCTGTAATGCGAATGACATTGGTACCTGCGCCCTTAATATTGGCACCCATTGAGGTGAGCAAGGTCGCAACATCGATAATCTCTGGTTCCTTAGCCGCATTCTCAATAATCGTTGTCCCTTTAGCAAGCGTTGCGGCTAACATAATATTAATCGTTGCACCAACACTAACCATATCAAGATAGATTCGTGTGCCAATCAACTCTCTTGCTTTGAGATGAAGTGCTCCACCTTCATGAATGACCTCAGCCCCAAGTGCCATAAAGCCCTTAATATGCTGATCTATGGGGCGTGGCCCTAAGTCACAGCCACCTGGCAAACCAATATAGGCCTCTTTAAAACGACCAAGTAATGCCCCCATTAAGTAATAGGAGGCACGTAATTTTTTGACTAAGCCATTGGGAAGCGGTTTCGAGATAAGATTGGTTGGATCAACAAGGAGTTGATCCTCTGTTAGCGTTACGGAGGCACCTAATTCTTGCATAAGGTCTTTATAAATAGCAACGTCCTTAATATTGGGTAGGTTTTCGATTGTAGTGGGAGATGTTGCAAGCAGGCTCGCTGGTATTAAAGCTAACGCACTATTTTTGGCACCACTCACACTAACTCTGCCATACAGTGGTGTTCCACCATAGATGAATAACCTCTCCATACAAAACGTCCTTTCTTGACTTAACCTATCCAACATATTATCACATTCATTGGCTGTTGTGAAAAAAGATTCGTGAACGAATAGTGAAAGCGGACCCATTGAGGAGCCCGCTATAATTATTATCCCTACAGCAATTTAGTTTTCGACACTTTTCCAGTCCATCAAGAACTTCTCCAAGCCACTATCCGTAAGTGGATGCTTGGTCATCTGTTCAATCACTTTATAAGGTATTGTAGCAATATGTGCTCCAGCCTGTCCACTTAGTGTTACGTGAAGTGGATGACGAATACTCGCAGCAATGACCTCTGTTTCGATCCCATGGATGTTAAAGAGGGTGACGATTTCCTCTACGAGCTGAATGCCGTTATGGCCAATATCATCTAAACGGCCAATAAATGGTGAGACATAGGTAGCCCCTGCTCGAGCTGCGAGCAAAGCTTGATTTGCAGAAAAAACCAAAGTGACATTGGTGTGAATTCCAAGATCGGATAAGCGCTTGGTGACTTTTAGTCCTTCTACAGTCATCGGAACTTTAACTACGATATTCTCATCTAATGCAGCAAGACGCTTACCTTCTTCTAACATCGCATCCGCTTCAGTACTAACGACCTCCGCGCTGATTGGACCATCTACAATCGCCAGGATCTCTCGGAGTACGTCAATAAACACCCTACCCTCTTTTGCAACTAGGGAGGGATTGGTCGTAACTCCAGAAATTACACCGAGTTCATGAGCTTTGCGTATCTCATCTACATTGGCAGAATCTATAAAAAAACGCAACCATCATTCCCCCTAAGCCACATTTCACTATCTTGGACTTTTTTATCTTACCTTGTTACTGCT
>JACDJB010003219.1_pt1 | contig 10933 bp, 8 predicted proteins | sample 7454121 | NCBI WGS metagenome assembly JACDJB01 (sample SAMN14253290, study PRJNA609438) | sludge metagenome | isolation source: sludge after 25d culture with pyrite | collected 2018-12-20 | reverse complement strand
ATTGAGCTGTTGCAGGTGACTAAGAACCAGTGCCAGAGGCTATCGTACTTTTGAAAATTTCAGAAGTGCAATACTGTTTTTTCATGGAGGGTTAGACCTATATCCACAAAAATGGTAATAGGACCAATAAAAATGCCACAAAAACTCAAAAGAAAACTAACCAGTAGAGAACGCGTAGAGCCACAGAGAAAAACTTATGTGCCCTAATGTGTCTAATGTGGTTCCAAGTTTCGAGTTTCGAGTTCCAAGTTTCGAGTTCCGAGTTTCGGAACTACAAGCAACCTCCTTCTTGTTTCTCGCTAAGACGCAAAGGCGCAAGGTTTTGCCTGCCTTCGGCAGTCATTAATGCACAATTAATCTCCTTAATCTCTATCTTTCCCGACGTTGTCAGGTGCTACGCACGCTAACAAGTCTGCTAGTCTGCTTCCTATTTCGAAACAACTCTCTCACTCTCTCACTCTCTCACTCTCTCTACCCCCACCTAATCCCTTCTTTTTCCCCTCCCCTCTCGCAACAAAATTGCCACTAAAAATTTTATTCTTTATTTTGCAGTTGAAAATGAAATTTGTTCCAGAGCACTTTATTGGTGAGTTCATAGCAGACAATCAGAAATTATGAAAACGCCTTTTATCTTTGGAAAATATAGATGTTTTTGATATTCACGACAGTGAAATTTGAATAAATAACCCGATGTGTAAAGAGTGGCAAAAAAGCCGCTGTTTTAAAACAGATTAAAAATGGCAACATTAAAATCATGGACAGATGCAGCCCGTCCGCGAACGCTTCCGTTAGCGCTTTCGGGGATTTTCATGGGTTGCGGACTTTCCTGGTTCTCAGGGGAAATGGATGTTATCGTAAGTGTTCTGGCAGTTGTTACGGCTACGCTCATTCAGATTTTTTCAAATTTTGCCAATGATTACGGCGACGGACACAGGGGAACCGACAACCACAACCGCCTTGGACCGGTGCGAACCATCCAGAGCGGAAAAATCAGCAAAAAGGAGATGGAAACGGGTATGTTCGTGATTGGAGGTGCCAGCATTTTAACCGGAATCATCATGCTTTATTTAGCGACGTGGCACGCATCAAAAACATCATTTTTTATTTTTCTGATGTTTGGAATCCTATCCATCGCAGCTGCCTATTTTTACACTGCCGGAAAAAAATCTTATGGCTACATTGGATTGGGAGATCTGTTCGTATTCCTTTTTTTCGGACTGCTTCCCGTTGCCGGCGTCTATTACCTGAACACGAAAATGTTGCCCGCCGATATTTTTCTTCCTTCCATGGCAATCGGACTTTTCAGTGCGGGAGTGCTCAATCTGAACAATATGCGCGACATTGTCAATGATAAAAACTCCGGAAAAATCACCATTCCGGTTCAGATTGGCGTCCGGGAAAGTCGTATCTATCATTCAGCCATGATTTTAGGAGGATGGTTCTTTGCAATCGCCTATTCAGCAAAACATTTTCATTCGCCGTTTCAGCTCTTCTATCTGCTCCTTTTTCCGCTGTTCCTGTCGGATTTGATAAAAATTCACAAAATCCGCCACGACAGGGCATTAGACCCGTTCCTGAAAAGATTGTCATTAGCAACATTAGCCTTTACCTTACTGTTTTGTTTGTCACTCACACTTTTTGCCGCATGAAAGCTTTTTACCAAAAATATTCGCTCCATTTTAAACATCCTGCAAAAACTTCGAGGGGAACGTTGGAAAAACGCAATGTGTGGTATCTTTTTCTGAATAAAAACGGCATAACCGGAGTGGGCGAATGCGCGCCTTTACCCGGACTAAGCAGTGAAACGGAAGAGCAGGCGGAGCAGGCTTTAATCGAAGTTTGCAAAAATCCTGAACTTTTCATCAACCGCCAGGAGTTGACAAATGGCGTTTCGTCGGTGCGGTTTGCTTTAGAAACTGCCCTGCTCGATTTGCAAAACGGTGGCAGGCGACTGCTTTTTCCATCTCCTTTTGCCGAAGGCAAAACCGGCATTCCCGTGAACGGACTGATCTGGATGGGAGAGCCTGACGATATGTTGCGGCAGATACGGGAAAAGATTTCTGCGGGATTTCGGTGTATCAAACTGAAAATCGGAGGAATTGACTTTGAGGATGAGCTGAAAATCCTGAAATTCATTCGTGAAAAATATCATGCGAAAGAGCTGGTTTTGCGCTTAGATGCCAACGGCAGTTTTGCCCCCGACATTGCGCTGCAAAAGCTTGAACGGCTGAAACCATTTAATATTCACTCGGTTGAACAGCCCATTGCAGCCGGACAGTGGCAGGAAATGGCAGAACTTTGCCGGAAATCGCCCATCCCCGTTGCTTTGGATGAGGAGCTGATCGGAATTTCGGGAAAAGAGCAAAAAGAGGAGTTGTTAGAGACAATCCGTCCACAGTATCTCGTTCTGAAACCCAGTCTGCACGGTGGTTTTCATGGTTGCGATCAGTGGACAGAGCTGGCTGAAAAGTATTCGGCAGGCTGGTGGTTCACTTCCTATCTGGAATCAAACATCGGGCTGAACGCCATTGCGCAATGGACTTTTCACAAAGGAGCAACAAGCTTTCAGGGATTGGGCACGGGTGGTCTGTTTACCAACAACATTGCGTCACCATTAGAGCTGAGGGGAGAAGAGCTGTGGATAAATTCAAAAAAATCATTTGACTTTCCCGAAAATTTTTTCAAGTCATGAATCTGTTTCCTGAACATATCACACTGAACAACAGAAAATTATCTGTTAAAAAGTTTGTTGGCTCTACCCACGATAATGAATTAAAAAAGGAGCTTGTCGCATTTCTTGAGGAGTGGTATGATACCAAAAATTACATTGAAGTGAAAACTTCAGGAAGCACGGGTTCTCCAAAAACAATTCAACTGAACAAAAATTTTGTTGCTGAAAGCGCAAAGCGAACACTGCGCTTTTTTCAGCTCAAACCCGGAGACAGCGTGCTGCTGTCTCTCCCCTTGATATTTATCGCCGGAAAACTGATGGTAATCCGTGCCCTGATTGGTAATCTTAACCTGTTTGTTACTGAACCCGATACCGATTTTTCGTTTCTCGATCAAATGAAATTCAGTTTTGCTGCTTTAGTGCCGTTGCAGATGAACAAAATTTTAACTGGCGAACCGACTCCCGGAGCATGGACACGGCAAATCGGACAGGTTTTGTTGGGCGGCTCTGCCATTCCGTCAACATTGGAAAAACAGCTTCAGCAGGTTGCAGCGTCCTGCTATTCTGGTTATGCCATGACGGAGACGGCAACCCATATCGCTTTGCGAAAACTGAACGGCAAAGGCGCTGGTGAATTCTATAAATGTCTGCCGAATATTCACGTGTCAGTTTCCGAAGAGGGATGCCTGCAAATTTTCATGCCCGGACTCCCCAAACAACCTCTGCAAACCAATGATCTGGCAGAATTAAGAGATGAAAAGCATTTCAGAATTTTGGGGCGTTCCGACAACGTGATTATCTCGGGAGGAATCAAGTTTTATCCCGAACAGATTGAGCGAAAATTAGAGCCTTTTATCGGACGGCAGTTTTTTATCACTTCCAAACCGCACGAAACCCTTGGGCAACAGCTTGTTCTTGTGATTGAAAGCGAAGATGATCCGGCGTTAAAAAAGAGCCTGCCGGGAATTTTCCAGCGTGAGCTTACTAAATATGAACAGCCAAAAGCGGTTCTTTTCATCCCTGAAATTCCGTTTGTTGAAGGCGGAAAACCAAACCGGAATATCCCGATTTAATTGGCTTCTTCAAGTTCAAAATTTGTCATCTCTTCCGTCACTTCAAAATCATATTCAGGATATTCATACAACTGCACCAACGGCTCAGTTTCACCGATTGAGTAACCGTAAACGCTCTCATATTCATTGCGGTCTTCACCCATTTCCTCCAACTGACGCAGGTATTCGCTGATAGATTTCGATTCAACGATAACCACTTTGCCCATCCTGTCGATGATGGGACTGTGGCTCCGGGTGCGGTCGTGGTCAAATTCAAGGATGCGCCTGCCATATCTTGTAATTCCAATGGTTCTGAAAGTCAGGCTTTTTCCCACGCCCGGCAAATTCATGATATTGCGGTCGGTGGAAAGGAAAGGCATATCGTTTCTTTCCCGGATAGCCTGCACGTTCTCGGCAGCATTTTCCGCATCCAATATCAGGTTTTGCACCTCGTCGATCTCCTTTTCGGGAACCCTTCCCAAATACTTCTCCTCAAGCTCCTCCTGAACGGTTCGCGCATTTGGTGTAAAATTGGCGCTGTTCTCCTTAAATCCCTTCACGGAAAAAGTGTAGTAGGTGAGAATACCTATGTCATTCAGCACTTTGCGAAGTTTTGCTGTATGTCCCCGTCGGGAAGCAGGCGTTGTGAACACTAACTGATTGGCAATCACCCAGCCGGCGCTCTGTAACTGGCGCACTGCTCTTTCTGCCTCCGGAGTAACTTCCATCGGCGATTCAAAATGGGTCTGAATAACAAACTGTTGAATCCCAATTTCAGAAGCTTTTTCCTTGAAATCTGCCAAGATTTCGGCTAACTCCGGGGTAATGCGCATGGGCAGATAAACAGGCATCCGTGTACCGATTCTAACCCTTAAAATTTCAGCATATTTCTCACTTTCAGGTCGTTTCTTGTTGTCTTCCTTTTTTTGAAGAGCCATATTGTAAATCTCATCTAAAATTTTCTTCAGATTTCTGTCGGAGGTCATCAGCGCATCGCCGCCGGTAAGCAGAATATCGCGAAGCTGTGCATCATTTTTAAAATATTCCAGCAACCGGGGGAGCCGCTCATTCCACGACTCTTTAGGTTTCAGTTTTTCCAGATCAAAATTGTATCTGCCGCTCTGGAAATCATACATCCGCTGACAGCTTGAACAAAGCCCGCCACAGGCACGCCCTACCGTATCGGGAATAAAAATCGCCACCTGGGGATAGCGCCGGTGAATATTGTGGGAAGGCAGAAGCCAGCCGGCAGCATTGGGAATTCCGGGCTGCACCTTATCCTCCTTTTCCCATGCCTGAATTTTTCCGAACTCCTCCACAAGTTCCTTGCTGTAAACCACATAGCAGCGGATAGCCAAATCTCCGCCAAGCGCGAATCCCGGCGTATGCACATTCAACAAAGAGAGATAGTAGGGATTCACAAAAAACGGAATGCCTTTCTCTTTTGCCGCATTCAGAATTTCCATCGTTTCGGGATCCAGCGAATAGTCCAAAAGCTCATTCAGCATTTCGGGCGAACGCACTGCAAAGCGCAGATGGAAGCGACTTTCGTTCCACCATTCCCCCATTTGTGCCTCCTTTTCAGCCTGCGACATTCCCGGCTCAAACACATAGTTTACGCTTTTTAACTCCCCGTTTTCAATCTTTTTGATTAAAATTCTGATTATCCGTTCGCGATTTTCCCGGCGCAGCTCAATCGTTTTCGGTTCCAAACCGGAAGGATAACGCTCCATCCACTCCTCAATCTGCTCGCGATGTGGCATTTCGTTGCTCAGCTTTCCGTTAAGCTGCCGGAAAAGAAAGAGCATGTCAATGAAAAAATCGGGTTTTGCACCGCCAATTCCCTTGTTTGTTGCGAGCCACAGCATCGTAACGGGGTCGGTAACTGCCGGTTCATCGTGAAGGTTCTGGTCTTCAAAGGCTTTTCCGCTGTTTTCAATGTAATCTAATAAACGGATGGCTGCAAAATATCTTGAATCCAACTGCTGAAACAGTTCGCGATTATGCTCCGTGCTGAAATAAAAAGCTTCAGCCGCCGGATTTTTTTTCAGCTTTGGAAGAATCCACTCCCTGATCTGCTCCGTGGCTTCCTTTTCGGTGGACGATTTGCGGAGTATGCGCTCCAAAACCGGATTTTCCTCTAAAATGGTGTGCAAAATTTTGCGTGAATAGACATTAATGGCTACTTTATCGAGATGAATATTTCTCATAATATACTTTTTGATTAACAACTGTTTCACCATAAACTTATGAAAAAATCGCCTGTCATCCAATAAAGTATGAGGGTAGATTTCTTTTTTTAAAATTTTTTAACGGAAGAACTGCACTGAAACAACATTATATTGCAATTAAAAGAGTATATCAAAACCGGCATCACTAAAACAAATCAATTATCTTTGCGCTGATTTTTAGCGATTTGAATTGATATGACGCATAAGGCAGGTTTTGTGAATATTGTCGGTAATCCCAATGTGGGAAAATCTACCGTGATGAATGCTTTAGTTGGTGAAAAGTTATCCATAATTACGGAAAAAATGCAGACCACGCGCCATCGCATTAAGGGAATTGTGAACGGTGAAGATTTTCAGATTGTCTATTCGGACACTCCCGGAATTTTGAAGCCCGGCTACAAGCTACAGGAAAAAATGATGAGTTTTGTGGATACTGCCCTGATTGATGCCGATATTGTGTTGTTTGTTACAGATGTGATTGAGACTCAGGGGAAAAACCCGGAGTACATTGAGCGCATCCGAAAATCTAACACGCCGGTGATTGTGCTTGTCAACAAAATTGATCTGTCTGACCAGGAGCAGGTTTTGCGCCTGTTCGACTACTGGAGCGAAGTGTTTCCTGGAGCAACGGTTTTCCCGGTTTCAGCACAGGAAAAATTCAATATCGCCCCGGTTTTTGACCGGATTCTGGAACTGTTGCCCGAAGCGCCGCCCTATTTCGACAAGGAATCGCTGACCGACAGGAACGAACGCTTTTTTATGGAGGAGATCATTCGCGAAAAAATCCTGCTGAACTATCAGAAAGAGATTCCCTATTCCACCGAAATTGAAGTGGAAGAGTTCAAGACAAAAAAAGGTTTGATAAACATAAAAGCGGTGATTTATGTTGCCCGCAATACGCAAAAAGGAATTATCATCGGAAAAGAGGGAAAAATGCTGAAAAGGGTTGGCATTGAAGCCCGCAGGGATGCCGAGGAGTTTTTCGGCAAAAAAATATTTTTGGAACTGTTTGTTAAAGTGGCAAAAGATTGGCGGGACAAGGAGAATCAGTTGAGAAATTTTGGATACGACGCATATTAGCAAAAAAAAATGAGTAGAATTTTAGCCATAGTAGGTCGCCCGAATGTGGGCAAATCAACTTTGTTCAACCGGTTGGTTGAATCGCGTAAAGCCATTGTGGATGAGGTTTCCGGCGTTACGCGCGACCGGAATTACGGAAAAGTTGAGTGGAACGGAAGAATTTTTTCAGTGATCGATACCGGCGGCTATGTGGTCAACTCAGACGATGTGTTTGAAGCTGAAATCAATAAGCAGGTGCATCTTGCCATTGAGGAAGCGGATGTGATTCTTTTTGTGGTGGATGTCATGTCCGGGATTACCGATCTGGATGATGCGGTAGCCGCAATTTTGCGCCGCAGCGGAAAGAAAGTGGTTGTGGCTGTAAATAAGGTGGATAACACCCAGCGCATTCCGGAGGCGCAGATTTTTTATCGGTTAGGATTGGGTGATATCTTCTGCATATCATCAATGAGCGGAAGCGGCACCGGCGATCTGTTAGACCGAATTGTTGAAAATTTTGGCGAAACGGGCGAAAATGAAGAGGAGCACGAACTGCCCTATCTGTCGGTAGTGGGGCGTCCGAATGTGGGAAAATCTTCACTGATAAATTCGCTGCTTGACGAGGAGCGCTACATTGTTACCGACGTGGCGGGCACAACACGCGACTCGATTCACACGCGCTACAACAAGTATGGGCACGACTTCGTGATTGTTGACACTGCCGGATTGCGCAAAAAAGGAAAAGTGCAGGAAGATATCGAGTTTTATTCGGTACTTCGCTCCATTCGCACCATCGAAAATTCTGATGTCTGCCTGTTGCTGATAGATGCCACGCGCGGAATGGAAGCACAGGATGTGAATATTTTCAACCTGATTGTGCGAAATAAAAAAGGGGTGGTTATTTTAGTGAACAAATGGGATTTGATTGAAAAAGACACCCATTCCACCCGCGAGGCAGAAGCGCAGATACGCGGGCGCATCGCCCCCTTTACGGATGTTCCCGTTCTGTTTGTTTCGGCGCTGACCAAACAGCGGGTTTTCAAGGCGCTCAACGTTGCCATGCAGGTGTTTGAAAACCGGAAGCAGCGTATCAAAACTTCGGCGCTAAATCAGGTGCTGCTTGATGCCGTGGAAGCTTATCCGCCCCCCGCCACAAAAGGGAAGCACATAAAAATAAAATATGCAACCCAGCTGCCATCGCCAACACCGGCATTTGCGCTGTTTGCCAATTTGCCGCAGTATATAAAGGAACCCTATAAACGTTATATCGAAAATAAAATCCGGGAAAATTTTGATTTCTCCGGTGTGCCTGTTCAGGTTTATTTCAGACAGAAATAGGGCGAAAGCGGGTTTAAAAAACGGCAGGGTTCATTGTTTTATATTGATTTTCAAATCATTCTATAAATCTTGCAATATGTTCATCGTACATGTTTTTGTTCAGGTAGAAAAAGATTACATTGAAGATTTCAGGCTGGCAACCATTGAAAATGCCCGCCGCAGTTTAACCGAACCCGGAATCACCCGCTTTGATATTGTTCAGCAGCAGGACGATCCCACGAAATTTGTTTTGGTTGAGGTGTACCGAACCTACGAAGACCCTGCCCGCCACAAGGAGACCGAACACTACCAGCGTTGGCGCGACGAAGTGGCGCACATGATGGCTGTGCCGCGCACTTCCACAAAGTTTTTTAATGTTTTTCCAATTGATGAAGGATGGGAGTAAATTTTGAATTTGCCACGGCTACCCGGATTATTTTTGGAAACGGCAAAGTTTCTGAAGTGGCTAACCTGCTTGGCAGTTCCGGGCGAAAAGTGCTGCTTGTAACCGGCAAAAACCGCCGGCGTGCCGCATCGCTTTCCGAATCACTGACTGCTGAAGGATTTGAAATATTTCCGTTCAGCGTTGAGAAAGAGCCAGACATACAGATGGTTTCGGAAGGAGTGGAACTGGCGCGTGAAAAGGAGTGCCGGGCAGTGATTGGTTTTGGCGGAGGAAGCGCCATCGACTGTGCAAAAGCGATTGCCGCAATGACTCCCAACAAAGGCGAACTGACAGATTTTCTTGAAGTTATCGGAAAAGGGAAGCAGTTAATCCAAAAGCCGCTGCCGTTTATTGCCATTCCTACAACTGCCGGCACCGGGGCTGAAGTAACCAAAAATGCGGTAATTCATTCTTCGGAGCACCATGTGAAAGTGAGCCTCCGAAGTCCGTTTATGTTCCCCGATGTTGCGGTGATTGACCCGGAGCTGACTCTCTCTATGCCGTCCGAAATTACTGCTACAACCGGTATGGATGCGTTAACTCATCTTCTGGAAACTTTTGTATCAAACCAGTCCAATCCGTTTATTGATCTTCTGGCACGTGAAGGAATGCATCGCATTACGCGGTCACTGAGAACCGCATACTACAACGGAAACACCGTTTCAGCAAGGGAAGATATGGCTTATGCAGCGCTTTTGGGAGGAATGACATTAGCCAATGTAAAGTTAGGCGCCGTGCATGGATTTGCCGGTCCGATGGGCGGCATGTTCCCCGCTCCTCACGGAGCAATTTGCGCTACGCTGCTGCCGGGTGTTATGGAAGTAAATATCAGGGTGGCAAAAGAGCAAAAACTGGATAAAATAATAGCAAAATTCGATGAAATTGGAGCAATCCTGACCGGAAATCCGGAAGCCGGCGCAGCAGACGGAGTGCGCTGGGTGAAACAGCTCACCGGAGATTTGAAAATTCCATCACTGCTGAGTTTTGGTCTCACTGCATGTGATTTTAATATGCTTGTTGAAAAAGCAAAAAAGGCAAGCAGCATGAAAGGAAACCCCGTTTTGCTAAACGACAACCAGCTGATGGAGATTCTGGAAAGGTCGGTGTAGGAGGGGAGAGGAGGGAGATTAGGTGGGGATAGAGAGAAGAGAGAGTGAGAAATGAGAGTGTGAGAGAGTTATATCGAAGTAGGAAGCAGACTAGCAGACTTGTTAGCGTGCGTAGCACCTGACAACGTCGGGAAAGATAGAGATTAATTGTGCATTAATGACTGCCGAAGGCAGGCAAAACTTTGCGCCTTTGCGTCTCTGCGTGAAACAAGAAGGAGGTTGCTTGTAGTCCCGGAACCCGAAACTTGGAACTCGAAACTTGGAACTCGAAACTTGGAACTCTGAACCACATTAGACACATTAGGGCACATAAGTTTTTCTCTGTGGTTCTCTGCGCTCTCTGTGGTGGTTTTTTTAATTTTTGCCACGAATGCACAAAAGCCTTGCTACCGAACACTAAGCGGCCACTGAGTGTTACATTGAGCTTGTCGAAATGCCTGTCGAAGTGTGCAGAAGTGTGCTGTTTGCTTTTGGTAGTATTGAAAAGACGTTATTTATATAATGAGCCATTCAAGAGCGTTTGTTTTGATTATCCCCGCAAAGTTTTGTTCAGGCAGCACCTCATCCATTGTTAGCAGCAGCTTTGGGTGATTGTCTTTGATGGCTTGCAACGGGCGTAATTCGCGGGCAAGCGTATCTTCATTTTCCGTATTATAGGCTACCTGTATATACAGCACCTCATTTTCCCCCTTTTTAGCCATAAAGTCCACTTCCATATTGTCAACAACTCCCACATAGACCAGGTATCCGCGCCGGATCAGTTCGAGATAGATGATATTTTCAAGAATATGCCCATAGTCTTCTAATCTGTCGCCTGCTATCAATTGCCGCAAACCATTATCTACTGCATAATATTTTACATTAGCTGAAAATAGCTTGCGTCCTTTTACATTGTAACGGTTTGCCCTGTATATCAGCATACTGTTTTCTATGCCTTCAATATAGCGATCTACAGTTTTATTGCTGATTTTGCCTCCCATACTGACAATGGTATTCGTTATTTTATTGATATTCAAAAAACTACCTGTTCCCGCATACAAATAGCGTAT
>JACDJB010003218.1_pt1 | contig 10933 bp, 11 predicted proteins | sample 7454121 | NCBI WGS metagenome assembly JACDJB01 (sample SAMN14253290, study PRJNA609438) | sludge metagenome | isolation source: sludge after 25d culture with pyrite | collected 2018-12-20 | reverse complement strand
CCATTTTGATGGCTTTCCTGTCGCCGCTCTTGTCCTGTGGACTATACGTGTTCGTCGCGCTGATCTGGATCATTCCCGACCGGCGGGTAGAGAAAAGAGTAGGCCGGTGATAGACCGGCGGCCTGATAGAGATCGATAATATGAAAGACCAATCCACTATCGATACAAATTTCGAGGTCCACGATCCGGCGATTCTGGCCGGAGCACGGGCCATACTGGATGCCTGCCGCGACGGCCGCGAGATGCAGGACGCAGTGATCGCTGCCGTGCGGCGCAACGAGCGCTGGCGCGGCGAGCAGTGCATCAACCTGCTGGCCCCCGAAGCGCCCACCAGCCCGGCCGTGCGCGCCCTGTTGTCGTCAGAAGTGGGCACACGCGCCGCCGAGGGCCACATCGGCCGCGTCAATCGCTGGTTCGCCGGCACGGCCCACATCGACGAAATCGAGGCGCTGTGCGTGGAACTGCTCAAGCAAGCGTTCCGCGCCCGCTACGCCGACCACCGCCTGGTGGCCAGCATGATTGGCAACCTGGCCGTCTATACGGCCCTGACACAGCCGGGCGACGTGATCATGAGCATCGCCCAACCCTTCGGCGGCCATTCCAGCAACCGGCCCGACGGCCCGGCGGGCGTGCGCGGGTTGAAGATCGTTGACGTGCCCATGGATCCGGTGGAACTGGAGGTCGATCTCGACCTGTTTCGCCGCACGGCGGTGCTCGTGCGGCCCAAGCTGGTGGCTCTAGGCGCGTCGATGACGTTGTTCCCCTTTCCCCTGCGCGAGATGAGCGACGCTCTGGCCGAGTGGGGCGGCCGGCTCTACTTCGACGGCGCGCACCAGGTTGGCCTGATCGCCGGCGGGCAATTCCAGGACCCCCTGCGCGAGGGAGCGGCGGTGATGACCGGATCGGCCGGCAAGACCTTCAGCGGCCCCCAGAGCGGTATCATCGTCTGGGACGATCCGGCGCTGACGGAGCCGCTCACTCACGCCATCTTCCCGGTGCTGGCCGCTACGCATCAGGTGAACCGCGTGGCCGCGCTGGCCGTGGCCGCGGCCGAGATGATCGCCTTCGGCGAGGTATATATGGCTCGCATTGTGCGTAATGCCCAGGCATTGGGGGCGGCGCTGGAGCGGCGCGGCATACCGGTGCTGGGCGCGCGCAAGGGTTACACGCGCACCCATCAGGTCATCGCCGACACGCGCGCCTTTGGCGGCGGCCTGGAGACGGCCCACACACTGGCCCGTGCCAACCTGATCACCAACAAAAACCTCATCCCTGACGATACGCCGGCAGATTGGGATCGGCCGGGCGGCTTGCGTATGGGGACGATCGAAGTCACGCGCCTGGGGATGGGTGAGGCGGAGATGGAAAGTATTGCCGGATTCATGGCTCGCGTGTTAGTAGAGCGGGAAGCGCCGGAATCGGTATTGGAAGACGTGATCGACTTTCGCCAGGAGTACCAGACGCTTTATTATGACTTTGAGCAGGGGTTGCCACCGCCCACAACGGGTTGACACGCATGAGGGTTATCTATGAACGATTCTATGCACAACGAGACGAAAGCCGGGCCAGGTGGCGTGCTGCGTGTCGCCACCAACCATGATCGCTTCAATGAGCATCGTAGTCTTGGCATCAGCGCCATCCAGTTCAAAGTGACGCCAGGTGATCATGACGGCACGCTGATCATCGAGAACGTATTTCATGCCCCCGGCGGCCCGCCGCGCCACCTGCACCACGAGCAAGACGAATGGTTCTACATCGTCGAGGGGGATTTTGTGATGGAGGTCGGCCAGGAGCGATTCAACCTGCGACCGGGTGACTCGTTGCTGGCCCCGCGCCGCGTGCCCCACGTCTGGGCGCACGTTGGCGACACCCAGGGGCGCATCCTCATCAGCTTTCTGCCCGCCGGGCAAATGGAGGCGTTCTTCCGCCTGGTGACGCAGGCCGACGCCATGCCGCCCCAGGATGCGGCTCTCTTCCGGGCATATGGCATGGAACTTCTGGGGCCGCCGCTCGCGGTCGAATAGCGTTCTGCCACGGTTGAGCTTGACTAGAGGACGATATGGACGTTTATCTGGAAATCGGCAATAAGCGTGTTTTCGCCGCGGCGCTCGACTGGCCGGGCTGGAGCCGCGGCGGGCGCGACGAGGCGGCGGCGCTGCGTGCCCTGCTGGCCTATGGTCCGCGCTACGCCCTGGCCCTGCGCGATTCGGGGCTGGAGTTCGCGCCGCCAACCCGCGAGAGCGCGTTCGCCGTCGTGGAGCGTCTGCCAGGCAGCGCGACGACCGACTTCGGCGCGCCGGAAGCCATCCCCAACCACGACCGCCGGCCCTCACGCGACGACGACCTGGCCCGCCAGGGGAGCATCCTGGCCGCTTGCTGGCGCGCGCTCGACCGGGCAATCAGCGAGGCGGCGGGCATCACCCTGCGCAAGGGGCCGCGCGGCGGCGGCCGGGCGTTGGAAGAGATCTCGCGCCACGTGCTGGGCGCGGAGCGGGGCTACCTGGGGCGACTGGCCTGGAAGGCGCCGGGCGAGACGGACAATCTGAACGAGGACATGCGCCGCACGCGACAAGCGATCATGGATGCGCTGTTGTTCGCGGCCGAAAACGGGCTGCCGGAGCGCGGCCCACGCGGCGGCGTCATCTGGCCGCCACGCTACTTTGTACGCCGCGTGGCCTGGCACGCGCTGGATCACGCTTGGGAGATTGAGGATCGGGCATCTTGAAGGGTCCGTAGGAGCCGGAGGAATCATGGATAAAGAACAGTGGACGGCCGTCGATCAATACATCACCACCCTGCTTGACCCACCCGATCCGGCGCTCGACGACGCCTTGCGGGCCAGCGCCGCCGCCGGGCTGCCGGAGATCGCCGTGTCGCCGCCGCACGGCGCGCTGCTGACGGTGCTGGCGCGGGCGGTGGGCGCGCGCCGCATTTTGGAAATCGGCACACTGGGCGGGTATAGCGCCATCCGCCTGGCGCGGGCGCTGCCGCCTGACGGCCGGCTGGTGACGCTGGAGGTCAACCCCCGCCACGCCGAGGTGGCCCGCAGCAACATTGCCCGCGCCGGGCTGGCTGATCGGGTCGAGGTCCGCATCGGCCCGGCCGCGGCGACGCTGGCCGCGCTGGCCGATGAAGGGGCCGGGCCGTTCGACCTCATCTTCATCGACGCCGACAAGCCCGGTTATACCGATTATCTACACGGCTCACTGAGACTGAGCCGGCTGGGCACGCTGATCATCGCCGATAACGTAGTGCGCCAGGGGAGGGTGATCCACTCCGGCGATAGCGACGACAACGTTCGCGGCGTGCGCCGCTTCAACGAGGCGCTGGCCGCCGAGCCGCGATTGATGGCCACCATTGTGCAGACAGTGGGCATGAAGGGATATGACGGTCTGGCTATGGCTGTGGTAATGGGCTGAGACGGGAGCGCGCATTCTCTCATGCCCGTTCGCATGAGAGAATGCCGGCTGCTCATCTACACGGAGTCAACGGGTGGCTCGAAGAGGGTGGCGTCAGCGTGATGGGCGCGAAAAAGGTCGGCAATGAAGCGCATCCGGCTGGGCAGTTCGCTCCAGTCCATCACCGGCACAACGGCGGAATCCAGTGGTCGTAGCAGGGCGCGCAATTCGGCGTTCTCTGGCGATCTCAAGGGCGGGGGCACGTTGCCCGGCAACGAATCTCCCAGCCGCAATACACGACCTCCGGGCAACTCCAGTGTCATCAGCGCGTCGGTGATGAGCAGGCGGCCGAGACGCTGCATCTCGTCGGCCAGCCGGTCCCGGGCGCTCAGCAACGGGTCTGCCCAGCCGGCCAGCCGGGCGGCCGCCAGCCGCAATTGCAAGGTGGGGTCGGGGAACAACTCGTCCAGCAGCCGCCGGCGCAGGGCGCTCGGCTCGTAGACCGGCGCGTCCATCGCCTCGCGTATCTCCGGCTGCAAGCGCGTCTGCTCGTGGAAGCCGATCTCCAGGTTGGCCAGCAACATCCACTCGGCGCGGCGCCTGTCGTCCGCCTCCCTCAATGCGGCGTAGTAGTGGGTGAAGGCGGCGCGCAACAGGCGCTGGCCATCTGGCGGGTCGCCGGGGCGCAGGCTGTTGGTGAAGGCGGCCAGCGCCGCGGCGTCGGGCGGGCCGCCGTCGAAGAGAGCCAGAAAGCGGGCGAACTCCAGCCCAATCTCGGCGAAGACCTTGCGGTTGCCGCGGGCCACGGCGTCGGCCGAGCGCTCGAAGGCTGCCGCCGGGCTGATGGCGTCACGCAGGGCTTCGGCCGCGCCGGCCAGGCTCTCTGTCGCCTCCTCGCGCATGATTGCCCCTTCGGCGGCCATCGTCTCCAGCGCCTGCCGCGCCTCGCGCGATTCACGCAACAGGCGCTCCAGCGCCCGGCGCAAATCTTCGCGGCGGATGGAGACGCCCGCCTGCCGCGATGCCCAGGTCGCGACAGCGCACCAGTTAGCCCCGCCGGGCAGCCAGTGGGCCAGTCCCACGGCCAGTTCGTGGTAAGATTGGGTGATATGCCGATTACGCGCTACGGGATCAGCCATCGTGGCGATGTGCTCAACGGCAGTTGGGGTGGGCAAGTTGGCGTGGGTCACAGACACGTTAATATCGCACAGTGTGCCAGGCAGGGCAATCTCGGCCGGCCATTGGCAAATGGGCCAACAAACAGGAGCAATCCATGAAAGTCTACGTGATTCGCCACGCGGAGAAATATTTCGGCGGACACTACAATCCGCAGTTGCGTCACCAGGATGAACCACTGACGCCTCAAGGCCGCGCGATGGCTGAGAAAATGAGCGGGTATTTCACCGACAAGAACATCGCCGCGATCTACGTCAGCAGCTATCGCCGCACCGCCGAAACAATCGCGCCAACCGCAGCAAGACTGGGGCTGGAACCGAGCGTCGACGAACGGCTGAACGAGATCGACAACGGACTGATTGAGAGGTTGAGCGACGCCGAGATACAGGAACAGTATCCCGATGTGTGGCACACTTTTCGTGAGCACAAGTCCGATTTTCGCTTTCCCGAAGGGGAAACGGGCGAGGAAGTGCGGCAACGCATTGCTGCCTTTCTGGACGAGAAACGGCGGCAACATCCCGACGATGCGATCATACTGGTTGCCCATGACGGACTCATCCGTCTCATCACATGTTACGTCCTGGGGCTACCTGTTTATGATCGCTGGAAATTTCACGTCGACTTCGGTGGGATCATGGAGATAAGGAGTCTGCCTGACGGCGACGGGTGGAAATTAATCCGATTCAACCAGTCCTGTTGACCGCGCCCGGCTGTGGCTATGGCGGTCAGAAACATTGGGCTAAGATAGTATGGTGTTCAACGTGACCGATATGGTGTACGAAACCAGATAACATCTATGGGTCGCGTCGTGCTGCATGCATGTATCAAGCCGGATATTGTTTTGTCCTAAGGGAGCCAACATGCTAATCGAAAAAGGAAATCTACACCGCAATGCGCTTGACGGCCGCGTTGCCGTCGTCACTGGCGCCGGCCGAGGTATAGGCTTCGAGACGGCGCGGGCGCTGCTATGGCTAGGCGCACGGGTGATCGTTGCCGAGATCGACGAGACCCTGGCGCGCGATGCCGAGCGAAAACTCGGCCAAGAATTCGACGCCACCTGGATCGTGGCCGTGGCGACAGACATTGGTGACGAAGCCGACGTTAGGCGGCTGGCTCGCAAGGCGATCGACCGGTTCGGCCGGGTAGATATTGTTATCAATAATGCTACGATCACGCCACTGGGCGGCGTGTGCGATGTTCCAATTGAGGAGTGGGATCGCAGCTACCATGTCAACTTGCGTGGGCCGGTCCTTTTGGCGCGGGCGTTTATTCCCGACATGATCGAGCGAAATGATGGCGTGTTTGTATGTGTCTCATCGGTGGGCCAGGCTTACATGGGCGCATACGAAAGTTTCAAAGCGGCTCAGGTTCATTTGGGGAATACGCTGGACGCTGAACTGGAGAAGAGCGGCGTATGTGCGTTTACGATCGGGCCGGGCCTTGTGCACACACCGGGCGCCGAGGCCGGGATCAAACTCCTCGCACCTCTCTATGGCAAGACGGTCGAGGAATTCTATGAAATGAGTCGCGATCACCTCCTTTCGGCCGAGGAAGCCGGGACGGGGTTTGCCGCAGCCGTGGTATTGGCGTCTCAATTTCGGGGACAGGAAATCAGTTCAAGGCAGGCTCTTATTTCCGCTGGAATAGGCTGGGACAGCAAAACCACCGTGGCTTCTCCAACTGCCGCGCGGCCAGACTCTGCCGCCGCATTGAAGCTCTGCCGGCAGGTTACCGCCACACTGCAAGAGCAGTCAGAGAGCTGGTCGAAGCGTTCATTATTTGAGAGACAGTGGATGTTCCGGGACTTCAAAAAGAACGCGGGGATGTCGGTCGAGCAGTGGCTCAAAGCTCTCTCAGGTCTTGAGGCAGCACTGGAGGGTAATGATTGGGACACCGTTCACACCCAAAACGTACCCGTCGCCGCGCTGGCTCGCTACTATGAGCACCTGATGGTTCTCGGGCAGGGCTACGAGAAGGACCCGACCAAACGGCAGGAACAGAAGCAAATTATGCAAGACTGGATCGATGAGGCCAACTCACTGGCCCAAATCCTGAATTGACCTTAATTGAGGATCAAAGAAAATGATGTCAGAAATGGCCTCTCGTAACAGCCTTATCACTGAAGACATGCTCGACCAACTGCCAGAGCCGGTGCAACGCTACATGCGCTGGACGGGCGTCGCCGGCCGGCCGTGGATTCACACGGCGCGGGTGCGGCAAGAGGGACGCTTTCGCTTGGGAGCCGACCGGCCGTGGATGCCGATGAAGGCTGAGCAGGTGTACACCGTTGACCCGCCGGGGATGCGCTGGCGGGCGCGATTCAAGATGTTTGGGCTGCCGCTTTTCAGCGCCAACGATAGCTACCGGGACGGCCAGGGGCACATGTATGGGAAAGCGGCCGGGCTGATCACCCTGTTCGACGACAGCAGCGAGAAGCTGACCCAAGGTACGCTGGTGCGCTATCTGAGCGAGATGATCTGGTTCCCCATCGCCTATCTGGGCGACAACGTGAGCTGGACGCCGGTCGACGATCATTCGGCCGGCGTGGCCATAACTGACCACGGCCGTACTGTAAGCGGGCGGATGGTCTTCGACGACCTTGGCCGTCCCACTACCTTTGAGGCGATGCGCTACAAAGAAGATAAGGGGACGTACACGCTCCTGCCCTGGCACACTCCAATGTTTGAATGGGACGCGCGCGGCGGCTTAAACATCCCCGTGCGCGGGGAAGTATACTGGATTATGCCGGACGGCCAGCAGCTCACCTACGGCGACTTCAACATCGTCAGTGTGGAGTATAATCGGCCGGATGACGGTATTTAAAGCGCAGGGGAGCACCAGCTCATCGGCTCCTTTCTCCCCTGCTTCTTTCCCCTGCCGCCCCGGCTGCGGCGCGTGCTGCATTGCCCCGTCGATCTCCTCGCCCATTCCGGGCCTGCCCGACGGCAAGCCGGCCGGGGTACGGTGCGTGCAGTTGACCGACGATAACCTGTGCCGCCTGTTTGGTCTGCCGGAACGGCCGGCGGTGTGCCTGCGGCTGCGGCCCACCACGGAGATGTGCGGTGGGTCGGCCGAGGAAGCGCTGATCTATCTGCACAATCTGGAGATTCAGACGCTGCCGGGCAGGTTGACCGATAGATTATAATGGCATGAAACAATCTATCCCACTCTGGTGGCTGCCTTCGGTGCACAATGCGCCACCTGAAGAGCGTCTTAAATTTGAAATTAGCAGTAGCCGCACGATGATCATCTGGGACCCTGACAAGGGCAGCATCAATGACGAAATGAGGATTGGAGATTATCTTGTGCCGCGTGGCAAACCAGAATGATATGAACCACTTCTCCACCTCGAACACCCACTTCGATCTCTCCCTGCCCGAATGGGCCGTGAGCGCCCTCAACGCACTACCCAGCCACCTGCCCACTTTGGAAGAGCGCATGGCCGCCGTGCTCGACTTCGCGCGGCGCAACTTTGTCAACGAGACGGGCGGCCCCTTCGCTGCCGGAGTGTTTGAGCGGGACTCCGGCCGGCTGGTCGTCATCGGCGTCAACCGCGTGGTGCGCGCGAACTGTTCCTCAGCCCACGCCGAGATCGTCGCCCTGTCGCTGGCCCAGCGGTTGCTGGGCACGTTCGACCTGGGCGGGCCGGGGCTGCCGGCTCACCAACTGGTGGTCAACTGGCGGCCGTGCGCCATGTGCTACGGCGCAGTCCCCTGGTCCGGCGTGCGTTCGCTGGTGGTGGCCGGCGATGGGCCGGAGCTGGAGGCCATCACTGGTTTCGATGAGGGGCCGGTGCACCCGGAGTGGCAGCGCGAGCTGGAGCGGCGCGGCATCACCGTAACAACCGACGTACTGCGTGATGAGGCGCTGGCCGTCTACCGGGAGTTCGCGGCGACTGCTCAACTGGTCTATAATGGGCGGTTAGGGGAATGAGGACGAGCATCTATGAGCGACTATATACTGACCATACCTGATGATGTCGTCCGCCGTGCCCGCCGGCTGGCCGAGCAGTCGTCGCTGCCGGTGGAAAGGGTGCTAATTGAGCATCTGCGCACACTGCCCACCGCCCTGCCCCCCCTGCCCCCTGAGGAAGAAGCCGAACTAGAGGCGCTCGGTCATCTTTCAGATGATACGCTGTGGACGATTGCCCGCGAGCAGATGGAACCGGAAGTGCAGGAACGGCTACAGGCACTTATGGATAAAAACACCCAGGGCAAGTTGAACGCGGGCGATGCCGATCAACTGGAGCAGCTGGTTGATCGCGGGCTACGGCTGACACTGCGCAAGTCGGCCGCCGCAGCCCTGCTCATCGAGCGCGGCTTTTCCATTTCGCCTGAAACGCTGACGCCCCGTGACTGAACTATCCTGGCCGGCTATTCGCCGCCTTGTGCATGACCGGGCGAAAGGCCGCTGTGAGTATTGCCACACCTGGGAATTTAACACCGGCCAAACCATGCACGTTGAGCACATCGACCCCGCGGCCGGTGATGCCCCTGAAAATCTCGCCCTGGCTTGCCCCAGTTGCAATTTGAGCAAAGGCTCTGCCACTACCGGCCTCGATAGAGAAACAGGCGAGAGCGCTGGCCTGTTCAATCCCCGCCTCCATATTTGGGATAAGCACTTTGAATGGATTGAAGGCGGCCTACAAGTGCAAGGCATCACACCTGCAGGCCGCGCTACAGTCGAACGATTGCGCATGAATCAAGCGCGAATCGTTCGGGCCAGGCAAAACTGGATCATTGCCGGCACACATCCGCCGGTTGGCTAACCTATTTCCCCTTGGCCCACGTATCCTTCAAGCCCACCGTCTGGTTAAACACCAGCGCGTCGGGCTGTGAGTCTGTATCCACGCAAAAGTACCCCTCGCGCATGAATTGGAACGTGTCGCCGGGCTTGGCCGTGGATAGGCTCGGCTCCACGAGCGCGTCCATCACCCGCAGCGAGTCGGGGTTCAGATTATCCAGGAATTTATCCTTCGGCTTTTCGCTGGACCCGTCGTCATCGTCGTCCGCTTCCTGTGGGTTGGGTTTGGTGAAGAGGTAGTCATAGAGACGCACCTCGGCCGGCAGCGCGTGCTCGGCCGACACCCAATGGATCGTGCCCCCCACCTTGCGCCCTTCCGGGGCCGCGCCGCCGCGCGTGGCCGGGTCATAGACAGCGCGCACCTCCACCACCCGCCCGGCGCTGTCCTTCACCACGCCGGTGCAGGCGATGACGTAGGCGTTCATCAGCCGCACTTCCACCTCCGGGGCCAGCCGTTTGTACCCCTTGGGAGGCGCTTCCATGAAATCGTCGCGCTCGATATAGACCTCGCGCGCGAAGAGCAAGGGACGTGACTCGGTGCGCGTCTTGTCGTGTGGATAGGAAAGCACGTCGAACGTCTCTTCCTTGCCCTTGGGATAGTTCTCAATGACCACCCGCAGCGGCTCCAGCACGCCCATCACCCGCGGCGTGCGGGCGTTCAGGTCATCGCGCACCGCGTGCTCCAGCAGGGCATAATCCACAACAGCATTGGCCTTGCTGACGCCGATCATTTCGGTGAAGGCGCGGATGGCCTCCGGCGTATAGCCGCGGCGACGCAGGCCGCGGATCGTCCAGAAGCGCGGGTCGTCCCAGCCGCTGACGTGCCCCTCCTGAACCAGCCGGATCATCTTGCGCTTGCTCATGACGGTGTAGGTCAGGTTGAGGCGCGCAAACTCGATCTGCTGCGAGCGGCGAATACCCAGCGCCTCCTGGAACCAGTCGTAGAGGCGGCGGTTGTTCTCGAACTCCAGCGTGCAGATGGAGTGGGTGATGCCTTCAATGGAGTCGCTCTGGCCGTGCGCCCAGTCGTAGGTGGGATAGATGTGCCAGGTGCGGCCGGTGCGCGGGTGCTCGGCGTGCAGGATGCGGTACATCACCGGATCGCGCAACACAATGAAGGGCGAGGCCATGTTGATCTTGGCCCGCAACACGCGCGCTCCCTCAGCAAACTCACCGGCGCGCATGCGACGAAACAGGTCGAGGTTCTCGGCCACGCTGCGGTCACGGTACGGGCTGTTGCGCCCCGGTTCGGTCAGTGTGCCGCGATATTCGCGGATTTCGTCGGCGCTCAGGTCATCGACGTAGGCTTTGCCGTCATGGATGAGTTTCTCGGCCCACTCGTAGAGCTGCTCGAAGTAGTCGGAGGCGTGGTACAGGCGGTCATCCCATTCGGCCCCCAACCAATGCACGTCCTCCATGATGGCGTCGATGTACTCCTGCTCCTCCTTGGCCGGGTTGGTGTCGTCGAAACGCAGGTTGAACAGGCCGCCGTAGTCACGGGCCAGCCCATAGTTGAGGTTGATCGATTTGGCGTGGCCGATGTGCAAATAGCCGTT
>JACDJB010003217.1_pt1 | contig 10934 bp, 9 predicted proteins | sample 7454121 | NCBI WGS metagenome assembly JACDJB01 (sample SAMN14253290, study PRJNA609438) | sludge metagenome | isolation source: sludge after 25d culture with pyrite | collected 2018-12-20 | reverse complement strand
CCCAATCCAAATTACGGAACTGCAACTGACAGATGTCGCTTGCCCTCAAACCCAGCCGGGATGCAAGCAGGAATATGGCATAGTCACGTTTTTTGGTTCTGCCCGTCTTTTCGATTGATGCATCCATCTTGCGGATTTCTTTGGTATTGTAAAGGGAAGGAAGTTTCTCTGTGCGATGGCTTTTGATATAAAACAGCGGAATGCTTAAATCCGCTTTTGTCAAATGCACTTTAAACACAGATTTTCATGTCTTTATAACGCCCTAAAATAATTAAATTTCCATTAATCGCAAAGCACTATAAATCAGCACTCTATGGTCAAAGATTCAGTTTCACACTTGCTTTATTAGGGCTAATTTACGATGCAATGAGTATTTTTTAAGCAGATAAAAATGTTAGCTTAACCCTAAGAAGGGGCCAAAATGCCCTATATAGCGCCTTTGTGGAAAAACATTAAAAAATATTTGTTTGTTTAATGGTTTATAATTATCTTTATCACGTATTTTAATAGACCTAATTATGGAACCATATTCTTACTTCAAAAGTCAGGAAATAGTTAATAAGAAAAAGTATGATGCCCTTCGTGCATTTTATTATGAAAAGCAGCCGGCCCAGGAGGTGGCAAGTAACTACGGCTATTCATTGTCTGCTTTTTATTCGTTGGCCCGCGATTTCCGAAAACATTTAAGAGAACAGCCCGACGAGGATCTGTTTTTTAAAAGTATCAGTCTTGGCAGAAAACCAGGTAATTCGGATGGACTTGATGATATGATTATAGGTTTGCGAAAGCAAAATTTTGCTGCTGAAGAAATTGTCGGAATAATTAACGCCAAAGGCTATCTATTGTCTTACGGTTACGTGTATAAGTTACTGACGGAACAGGGTTTTGCGCGCTTACACCGAAGAAGCCGTCAGGAGAAAGAGAATCTGGAGTTACCAAAAATAAAGGCTCCCGTTTCCGAAACACTCGAGATAAAAAATGAGAAGTTTTATAGCACCTCCACAGGAATATTTGCCTTTTTGCCATATATCAAAAAGTATGGAATAGACCAGGCCATTGAGGGCTCGTCATATCCCAAAACTAAAAGCATAAGCAAGTTATCCTCGGTTCTTTCTTTTGTTGCCCTCAAGCTATCCAACATTAAACGTTACAGCGACGATGACTTATGGTGCATGGACCGTGGGCTGGGATTGTTTGCCGGGCTTAACGTGCTGCCAAAATCAGCATGGCTGAGCTCTTATTCGAGCAGGGTTACCAGGGAAACAAACCTGGAATTTCTCAGAAGCCTTCACAAGATATGGGTTGAACACGGGCTTTTATCCGATACCTCTAACCTTGATTTTACTACCATTCCCTACTGGGGAGATGACAGCCACCTGGAAAACAACTGGAGCGGAAAGAGAAACAAGGCGCTGTCCAGCATGCTGGCAGTTTTGGCACAAGACCCCGACAGTGGGATTATTGATTATGGCAGCACTGATGTGATGCACAAAAATCAACCGGGGGTAATACTGGAATACCTCGATTTTTATCGACAAACCGACAAGGGCAACCAAAAGCTCGATTACCTTATTTTTGACAGCAAATTTACCAACTACCAGAATCTCTCAAAACTGGATGACCGGGACATTAAATTTGTCACCATCCGGCGCAGGGGGAAAAACATTCTCGAGGAAATCAGCAAAAATAAAGATTACAAGACAATAAGAGTAGAGGCAAGCGGTCTTAAAAAACGGACTTTAAAAGTGCGGGAAGAGTCGGTTTACTTAAGGGGCTACAACGACCCCTTGACCGGTAAACCTAAACTTATACGCCAGGTTATTATCACCGGGCACGGGAAAACAAAGCCTGCCCTGATTATTTCAAACGACTTTGATATTCCCCTTCAGAAACTGATAAGAAAGTACTCCCGCCGGTGGTTGGTGGAAAAAGGCATCTCGGAACATATAGAATTCTTTCACTTGAACAGGTTATCCTCGTCAATGGTCATAAAGGTAGATTTTGATTTGACCATGTCAATCCTTGCACACAATATATACAGGGTTTTCGCGCTTGATCTGGGCAGGTATGAAGAGCTATCGGACGAGCGAATTTTCGAGAAATTTATCACCAACAGTGGTAGCGTGGAAATCGCCCCGGATGGGATTGTGGTGGAGTTAAAAAAGAAAAGAGATTTGCCTCAACTAATAGAAATGATGAAAAACAATTTAAACATAAAATATCAATGGTTGAATAACTTGAAAATAAATTTCGTCCCCTCTTCAACAACTTAATTAGGGGTGGTAAAATGACATGAAAGTCTGTGTTAAAGAGATAACGCAGGAAACGTCGTAACGGTCCGCAAACGCGTAATTGGGTATTCTGAAGCGAAGAAACAAACCGGCTGACAGCAATGTTATCCAGATTCTCCGGACCGATACCATCCTGTTGCATACGGACTGCAAAATGGCTCAATGCTGTCATGTACATGTTTAGGGTGTTCCTGGCAGGGCGACATTCGATTTTAAGCTGTTCCAAAAAGAGCTGAATGTGCTTGCCAAATTCCCCGGGGAATGGAAAGGCTTTGGGACGGACACGTTTTTTTCGTACCGGAACCTGATTGAGTATATCGTTTATAAGGTTTATGGAATGTTTGGTTTCCTTCAACCGGCATTCCCTGGTGTTTCCTTTTTGTAACATGTCAAGCAGGTACTTTTCCCCGACACTTTCGTCGTACGAGTTTTGCCCCTCCGACTTCATGTAATCCTTCAAATTAAAAAGGCTTCGCCGATGACGTTTAATAACACTTTCTTTAAAATCCAGTTGTTTAAGCGTTGTCAAACAATTTTGGATCAGTTCATCAATAAATGTATGGTTCATAATGTAAATGATTTATGGCTGCAACATTGCAACCACAATCAATTTACACAAAATGTTATCAGCAGATAGTTATCAATAGTTAATATTGAATACCAAATAGTTAGACAAGAAATAATGGAAGGACTTGTGATAATCTGTAAGTTTTGATAACTGCGTTTATCAGAAGCTTTTGATAAACGCAGGTATTTTGAAAAAGCGCAGGATTATGACCGGGAAGCGTCAGAACATGTACTGACGGAAATACAAAAGTTATACAGGATTGAGCGCTTTTCCAGGAATGCCGGCCATAGCCCGGCTGAACGCAAGGCCATCCGCCTTGAGCATGCATTACCTATATTAAACGACCTGGGTAAATGGATGGCAGAGGAATTTAAACACACCCTCCCAAAAAGTCCCATGGGGGAAGCATTGCAATATACCATCCCCAGGTGGGACAACCTGCTGGCTTACCTTTATGACGGGCATCTGGAAATTGACAATAACCTGGTGGAAAATGCTATCAGGCCCAATGCGCTCGGTTATGCATAGAAAAAGATTATGCAAAGCAATATTTTTTATCTTCCTAATAATCAATGGAATCATATTGTAAGATAGAGTAATTGCTTTGCATAACTTTTAAATCAAAGACTCTTTAACCAACTCAGCAAATTTTTATTGTCGTGCCACATAGGTTCCTCATTATTTATTACATCTTCGTAAGCTTTCTCAATCGCTTCTCTTTTTTGTTTGGAATCGGCCCTGGCGTAAATTTCAGTGGTTTCCACCGATATGTGTCCTAAAATATCCCGTATATAAATAAGATTCACACCTGCCTGCAGCAAATGCATGGCCTTTGAGTGCCTGGTGACATGACAACTGATTTTGTTAGGAATCAGGCTTTGATTTATTTGCCTGGCCATATCTGCATACTTCACTAAAATATAAGTTACTCCGGCCCGTGTAAGCTTTTCTTTCCGGCCATTGAAAAAAAGCGGGTAAGAACCGGCAAAGGGTTCCGTCAGGTTGTTCTCTGACAGATAGCTTTTCAGTATATTAACCTGGGCTTCCAACAAGGGAATAATGCGTGTTTTGTTTCCCTTACCGGTAATACGGATGGTTGTTGGTTTGTCCAGGTGCAGCGCTGACGGGGCCAGATCAATAATCTCCTGAACCCTTGCCCCTGTATCGTACATCAAAGAAAGCAATGCGAGGTCCCTTCTTCCCCTGAGGGTCGTCCTGTCGGGTTGTTCAAGCAGCAACCTGATACCGTCAGGAGTCAGGTAATTTATTGCCTTTTTTTCTTGCTTCTTTACTTTTACAGACAAAATGCTTTGATATTCATAAAGGTTGTCCGGGGCAAAATACTGGATATACTTAAAAAAAGAATGCATTGCGGCCAGGCGCAGGTTTCTCGTTGCATTGCTGTTTTTACGGTCAGACTGTAACCAATCCAGAAACTCTACAACCGTTTGTTTTTTTATGTCTTTTATCGCCAGTTTACTGATTCTGATATTCTTTTTCAGTTCCATAAACCGAATAAACAAAATGAAAGTATCCCGGTATGAAGATATCGTGTTTCTGCCGGCCCCTCTTTCGTGAGGTAAATAGTTCGTTAAAAAGCCCGTCAGGTATCTGGAAAAATCAGTAGTTTTCATTGCATTCTATTTTTGGAAAAACATTGAGGCAAATAGTATCCACATCCTTTAGTAGTTCCGGATAAATTTCTGCAGTTAACCGGACATAAGAGTTTGTAGCCTGAAGGGACTGGTGTCCCAGGTAAGTGGAAAGGATGGGCAATGAACAGTACATATCCATGCCGGATTCTGCCATCATAGCCAGAGAATGAACACTGAAGGTATGGCGCAAATCATGAACTCGCGGCCCACGATGTTCTCCCAAAAAATTAATTCCGGCGCTTCTCAGGGTTTTCCTGAAGTTCCTGTAAACAGCATCGCTTTTAATAACGGAGCCGTTGGCTGAGACGAAAAAGTAGTCACCTCCTGGTTGATATAAAGGGAGTTTATTCCGGTTAGCCAAATATTCACTGCAAACCAATGCCAGTGATTGAGATATGGGGATCATCCGTTCCTTCCCGTTTTTATTGTCCCTGAGTATAAAATAATAATCATCCAGATTGATGTCTTTATTCTTTAAAGACAACGCCTCATTTATTCTTACCCCGGTAGCATACAAAAATCTTAATAGCACAGGAATGGAAAAAAGGATGGTCTTCATACTTCTTCTCTTTGCCCGGAGTTGGTCAGCAGCATTAAAAAGAGCCATCACTTCATTTTTTGAAAAAATGTACGGAGTGAACGTGGAACGGAAAACAGGTATTTGCGGAATGTAGGAACGGATTCCGATTTGGCACAGGTAAGATGATAACTGGCAGAGGCATATCACCCGGTGTTTCCGGTAAGAATCCGATTCATTTTTATTTTTTTTGCACCAGTCATCTGCCAGTTCCCGGGTTATTCCAACTGCTTTTTCGCCTCTTTGGACGGTAAAGCGATCAAAAATAGAATAGATGGTTGACTCTGAATCGTATTTAAATCCAAGGCCCCGTTTCAACGCAATAAAATCTTTTATATAAGGGGCATATATTCCTGTAAAGTGTTTTTCATTCATAAAAGAACCCTCCTTTTTGTAAATAGAATAAAGGGTCAACTGAAGGTACTTCGAGCACACATTTTTGAAGGGAGGTCACATCTATGCGAAGATAAAACCTGGTTGATTCTGACTTTTCATGCCCAAGCACTTCCGATATAACCGGTAATGTAACCCTGTTCTCCAAAAGGAACCCGGCCAGGCTATGACGAAGCGCATGTGGACCATGCTTCCGGTTGCCGGTATCAATACCGGCGGTGAAAAATGCATTTTGAACAACAGCTCCCACCCCGGAACTACACATTGGATTAAATGGAGACCTGGCTACTAGGAATACACTGGAATCATCAGAGACAGGACGGCCGTATTTCAGGTAATCGATTAATGCGTTGCCAATCTCCGGCAACAAGGGAAGCTCCAATTCATTGCCCGTTTTGTATTGCCTGATTCGTATAGCATTCCTTTCCCAATGTAAATTCTCAAACTTAAGATGGGTAATGTCGGAAGCCCTCAAACCCAATCTTGCGGCCAGCAGGATAATGGCATAATTTCGTTTCCCTGTACGGGATGATCTGTCAATGGAGTTAATAAGTGTTTCTATTTCCTGTTTCTTGTAGGTTGACGGAAGTTTGGGTTGCTTTTTATAACTGTCTTTCGGAAAGAACCCGGAAACATCGATATCCAGTAATCCCTGACTGTACAGATACCTGAAGAAGTCCCTGAGTATTCGGATGGTCATATGAGCCAATGAAGAATAACGGGGGTCTATTCCCTTGAGGTAAATAAGGACGTGTGCCTGGTTAACAGTCTTTATCTCTGTTATGTTTTCCCTGTTCAGGAAAACAAGGAATCTAAATAAGTGCTGTTCATATTCATAAAGGGTATGTTGTGCCAGCCTCAGAGTAACTTTATAAGCTAAATATTGGGTCATCAATTTTCCGATTGGATCATTGAATACAGGTATCTCCTTTTTAGGAACAAGGGTTCCGCTTTGGATATATTCCTTTAAAACTTCCACAGCTTTAATCGCGTCGCGGTCTCTTTTGGTTAAGTCGCTAAAGTCCCGCTTCGCATACTCGTGCTCTAAAAAATCATCACAAACAATAGGATCAAGGAACCTGATTTCATTGGAATCCATGTACTTTTTAATACGGTTCCAAAGTACGATGTAATGATGTTGAGTGCCAGATGAACGACGGAGTTTTTCTTTTAGGCAAATTACAGCGCCAGTTGTTAATTCTTCAAAAGTCTTTTCACTATTCTCCATAACTAATTGAGTTTAATAGTGGAAACAGTTCCACTACAAAACCAAATTAAGAAGAAAGTTATGGAAAGTAATTACAGTTTTTGGATATATTAATTAGTTGATTATAAGGTTAAAATCAACAAACCACTTTGCATAATCTTTTTCTGCACATAACCCAGATTATGGAAAGCTTTCCATAATCTGGGCCGAAAAAATTACCTGTTCGCCGGGTCACATGAGGGAGCTCAAAGGGCAGCAATATTTTATTCGTTTTTTGGGACATGCAAGAGGAATAACATAAATCCCTTTGAGTGGCTAAGAGATGTACTGGAAAGGATACCAACCCACAAAGCCAATAAGCTGAACGAACTTTTACCTCAGAACTGGGAAAAATCTTAAGCGGGAACAGAAAACAAACTCCCCCACCATAAACAAAATTACAATATCACAAAAATCTTTTCAAGACCTACTTGGTAGACGGGATACCAAAATCCGTGAGGTGGGGATTTAAAGGCGAATAAATATAAAAGTTAATGAAACACCTCTTAGTTTCCCGGCAGGTAGCCAATCCTGTCCGGCAAGGTTTAGCCAGCCACCGGAAGCGAGTCTTGCGTAGTCGTCAGAGATGCCGGCACGAAGCGTAGACAGCGACTGTTAAAGGTGTGTTATAGAGCCACGAAAGGTTTGAAACACCAGGGTCTCAATTGTACATGTAAGTTGGGGCAACACCGACAGCATCGTAAAGGGCAAGATGCCAAGGTCTGGTCGGGGTCTGAGTACACATCAGAGGCAGAACAGGGAAGCACGGGAACACGGGAGAGCCTAACGTCTCCACATGAATTTGCGGAATACGGTTAACCGCAACAGTAATTAACCGGGTTGAACAGGACGCCTGTACCTCCTGATTCAGCGACAAGAAAAGCGACAGGCAGTGGTGGTATCCTTAACGAGGGAAACCGAAGTAAAGGAGAAGGGCGAAGGCAGTCTTAGCATCCCCATAGTACCGATTGAAAGCCGGGAAATCATGACCGATGAAAGCCGGTGAGTAGGGAAGGGAAAATTCCGGGAGGGATTCCGGGAGGATGCCGGTAGTTAGAACTGTAATTTAGAAACATGAATGTACCAGGGACAAGGTTAAAAATGTCAACAGTAGAATTGCAGATAGCCGAAAGGGCGGGGAAGTACAAGGGAGAAGCTTTGCACAACCTTCATCACTACATGGATGTACCTATGTTAACGGAGAGTTACAAACAACTTAACAAGCATAGTGCAAAGGGAGTTGACGGGATTACATGGCAGCAATACGGAGAAGGGCTCAAAGAAAGGCTCCCGGGCCTTTTGGAAGAGTTTAAATCCGGGCGGTATAAAGCCCCGGCCATTCGGCGGGTGTACATACCCAAAGATAAGCACAGCCAGCGCCCGTTAGGCATTCCGACCATTGAGGACAAGGTTTTGCAGGCGAGTGTACGTAAGGTCATAGAACCGGTCTATGAGGAAGAATTTAAAGATTTCTCTTATGGTTTTCGACCGGGGCGTTCACAACATCAGGCCATAGACCAGATATTCCGTAAAGTCAGTTTTGAAGGGATGCACTATGTAATAGATGCAGACATAAAGAACTATTTTGGGAGCATCAGTCATGGTATTCTCCGGGAGTTCCTCGACCAACGGGTTAAGGACGGAGTGCTAAGAAGGATGATAGATAAATGGCTCAAAGCGGGCATAATGGAATCCGGGAATATAAGTTACCCGGATGAAGGAACGCCACAGGGAGGGATTATCTCTCCGATATTGAGCAATATCTATCTTCATTATGTGCTGGATGAATGGTTTTCGCAGCAAATCCAGCCATTGTTAAAGGGAAAGAGTTTTATAGTCAGGTTTGCAGACGACTTCATATTAGGGTTTTCGGATAAGTCAGATGCACAGCGGGTAATGGAAGTTTTGCCGAAAAGGTTCGCCAAATATAAACTTACATTGCACACTGAAAAGACGAAGCTGATAGACCTGAACAGTATAAGGGGTAAATCGGGAAGGAGCTTTGATTTTCTTGGTTTTACACATTATCTGGGTAAAAGCAGGAAAGGATGCAAGGTTCTTAAACGTAAGACAAGCACCAAAAGACTTACCAGGGCTATCACAAGGATGAATGATTTTATAAAGAAGAATCGTCACATGAAACTTGGAGAATTAATAACCATGATTAACGTGAAGTTGCGGGGACACTATTTATATTATGGTATTACCTTTAATTTTAGGGGGATACAACTGTATTATGAAGAAGTAAAACGCATACTTTACAAATGGATAAGGCGCAGAGGGGGCAAAACGAGGTGGACTTGGAAAACTTTTGGTTTGCTTACAGAAGAATGGCGCCGGTTAATGAAACCTTTAATATTAAAGTCTTATGTACGAACTTAGTGAAACTAACTACCGAGGAACCGGATGCGGGAAAGCCGCTCGTCCGGGTCTGTGGGGGAGCGGGGAGGCAACGAACCGCTCTACCCGGAAAAAAATTTATACACACAGGAGCATGATTATAAATTTCATGGAAGTTCCATGGGTTACCATTGAAAATCATAAATTAAAAAACAAATTTAATCTGATTTTTATTTTACTGGCAATACTACTGTCCATAAATTTTTCGGGCACAAGCCAGGTACCTTCATATCTCGAAAAATATACTGAAGCATATAGAGAAAACCCGCGTGCCGCCAATCTGAAATGGTTCAAAGATGCGCAGTTCGGGATGTTTATCCATTACGGGCTTTACAGCCAGTATATTTAGGCTTAGTTGAAACCTTTTTGCTGAAAACGTAAGCACAGTATTTGCGTGGAGACCTACGAGGGGCAGCAGATAGCATTTAACGGCACGCAGGGGCGGCTGGACATCCGTAATTTCCATAACCAGCCCTGGGAAGTACCATACGGTTCCGAATTCCGTATCACGAAAAACTTCGGGGAGACCAGGACGATGAAAATTGGCGGGAAAGAAGGGATCAACGTTACGGCAGGTGGGGAAGAAAAAGAGAATTTCCGCGCCCAGGGCGAAAGGGGCGGCCATGGCGGAGCGGATCCGCACCTGAAAGACCTGTTGTTTATACCCGAAAAGGCGGACCCGTTGAACCAGGTTGCCGGGAGCAGGGCCGGGGTGGCCTCCAGCCTGATTGGCATAGCAGCGGTCAAATCCATTGAATCCGGCGGGAAACCGGTGAAAATTTCCGATCTTATCAATTATCCGACCAATTGGAACTGGTGGGGCGCATGATGAAAAAAGACAAATAATCCAAATCAAAAATTTAATGACATGCACTATTCAAGGAGAAAGTTCATGCTTATGACTTCCGCGGGGCTTTGCGGGCTTGCGGCGAGTGGCGCGTCGGCGTCCAATCCTGTTGTAGGCCCACGTGCTTCTTTGGGTTTTGGAAAAATTAAGGCTGATGGCAACACCAACCTTATTGGCGCATATGGTGACTGGGCTTCCAGGTCTATGAAAAACAACCTACCCGGCCTTTCATTCAGAAAAAAAGAACGGACAGATATTGAAGCGTGGCGGAAAGCAGCAAAAGAAAGGGTTTTGGAGCGGATTGCCATGCCCGATATTGGCGGAATGCCTAAAGTAACGGTCCATAAAGAATACCAATACGATGGATTGCAGGTGGAGGAAATCAGTTGGGGTTTACCTTATGGCAGGCCAGCGGAAGCAATTGTTTTGAAACCTGCAAACGCTACCGGCTTGTTGCCCGGCATACTTGCCTTTCACCATCATGGAGCGGATAAATATTTTGGGAAACGGAAGATAACCCGTACCGGCGATTCACAGCACCCCCATGTGGAAGGTTCCCAACAGCAATATTATGATGGTTTTGCATGGGCCAACGAGATGGCCAAAAGAGGCTACGTAGTCCTTGTGCCCGATGCTTTCCCCTTTGCCAGCCGCCGGGTGATGTTACAGGATGTGCCGGAGCATTTACGGCAGGGGCTAAACGACAACGACCCTGAAAACATGGACAACATTGAGGCATACAACGATTGGGCTGCCTGGCATGAGGACATCATGGTCAAATCCCTTTTTTGTGCCGGAACTACCTGGCCGGGCGTTTGGGTAGCGGAAGATTTGAAGGCGCTCGATATTTTGTGCTCGCGCAAAGATGTGGATGCCGATAAAATTGGTTGTGGCGGCCTTTCGGGCGGCGGGATGAGAACGGTATTTATCGGCGGGTTGGATTCAAGGATTAAATGT
>JACDJB010003212.1_pt1 | contig 10949 bp, 6 predicted proteins | sample 7454121 | NCBI WGS metagenome assembly JACDJB01 (sample SAMN14253290, study PRJNA609438) | sludge metagenome | isolation source: sludge after 25d culture with pyrite | collected 2018-12-20 | reverse complement strand
TCTTTGCATACCGGCCCCGGCTTTGACCAGCGCTCGCTCGGCGTCTTGCGCCAGGGCGAGATCCTGCGCCCCCTTGCCGGCGTCCCTGACGTTCCCCCCAACTTTTGGGTCGAGGTCGAGACGGCCAGCGGACGAACCGGCTATGTGAATGCCAACGAGAGAACGCTGGATTGCAATATCGATGTGTGGTACCTGCCGCCCGGCGCTCTGCCATTGCTTACGCCTGAAGCCCTGCCCACACCCACGCCCGACCTGCCGCCCACGGCAGAACTGGAGACTGTGCAGGGGCCTACGCCATCTCCGGAACCGGCGCCGACAAAGGCGCCGGACGCCAACCTGCCCGCAACCTTCAGCGTCCCGGAATGCCGCGTCCTGGTTGATGGCCTCCGGCTGCGGTCAGGGCCAGGCACCGTGTTCGAACCGCCGATTTCCGTGCTGCCGGCTGGCGCCGAATTGACTCCTCTCGGCATAATTGGCAGCGGTTTTCCCAGCGGAGCCTGGCTGCAGGTCGAGATGGACAACGGCCGCCAGGGGTGGGTGAGCGCGGCCGCCAACTGGATCGAGTGCAGCCTGGAATTGGTCAGTCTGCCGGTCGTCGCGCCGCCGCCCACGCCCACCCGCCGGCCTGCACCCACCGCAACGCCCCCTCCCTCCCCCGTCCCGACCCTTGCGCCAACTTTGGTACCAACCGCCGAGGCGCCGCTTGCCACTCCTGAGCCTGCGGCCACCAACACGCCGATCCCTCCGGATACGGCTACCCCCAAACCCACCCCTATCGCTCCCGATACACCGGCGCCAGCACTTACACCTACGCCCTGATGCCCCAGCAATCGCTGGGCGGGGAGTGAGCATGTTCAGCTGCCTCTCTGTCGCAAGCAACCGACTTCGGCATCTTTACCTTGTCCCGGCAATCGCTTTTGGCCTGGGTATTCTGGTCTCATCGCCGCAGCGTTTCGCTGCGGCACCCCAGCTATCATGTATCGCCACTGTGACAGGTGATCGCGCTGGTCAGAACGGTACGACCCACGTCGATGCCTATGATGAAAACCTCGAAACCTATTTCAACAGCACCTATGCCGACTGGCAGTACATCCAAATCGACCTGGGGTGCGAAGGTGATTTCGTGGGCATCAGGCGCTACATGACGCGAGACGGCGCCGACATCTTTGGCGAACGCACTGTTCAGGGTGAGAGTATCGCCTATTCAGTCGATGGTCAGCAGTGGACATCTCTCAACAGCACTAATGCCTACGGCTGGGAAGGCTACGTCAACTACGGACCAAATGGCGCCGCCTGGCACTCAGTGAACTATGGGTGGTCGCAATGGCTCCGGCTCTATTTTCCTGCCAGTGCTCGTTACATTCGTTTTGTGTGGGACGATGATTTCGATGCCGTGAACGAGATCGAAGTGGACTTCGTCCTGGCAACACCAACACCTACGGCAACTCCCACCCCCATTTGCTCCAATCTGCTGTACAACGGTGATTTCGAGAGCGGGGGTGCGGCGCCGTGGACGATCGGTGGGGCCGCAGGTTTGGGGGTGGGGAGGAACGGCTCAACAGGCGCCTGGCTCGCCTCCATCGATGGCCTTAGCGCCCATCTCTTTCACGACGTCGAGATCCCCGCGACGGCGTCATCGGCCTGGCTAAGCTTCTGGTCGAGGGCTGATGGTAGCATCGAACAGCCAAACGACATACTTATTCTCTTTGCGCACGAGCCTGGTCGCGCCATTGAGCGGGTCACCCTCCCTGCGCAGGCGCCGCTCGGCGTCTGGCAGCAGCAGGTTCTTGACTTCAGCCGGCATAGCGGACAACTTGACGCTATCTCGTTTGTTACCTACGGCGATGCTCAACAGACAACGGTCTTCCGCATCGACGATGTAAGCCTGATGGTCTGCGGCGTAACCCCCACCCCTACGCCAACTGCAAGCAGTACGCCCAGCCCTACACCGACCTTCACATCAACGCTGACGAAGACGCCTTCAGCGACCCCAAGCCCAACCCCATCCCGAACCCCTAGTCAAACACCCAGTCAAACTCCTAGTCAAACACCCAGTCAGACCCCTAGCCGAACACCCAGCCCAACCCCATCCCGGACTCCCAGTCACACACCTAGTCAGACTCCCAGCCGAACACTCAGTCCAACCCCATCCCAGACTCCTCGTCCAACGCCAAGCCATACACCGACGGAATTTCCGTCAGTTACCGCAACGCACACCGTTACGTCGTCTCCGTCACCCACAACGACCCTCACTCCAACCCCCGGTGTCCTTGCTCGGCTCTGGCTGCCGCTGCTGCAGAAACCCTTGCCTGCCACCCCCACGCCAACCTCCAGCCCCACCCGTACGCCATCTTCTACACCGTCGCCACCGCCCACCGCAACTCCTACCCCCAACCCTTATTTCGAGGGGCCATTCGAGCAGGAGCCCAACAACACGACCGAGCAGGCTAATGGTTTGCTGCGATCGGGCCGAGACTACCAAGGCTTTCCCGACGACCGCAACGACTACTTTGTGTTTCGAGTTGCGACCGGCGGCCCTGTAATCATTGATCTGAGCAATCACACCGGGCAGGGCACCCAGGTGCAGCTTTACTACGAATCGACCGCCAACCTGGTGTCGTTCGACGCGGAACCACCCTTCCACATCGGCTACAATGCCGCCATTGCCGGGCGATACTTCATCCGCATTGTCGCCCTGAGCGGCTATAACAACAGTACGGCCTACACCCTGCGCGCCACCTTTCCCTAGCAGCATGCCGGCAAGGTCGTTTGGACACGCATTCTGGCGGACTGTCCCGGCGCCCTGATGGACCCAAGAGAGAAACCCGTGTGAATTCGCCTTGATTCCTCCGTTCTCCTGGCCGGAATGGCAACCATGAACCGGATCTTCATTCTCCCGCTGGCTCTCATTGCGCTCTCATTGCTGTTGGCTGGCGCCATGTTGGCCCCGTTGACCGCAGGGCTTGCACCTGCGGCGTGGATGCCGGCAAATCAGGGCATGTATGGCGGCGATGTCATTGCATTGGCGCTCTCACCCGCCTTTAGCGAGGACAAGACTGTTTTCGCAGGAACAGGCGGCGCTGGGGTCTTCAAATCGACGGATGGCGGCCTCAGCTGGGGTCAGGCTGGCCTGGAGGGTGTGCAAATACTGGCGTTGGCGATTTCGCCGGCCTTCGCCGCCGACCGAACGATTTTTGCCGGTACGGCCGGGCTGCCCTACAAGTCCACCGATGGCGGCGGAAGCTGGACACAGGTCGGGCAGGGGATTACAGACTTTGGCATCTACGCGCTCGGCATTTCGCCTGATTTTGCCGACGATGCAACCCTGTTTGCCGGCACCAACGCCGATGGCGTCTTCAGATCTGGCAACGGCGGCGCCACCTGGAGCCTCAGCAGCGATGGTCTGACCGACCACACTATCCAGGTCCTTGCCGTCGCCCCTGGCTTTGCGCAGGACGGCATCGTCTTCGCCGGCACGGCCTCTGGCGGAGTCTTCAAATCGATCGACCGAGGTAGGAACTGGGCTGCCGCCAGTGAGAGTCTGAACGGCATGCAGGTGGAGGACCTCGCCGTCTCCCCTGGTTTTGCCGGCGACAGAACCGTCTTTGCCGCAACCGACGACTACGGCATGTTCAAATCCACCGATAGCGGCGAGTTCTGGCAGCCCATCAGTTTTGGGCTGAACGGTATGGACATGACCGCGGTGGCAGTCTCGCCGGATTTCGGCGACGATCGGACGGTTTTTGCAGCGGTATCCGGCGAAGGCGTCTTCAAATCTACTAACGGGGGCGGGACCTGGAACGCAGCGAATGAGGGTCTGGAGGGCTGGACTGCGGCCTCGCTTGCCGTTACTCCTGGCTTAGCCAGCAACGCCTTGCTTTTTGCCGGCTCGGGAGTGGGAGCCGGGCTGGCCCGGTCGGAAGACGGCGGCCAGACATGGACGGGCGCGAGCACTGGCATCACCAATGTGTGGGTGACCGCTGTGGAGGTTTCGCCGGACTTCGCCGCCGATCGAACCCTCTTTGCTGGCGCTTCAGCGGGCGGAAGGGTGTACCGATCCACCAACAACGGCGCTGTATGGTCGCTACTGTCACCCGCCGCGGTTGGGCGTTCAATCGAATCGCTGGCAATCTCACCCAACTTCGCCCAAGATCGGACGCTGTATGCAGCCAACGGTAGCGTCGACCTCATCCGGAGTACTGATGGGGGCGACACCTGGCAGGTGAAGGAGGTAGGCACAGTTGGCGTGTTCGACATCGTCCTTTCGCCGGATTTCGCAAACTATGAAACGCTGTTTGCCGCTTTGCCAGGAGCGGGCGTCTACCGTTCGCAAGCCGGCGGCGAACATTGGCACGCAGCCAATGAGGGGCTGACCGATCTCGATATCCAGGTCATCGCCATCTCGCCTGCTTACGCCAGCGATCACACTGTGCTGGCCGGTTCGTTCTCTGCTGGCGTGTTTCGTTCGACCAGCAGCGGCGACGCCTGGCAGCCTGCCAGTGATGGCTTGGCAGGACAAGAGGAGTCGATCAGGGTGCTCGATCTGGCCTTCTCGCCGGACGTTGCTTCCGACCGTACTGTTTTTGCGGTTACTGTGGGTGGAGGCGTTCACCGCAGCACCAATTCAGGCACGGAATGGACGCCCATCAACGACGGACTGCCCAGCGCCCCCGTAGTCGATCTTGCAATTTCTCCGACCTTTGCCGGCGATACAACTGTCTATGCCGGCACCAGTTGGCGCGGCGTCTACCGTTCTACGGATGCCGGCGACACATGGGGGGCCTTCGATGAGGGGCTTGGCATCCCTTTCATCGACTCGCTAGCCGTTGGCCCGGCAGGCGCCCCTGATCTATTCGCAGGCACCGAGACCAACGGCGTCTGGCGCTATTCGGGCCAACCCACCCCGACGCCGACCCCTGACAGCATAGCGCGGCTCTGGCTGCCGCTGTTGCGCAGACCGTCACTTGCCACACCTACGCCTACGGCGACCTCTAGCCCATCGCCCACCCCCAACCCATCGCGTACGCGGTTGCCCACAGCCATCATCACGGCAACGCCGACGCGTACGCCGGCACCCACCGCTACCAGCACGCCCATCCCCAACCCTTACTTCGAAGGGCCATTCGAGCAGGAGCCCAACAACACGACCGAGCAGGCCAATGGTTTGCTGCGGTCTGGTCGAGACTATCTGGGATATGCCAACGACCGCAACGACTACTTCACCTTCTTGGTCTCGTCTGCCGGGTCAGTGACCCTGAACCTGACCAACTTCACGGGTCAGGATGCGCAACTGCAGCTGTACTACGAATCCACAGCCAACCTCGTCGCCTTCGACGCCGCGCCCCCCTATCATATCGCTCACGATGCCGCTCCCGGACGCTACTTCATCCGTATCGTCGCCCTGAGCGGCTACAACACCAATACCATCTACACCCTGCGGGCAGCGTTTCCGTGACAGGCTGGTCGGGATGGCGGCACCTTGTTTTCAGGGACACGGATCAAGGCGGATTCACACGGATTGCCCAGAAGCCGGTTCGGTGATAAGGTCCTTCTCATAGGCGAACAGCGCCGGCGCGCCGCCCGTGTGCCAGAACAGGACTCTTCCAGCCAACATGCCGCGGCGGGTAAGGTCGATCAGCCCCGCCAGCGCCCGGCCGGTGTATACCGGATCCACCAGGATGCCCTCGCTGCGCGCCAGGGCGAATATCGCCTCGCGGTCGGCGTCGTTGAGGATGCCGTAGCCGTCGCCGATGTAATCGTCGTGGACGACCACCGGGTGCGGCCGATCGACCGCCAGAAGCTCGGCGGTGGCTTGCGTCAGACGCTCAGCCACGGCGGCCAGGTCGGGGATCTTGTGGTCGACCGAGATGCCGTGGATGGCTCCCGGCCAATGGCTGGCTCCTGCCCCGACCGCTAACCCGGCCTGTGTCCCGCCTGAGCTGGTGGCGAAGACGACGGCGTCGAAATCGATCCCCTGCGCCCGCGACTGTTCGGTCATTTCCATCCAGGCGTAGGCATAGCCGGCCGCCCCCACCGGCATGGAGCCGCCGAGGGTGATGGCGTAGGGCCGGCGCCCGGCAGCCCGCAAATCTGACAGGACGCGTTCCATTGCCGGGCCGGTATCGGGGCTGCCGGCCCAGTGCAAATCGGCGCCCAGGATGTGGTCGAGCAGCACATTGCCGCCGGGCCGGTCGCCGGGCTGCCCGCGCAGCACCAGGTGGCAGCCCAGCCCGGCCCGCGCCGCGGCTGCTGCCGTCTGGCGGCAGTGATTGGACTGCGCCGCCCCGGTCGTCACCAGGTCGGTAGCGCCCTGGGCGAGGGCGTCGGCCACCAGATACGCCAGCTTGCGCAGCTTGTTGCCGCCCAGGGCCAGCGCGGTCAGGTCGTCGCGCTTGATCCAGATCTCCGCGCCTCCGAGCCAGGCCGAGAAGCGGGGCAAGGGGTGCAAGGGCGTGGGGCCAAGCAAGAGGGGATAACAGGGAAGATCCATGCGCATGGTAGGTGACCTTTGCATCAGAACAAGCTCATCTGTTCGGTCTGGCCGGAGGTGATGGGGTCGAGCCGGAGGTGCGCCAGCCAGCGTTCCGGCTCTTCGGCAGTGTCGGTCAGCATCTCGCGCAGATGGCGAAACTTGCTGAACGTCCAGCCGCCCGCCAGCGCTGCCGCCGCCCACAAGGGTTGGTGGTCGATGCGCCATTGCACCAGGCCCGCCCGGCTTCCCGGCAAGACCAGGTAGCGCGCCAGACCAGGCAGCAGGGCCCGGCTCTGCCAGACGCGCGGTGTGAGGGCGGTGGTGGCCGTCAGGACGAAGCTGGCCCGGCGCTTGCCCGCTTGCTGCCATTCCACCTGCCAGAGACCGCTTTCCTGCCAGATGGCAGCGTCGAAGCCCATCGTTTGACCGGTCGCCAATACCGCCTGCGCCAGACCAGCCAATTCGGTCTGGCGTTCTTGTGGCCGGTCCTGGGGCAACAATAGCAGCCCATCCTCGGTCATTTCGGCGTAAGAAGCTGCCAGCGCTTCGATCCAGGGCCGGTCGGGCGCGCAGCCCGGGGGCAGCTGCTGGCTGAGGCGCCAGGCCAGATCATCTGTCGAGGGGATTGGACCGGCCTGCAAGAGCGTCAGGGCCAGGCGTTCGGCCATGTCGCTGGCAGGCTGCCAGGTGGCGGGCGGTTGGTGCAGCCACCACCAGCTAACGTCGCCCGGCTCCCAGCCGGCGCCGGCGTTGCCGATGACCTGCAAACCAGCGGGGGGAGTCAGCGGGTCGAAGAGTATTTCCATCTCTGTCTCAGCCGCGGCGGGCAGATCGCCCAGCCTTCGCCAGGCGGCCGCAACAAAAGGCTGCAGCCGCGGCGCTGTCAGAGGTTCCCCGCGCTGGCTGATAGCTTCCCTCATCGCCGCGGCGCCCGCGTCCAGCCAATCGGCAGGTTCGGGCGCGGGTGGGGCTGCGGTCGTCTTGCGGGTCACGGCCAGGGCAACGTAATCATTCGGCCCGGCCTCGGCCACCGAAATCAGCGCCGGGGCCGTGGGCAGCGAGGCCACGACGGTCAGGGTGGGGTCTTCATCGCCTCGCCACCGCCACTGCACCGCCAACTCGCCGCCGCCGGTCAGCCACTCGTTCAGCGTCTGGTGCGCCGACTGCAGGCGCCGCCCCAACAGATCCCATTCGCCCGGGCGCAAGGCCAGCAGATCCACCATCGGCGCCACAGCTTGCCGGCCAAACAGCCATCCGCTCCAGACAAAGCGAAGGAGCCAGTACAGAGGCAGCGAAGGAGGGACAGTCGCCAGGGCCAACGACGCGCTGCCCGGTTCGAGGCGTTGGCGGGCCTCGTCTGGCCAGCGCTGGATGAGCTGGGGCTGCCGATCTGAGGGCGCGGCGCCGGTCGTCAGGCTGGCCACACGTCGAGCGCCCTCATCGAGAACACGCCAGAGATTTCGCTCCAGGAAGCGCCGCGGGCGGCGCAGGTTGGGCTGCCACAGCAGCTCATCCTGCCCTGCGAGGCTGCTGCCGTGCCACAACGCCTCGGCCAGGACAAGTTGCAGCGCCCGGCGCTCGTCCTGGCCGAGGCGCAAATCGTGCAGGATGCGCAGACTCTGCCACAGGCTCCAGAGTGCTCGCGGTGTGTAGAAAGCTGCGGCCTGTTCGACGCGCGGACGCAGTGGGTCTGCAGATTCAACCACCCGGCCCATCATTTCCCAGTAGAGCAGTTTACCCGGCTCGATCTCGGCCGCTTGCAGGCGATCCTCCGGGTCAGCCGCGGCTTCGCCGCTAAAATCACAGTGTTCGCAGGCCAGATCGCGGCTCACCAGGGCGGGCGGACTGCCCTGCCAACGAAAGGCCAGCGCTTCGGTGATGCGCCCGCAGGCAGGGCAGGAGGTGTCGTACGCCCGGCGCATCTGGCGGCCCCAAGGCCGGCCCTGGTGCGGTGCGTCCAGCAGCTGCGTGAAAGCGCGGCCAACGGTTTCAGGCGTAAGCGAAGAGCTTTGCACCGCCAGAGCCAGCAGCACCAGTGGGTCGGGGTCGATGACAACAGACGCAGGGCGCAGATCCCCTAGTTCTTTGCCACCTGCACCCAGCGCCATCACCAACCGCCCCGCACGTAGAAAATCGAGCGACGCGGCGACCTGAAGCGGCGCAAACGGCGCCGCCACGCGTTCGATCATCCCGGTCGATTTCAGCGGCGGCAATGAGAGACGCGGTTGCAAAGCAGGCTGCTGGTCGCCTGCGTCATTTGCTGGCATACACGCATGGTAGCATGAGGGGTGCGGCCTGACAATTGCGCCTGACGGCGCTTTGGTCGCCGTTCATCAAGGTTCGCACAAGGCGGTTGCTGTCTCTGCCTGTGCTATAATGAACAAGCCTTTCCGAGGGGAATCATTCTATGTTGTTGTCACGACCATGAACTACCTGATCACTGGGGGCGCTGGTTTCATCGGCCGCCATCTGGCCAATCACCTGGCGGCGGCAGGGCACCACGTGCGTGTCATCGACGATCTCAGCGCCGGCGATCCGACCGCTCTCGATGAACGCGTGCTGTTCACGCGCGGGGATGTCCGCGACGCTCCCAAGCTGTGGACGCTGCTCCACGGTATCGACTGCGTCTATCATCTTGCCGCCAAGGTCTCGCTTCCGCAATCTATCCTTTACCCGCGCGACTACAACGACGTCAACGTTGGCGGCGCCGTCACCCTTATGGAAGCGATGCGCGCTGTCAGCGTGCGGCGGATCGTGTTGGCCTCTTCCGCCACGATCTACGGCGACCAGAAGCGGCAGCCCGTGGACGAAACCGTGGTGCCGCAGTTGTTGACGCCCTATGCTGTCAGCAAGTTCGCCGCCGAACACTATGTCTTTACCCTGGGCGCTCATTATGGCATCGAGACAGTGGCTTTGCGCATCTTCAACGCCTATGGCCCCGGACAGGCGCTGCCCCCAGCCTACCCCCCGGTCGTACCGCAGATCATCAACCAGATTCTCAACGGTGGCACCGTGGTGCTGTTCGGCAGCGGCCGCCAAAGCCGGGACTACGTCTATATCGATGACGTCGTCGATGCCCTGGTCAAGGCAGGCGAACGCCCCAACATCGACCGCCAGGTAATCAACGTGGGCAGCGGCGCTGAGACAAGCGTCGAGCAGCTTGTCCACCACATCGAAGCGGTTTGCGGGCGAACTGCTCATCTGCTCTACAACCCCCAGCAAGGCGGCGGTGTTGGGCGGCTGATGGCTGATTTGGACAAGGCAAGCGCTTTGCTCGACTATGCCCCTAAATTCTCCATTATCGAGGGCTTACGTCGCACTGTCACCCACGACTCTCGTTTCAGCCGTCTGCTACACCTTTCCACTGCCACTTCCCAGTAATTGGGTGGGAGCGCCCCTGCGCCCCCACCCGTGCTGCAAAAGGTTAACGATGAACGACGACGGGCGTGCCATAGGGCGCCCATTCGTAGAGGAAGCGGGCGTCCTTATTGGTCAGGTTCACGCAGCCATGGCTCATGGGGTGGCCGAAGTTGCGATGCCAATACGTGCCATGCAGGGCATAGGAACCAACGAAATACTGCACCCATTGCACGTTCGGCAACCGGTAGCCAGGCCCGGACATGGTCTGGCTGCGGATCTTGGTGCGAATGCGATAGGTGCCAACCGGGGTGGGTGTGCGGGGTAGGCCGGTGCTGACGCGCACGTTCAACACCACCGTATTGCCCTGATGCGCAACCAACCGCTGGCCCGACAGATCGATCTCGATCCACTTGCCGCTGCGGCCGCCTGCTGGCGCGGGGGCAGGCGCCGAAGGCGCGGGCGCGCCACGTCCGGGAATAACCAGCCGTTGGCCGATGCGGATGCGGTTGATGTTGCGAATACCGTTGGCCGCAGCAATAGCCCGCACCGTAACGCCATAGCGCCGGGCGATTCCGGACAGGGTCTCTCCCCGCCGCACAACATGGACGCCGCCGCCCTGTTCGTGCGGCGCCGAGACCGCTTCTGCTATCTGCGAGCTTGCCAGCGCCGGGCGCGGGGACCAGCCAACAAGCGCCACCAGACCGATCAGAAAGATGAAGGACCACCGTTTGAGCATCATTGCTTGGCCTCCTTGAGAGTGTGGTTAGGAAATGAAGGAATTCGCCGGCTGGCGCTCTGGGCGGCTACAGATCCTCATCGTTATCTGTGACCCCACGCCAGGCATCGAGTTGGGGCGCCAAGCCAGGTAATAACTTTACAATCATTCGCCGATTTTGCAAATCCACATCTTGCACCACATCGGCGATGGCAGGAACCAACACCTCGCCCCAGGGACCCTCGACGACATAGACCTCATTGGCGTTCGTCCACCATACATCGACAAGGACGCCGAGATCATCTCCATCCGTCGTCGTCACCGCCAGACCCTGCAGCTCATCGCTGTAGTACTCGCCTTCGGGCAGGGTCATGGCCTGGTCGCGCGGCACCACGAGGAGCC
>JACDJB010003210.1_pt1 | contig 10953 bp, 10 predicted proteins | sample 7454121 | NCBI WGS metagenome assembly JACDJB01 (sample SAMN14253290, study PRJNA609438) | sludge metagenome | isolation source: sludge after 25d culture with pyrite | collected 2018-12-20 | reverse complement strand
GCGAACAGCACCCAGGGCCTCGTCGCTCAGATGGCCCACGTCGTCCTCCGCCGCGTCGGTACCCATCGGAAACGGCCAGTCGCTTCCCAACAGGAGGCGGTCGACTCCTACGGTGTCGATCAGAAAGTCGATGTACGGCCGGGAGTGGACGACGGTGTCGAAATAGAACCGTTTCACGTACTCCAGCGGCCCTAGTCGGAGTTGGGGGACGCCCGGCCGCTTCATCGTGGCGCCTCGTTGCCAGCGGCCGGCGAGCGTAGCCACGGCGGCACCGCCGTGTGACAAGAGAATCCTGAGGTTCGGATGGCGTTCCAGCACGCCGCCGAGCACGATGTGTGCGGCTGCCACGGTCGTCTCGTGCGGATAACCGAGGAGGTTGGTGAGGTAGAACTCCTCGAGCCGCGGATCGGCCGGGTGGTCGGGGTGGAGGAGAACCGGTAGACCGTGTTCCTCCAGCGCGCTCCAAAGCACCTCGTACTTGGGCTCGTGGAAGCGGCCCCCGTTGAGCTGGGTGCCGAAGGTTACACCTGCCCAGCTCCCGTCCAGCTCCGTGGCTAACTGAGCTGCGAGCGCGGGGTCCTCTGCGGGCAAGAAGGCAAGCCCGCGTAGGCGCGTCGAGTGCACTGCCATGAGCTCCCCCATGGCCGCATTCAAGGTTTCCGCCCAGTCGCGCCGTTGCTGGTGGGGTTGGTCGGCGCGGAAGAGTCCGGGGGGCACGGCTACGAACCCGCCCTCCAGGCGGTCGGCATCGAGCCGCGCCAGGAGAGCCTCCACGTTCACGATCTTGCCGAGCGGCACGTGCGCCTTGTCGACTGCGAGGGTTTTCTCGTCGACGTCCATACCGAAGCGCCCTGCTCGCGCTGCGGCAAGGATGCCGGGCGGCACCAGATGCATATGTGTATCCCAGCCACTTAGCCGAGTCGAGCCGGCAGCGCTTGCCGCGCTGCTATTTTGCATCTTCGTCGTTGTCGTACCAGGCGGGGCGTTGCGGGTAATGCGGACCGTCGTAGATCTCCAGCAGAACCGTTGTCTCTTCCGCAGTAGTCGGTCCGTGCACACTTCCCTTCGGGTTCCAATAGAAGCTGCCGGGAGTGAGAGTGGTGCCGGTAGGTAGGTAACGGTAGCGGCCCGAGAGGCAATACATGAACTGGTTCGAGGCGTGCGCGTGCGAATCTGGGATGCCGGCGCCCTGCTCGAACTTCACCAGGGCGATCGAGGCGCCCGTCTCTTCATTGCGCCACAACATCTTGTGTGACAGTCCGGCTAGTGACTTGTCGACCCATTCCTCGTTCTGCGTCTGGATGAGTACCTCTTTGAAGGCCGACATCGCTTCCGGAGACAGGCCGGCGGCGGCCGACTCGATCGTTTTGCTTGCCGCCGAGGAAGGTGCGCCGGAGGGTGATTGGGACGACTCCGGTGCGGAAGTCGATGCCGCCAGGGCCGACGCAAGCTGCGCCGTTGCCGTGGCGCTCCCCGCCGGGCCGCTGGCCAAGACGGCGGCCGCCGCGGCCGCGCTCCCGAGAGGCAGTAGCCCTTCGCCCGAACCCCACTCGGCGTTGATGAACTCCACCAGCCGCGAGCGATACGGTACGTCCGACACGTTCGTCAGGCGGTGCACGGGAGAAGGTGCATTGCGGAAGACCACGGTGCCTATAGGTTCGAACGTCTCGCGCTTGTCACCGAAGATCGATTCCACCACGTTCTTGCCTCCGCCCAACGAGATGATCACGTACGGGTGGTGGTGGAAGTGGAACCAGATGCTCTCGCCGGGTTCGAGGCTAACGCTCCAAACACGGATGTCGCCGGTCTCCTGCAAGAGCTCGTGGCCTATCTCGCCCAACTCGAGCCCCCGCTCCTTGGCCAGTTCGAAGCCGTACACGTCACTCATCTCGCACCCCTTTCATCAGCCTGCGAATTGCCGCTAACGGTTGCTGGGCGGCCTGTTATCCCGAGGTACATGGTCTCAGCTACGTCCATGCCGTCTACTAACGAGGCCAATCCGGCTACGTGTGAGTCCGGGCGCAGAAGTAACACCGACTCGGGGTCCACGCCCAGCCGCTGCTCCACCCGACGTCCGGGGTCGAAGAGTGATACGTCTCTGAGTCCGGAATCGAGGGCCGCGTCCCAGTGCGATACGGCGCGGTGCTTGAGGCCAGGCGTGTCGCGCGGGAGTCGCGGCCGGCGCCTAACGTCGGTGAAGTAGAGCGCAACGAACGAGTCACGAGTCAGCTGATGCAGCGACGTTTGGCTGCCGGAGCGCCAGATGGGCATGTCTGGAATACGATCCCCGGCCCGTACCGCCGCGGGTGAGCCGGAGGAGGCCAGTGCCCAGTCGCCGCTTCCGTTGACGTCCAGCCGCACCCCGAGCATCGTGCGTGTCATGGCGTTCGACCATGCGTGATCGGTCATCGAGTCAAGCGATTCCTGTTCATGCGCCATGAAGCGTCGCGCGGCCTCCGCCATCTCGCCCGAGCCGTTGATTGCCAGCGGCTTCTGCTCGCGCTCGTACGCGTCGAGCAGGCGTGGCTCGGCCCAGCCGCGCAGGACCCAGGCAAGCTGCCAAGGTAGGTTCGATGCGTCCAGCACGCCGGTGTTCAGGCCGAGCGCCCACATGGGGGTGAGGAGGTGCGCCGCGTCGCCCATCAGGAAGACTCGGCCCTCGCGCCAAGTTGAGGCCGCGCGAATGTGAACGGCGAACTCGTTCGACCCCAGCACTTCCATGTCCGAAACGGACCCGACGTAGGAGCGCACCTTCTCGGCCAGTTCGTCTTCGCTGAACTCCGGAAGCTCGGGATGCCTTGGCCAGAGGAAACGCCAGAACTGCGGCTGCCGCACCAGGATCATCCACTCCTTCGGGTCCGCGAAGTAGGAGAGGTATGGGTAATCGCGCTGGTTGTCCACGTCGAGGTCGACCTTCACGTCTACCAGGGTGTAACGCTCCGTGAGGGTCACGCCTTCTACGCCCACGCCGAGTTGGTGACGAATCGTGCTGCGACCGCCGTCGCACCCTAGGAGGTAGGAGCCTTCTAGTGTGAAGGTCCCCTCGGGACTCTCGACCTCGACCGTTACGCCGGCGGGGGTCTGCTCGAAACCGAGCACGCGGTGCTCCATGCGCAGACAACCGGGAAGGCGCCGCTCGAGTTCTCGCGCCAATACCGGTTCGAGGTAGTGCTGTGGCAGATTGATGATGAAGGGGAAGCGCGTGTCGTCTGCCAGCACCTCCGTCTTGATCTCGCGTATCACTTCCCCGCTGCCGCGCTCGATGTCGGCGACGGTGTCAATGCGCAGCGCTACCTTCAGCACTTCTTCCACCACGCCGTAGCGGTCGAACACCTCGAGCGTGCGCGTGAGGATGGTGCCGGCCTTGGTGTCCGTGGAGAGCGAGTCGTCTAACTCCAGCACGATCACGGGGACGCCATAGTGCGCCAGCCCGAGGGCCGTCGTGAGGCCGACGGGGCCCGCGCCGGCGATGATCACGGGTCGTTCGATCGGGGGTTTAACGGTCACGATTCCCTCCCGTACACCTGTTCGCGTGTGAGCAGCGAGCCGGTGAGATTGGCGGCGTCGGAGAGCAGGAAGAGCAGCGACGGGACGACGTCCTGCGGAACGCCCACGCCGGTGGTGGCCTGCCAGTGGCTCAGGTCGCCGCCCGGGTTGGCTGCGCGGAACTGTGGCGTGTCGATCACACCGGGCGAGAGGAGGTTCACACGTACGCGGCTCGCGGCGACTTCCTTGGCAAGCGAGCGCGCGAAGGCCTGCAGCGCCCCCTTGGAGCTGGAGTAGGCGCTCGCCGCCGGGTAACCCGACACGGCTAGGCCGGAAGTGAACAGCACGACCGCGCCGCGTCGTCTTTCCACCATACCCGGCACGAAAGCCTGGCAGCACCAGACGACCGCGTTGACGTTGACGTCCTGCACGCGCTGCCACTCCTCGGGTGGCATCTCCAGTACCGGCGTCCGGGGCTGGACCACCGCTGCACAGACCAAGCCGTCGATCTTGCCGGGTATCTCCGAGCTAACGCGCATGAGGGCGGGCCGGTTGCTGACGTCGACCTCGTGGAAAGTGACACCCTCTTCGAATTCGTCTTCGGGGGGCGCGATGTCCAGGACGTGGACAGACCCGCCCAGGGCGGCCAGTTCGCCGGCGAGTGCCCGGCCGATGCCGCTAGAGCCACCAGTGATGACCGTTACGGAGCCTGCAGCGTCGAACGCCGCCTTTATGCCGCTCACGACTTCTCCGCTCGTGGACCGCCGCTCGCGGCGGGCGCCGCGCCTTTCGCGCGCGGCTCCCGGCCGTTCGGCTCTTCCAAGACGGAGCCTTTCAAAACGCCCTCGTGCATGAGCAAGTTGGTGCGCATCCGGCTGGCCGCCTGGTCGAGGTGTGCTGCCAGGGCCGCGCGAGCTCCGGACGGATCACGCCTGGCGCACGCCTGGAGGATGGCCGTATGTTCCTCGAGCGACTGGCTGCGTGAGCTGGCCGGTTCGGCCGCGAAGCGGTAGCGCTCACTGTTCTTCCAAACGGTGTCGATGGCGTGCAGTAACCATCGCGATCCTGCGCGGGAGTAGATGGCGTAGTGAAAGTTGCGGTGTTCGGTGCGAGCCTCCACCAGTAGCCTGGCGTCCGTGAGGGCGAGATAGCGGTCCAGATGCTGCTCTGCTTCGTCCGTGTCTTCCGGGCGGAACTGCGCCGCGGCGCGGCCGACACACTCGCACTCGAGGAGGCGCCGCGTCGAGATCGTGTCCTCGAAATCGTCGAGGCTCATGTCGCGCACGAAGGCGCCGCGGTGAGGCAGCACGCTAACGAGGCCGATCGCCTCGAGGCGCCTGATGGCCTCGCGCACTGGCATCGAACTCATCCCCAACTGTTCGGAGATCTCGATGAGCCGGAGCGGCGCCCCGGGCGCGAAGTCGCCGGAGATGATTGCCTCGTGAAGCCGCTCGGTGGCCGTGTCGGCCATCGTGAGGTGCTTGCTTGCGAGCAACTCTTTGCCTGTCGTACGCGTCATGCGGTCAACCTACTCCTATGAAGCGGGTGAGTGGAGATCGGTGCGAACGAGCCGGTTTCGCAGCTCGCCGAGGCCCGATCCGCTAACGACCACCTCGTCGCCGTCGGCGAGGAAGCGTTGTGGCTCGCGGGCGTTACCGACACCCGAGGGCGTCCCGGTGAGAAGGACGTCGCCTGGTTCCAGGGTCATGCCGAAAGACAGCTCGGCTATGAGCGTGGGGATGGAGAACGCCATCTGGCTGGTGGAAGCGTCCTGCAACACCTCGCCGTTCACTGTGCAGCGCAGGCGCACGTTGGCTCCGTCGATCTCGTCGGCGGTCACGAGCCACGGTCCGAGCGGCATCGTCCGGTCGATGCTCTTACCCTTTAGCCACTGCCCGCCGTGGGCGCGTTGCAGGTCGCGTTGTGAAATGTCGTTGGCGAGTAGGTAGCCCCAGACGTGGTCGAGGGCGGACGCCGGGTCGATGCTGCGGCCGGCCTGACCGATCACGAGCGCCATCTCCGCCTCGTAATCCCACTTGCTGGAGACTTCCGGGTCGTAGGCGATCGGCTCGCGGGGGCCGATCACCGTGTTCGGTCCCTTGGTGAAGAAGGTGGGCTTCTTCGGTATATCCACCTCCTGCCCCTCGCGTTTGCCTATTCCCTCCATGAAGTGATCGAGGTAGTTCCAGCCAGTGCAGAGGATGTCGCGCTTGAAACGAGTCAGGGGTGCGCATAAGAGTGCGTCGTCGAACGGCACGCGGTCCGCGGCGGGCAACGAACGACGGATGGCCGCCAGAGCTTCGACGCCACCTTCGATGACCGTTGCAAGGTCGCTGAACTCTTCCGGCAGAAGGGCGAACGTTTCGCCCTCTACCACCGCGGCGCGGACGCCGCTCTCTTGTCTCACTCTCGCGAGCTTCATGTGCTCAGGGGATGACGGCTATGGCGCTGATCTCGATGAGGTAGTCGGGCGAGACCATCTTCGCCACCTCCACCATCGTCGAGGCCGGGACGGGGGCATTGAAGTACTCCTTGCGCACCTTGTGAATCTCGGCGAACTGCTCGATGTTCCTCACGTAAACGTCCACGCGGCAGATGTCATCCATGCTGCCGCCGGCCGCTTCCACCGCCGCCTTGATGTTCTCGCACACTTGGCGAGTTTGCGCCTCGATGTCGCCGATGCCGGCGATGGAACCGTCGGCGCGCCGCGCGGTCATGCCGGAGATGAAGACGAGGCGTCCCTGTGCCTCGATGGCGGTGGCGTGGGAGAAGACCCCCGGCGGAGTACGGAGCTTGTCGCTGACGATCTCTTTCTTAGCCATGATGTTCTGTGTCCTTTCGAGCGCAGTCGGTGTTGACCGCGGCTTTGCTGATCTAGGTGGCTACTTGCAGGTGGCTTTCGAGTGGCCCGCAATCGACGCCGTTACGCGAGGCCACCTCGATGAGTTTGGCGAGCACTGCGGCGGCTACGGGGACCGTCTGGCGGTTACGCGCTCGCGCAGCGCGACGGGCGTCGCCGGGAGCCCGCGGGGTGAGGGTCGCATCCCCCGCCGAGCCTGCGCGCGCCGACTGCCTGATTCTCTCGGCCGCCTGCTCGGCCTGTGAAGTGAACTCCTGCACCGGGCCGAAGAAGCTCGGATCGATGGCGACGAAGAGTTGGGAGCTGTTGTAAGCGACCGAGGTGTCGCCGAAAAGGGGTGTCACCGAGCCACCCCAGCCGCCCCCGGAGAGGAGGCCGGAAAGCAGGTCGACCATCAGGGCGAGGCCGAACCCCTTGGGGCCGCCGATAGGCAGCAGCATGCCGGCGATGGCCTCGCTCGGATCCGTGGTCGGCAGGCCGTCACTGTTCGTTGCCCAGTCGGCCGGTATGCGCTCGCCCTCTGCGGCGGCCAGACGGATCTTGCCCATGGCGGCCTGACTGGTAGCCATGTCGAAACTTATCGGCGAGCCGCTCGAGGTCGGGATGGCAATAGCGATGGGGTTGTTCCCTACGAGGCGTTCGCTACCGCCGGGCGCCGGCATCAGTGGCCGCGTGTTACTCATGGCCACGCCGATCTTGCCACTTTGTGCCGCCAACTCCGTGTAGCGGTTCGCGGTGCCGAAGTGAAAGGCGTTGCGGACTGCCACGGCGCCCAGGCCGTACTTGGCGGCGCGGTCGCACGCGAGGTCCATGGCCTGGCGCGCCGTGAGTTGGCCGACGGCGTCGTGCGCGTCAATGACCGCGGTGGCGCCCCTGTCGCTGACAACCTCGCCGGCATCACGAGTGCTTACCGAGCCGTCAAGTATGCGCCTGACGTACAACTCGGCCATAATCACTCCGTGAGACGACTGGTTCTCCTGATCGGCTTGGACCAGGGCCTCCGCCACGTCGGCCGCGGCGTCATCCGACAGGCCGACTGCGCTGAACAGCTGCCGCGTTACTGCAAGCAGGTCGGTGACCTGCACCTTGACTTCCGGGGAGCGGGTCATGGGCGGTGATCGGCCCACGGCACCAAGAGCCGCTCGACGCCGAGGATGATGTAATAAAGAGCGATGCTGATGACGGAAAGTATGACTAAGGCGGCGAATGCCAACGCGGTGTCGGCGGTGCCACCCGAGACGGTGATGAGATAGCCGAGCCCTTTGGTGGCGCCGGCGAACTCACCGATTACCGCGCCGATCACGGCTAAGGCGATGGCGACCTGTAGCCCAACGAATATCTGCGGCAGCGCGGCCCGCAGCCGGAGCTTGAGGAACATCTGCGCGGCCGAAGGGTCGAGCGAGCGCATCATCTCCGCCAAGTCGTCGGGGGTTGCCTTGATGCCCGATGCGGCGCCGAGGATGATGGGGAAGAACGAAAGCAGCACCACCATGGCGATCTTAGGTTCGAGTCCGAAGCCCATCCAGATGATCAGGAGCGGGGCAACGGCCACCTTGGGCACGGCGTTAAGCCCCATGAGTATCGGCGAGAGCGCCTTGTCTACGACCCATGAGTAGCCGATGATCACTCCGAGCGGTACCGCTATGAGGATCGCCAGGCCGTAGCCAAGCACGGTCTCTTGCAGCGTGACCAAGCCGTGCTTGGTGAGCAACTGAGAGTTCTTTGCCAGTGAGCCAAGGACGCGACCCGGTGACGGGAGGATGACGTCGTTCCATCCGTAGGCCTGCTTGACCACCCACCACAGCAGCACGAAGAGGGCCGTGGCGATGAGTGGCAGCGAGGCGACGACAAGCCTGCGTTCGAACAGGGGGATACGCCCGATGGCGATGGCAGGGTCGGGCCCGAGTGGCTGCTGTGTGGGGGGTTCGCCGGGCACGGCGGTCTCGAGGCGAGTATTACCCTCAGCCGAGCGCAGTTCGTCTTGGAGCCCGGCGTTGCCGCTAGCCGATGAATCCTGGGACTTCGCCTCTGGCCGCCGCCCGTTCACCACGCCGTTCATGCAGCCGCCTCAGCTACGTCAGCACGCTCGAAGAGCAAGTCACGTAGTTCACTCGAGGCCTGCGCCAACGCTTCGGTTTGCTCGCTCTTGCGAAGGGTCCTCGGCCGCGGGACACCGATTGGAATTATCCGCTTCACCTCGCCGGGCCGAGGTGACATGACTACGACGCGGTCGGCAAGTAACACTGCCTCCTCTATGGAGTGGGTTACGAAGATCACGGTCTTGTTGTGCCGAGCACTGATGCGCTGCAGCTCGTTAGATAGGTCTTCGCGCGTTAAGGCGTCCAGCGCGGCGAACGGTTCGTCCATGAGCAGCACCGCTGGATCGTGTATCAGCGAGCGGCAGAGCGAGACGCGTTGTTGCATTCCGCCAGATAGCTCGCGTGGATAACTCCCCTCGAAGCCGCTCAATCCTGCCGTCTCGAGCAGTTCATGCGCGCGGTCGCGGTACTTCCGACCCTTCTTGCCCATTATCTCGAGCGGCAGCATGACGTTCTCGAGCGTTGTGCGCCACGGCAGCAGCGCGGGCTTCTGCAACATGAGACCTACGTCCCTACGCGGGCGGTCGACGGTGCTGCCGCCTATTTCGACGTGGCCGGCGCTGGCTGAGACCAACCCGGCGACGATCCTCAAGAGCGTCGACTTGCCGCACCCAGAGCGGCCCACGAGGGTGACGAACTCACCTTCTCGCACGTCTAGGTTGATCCTGTGCAGGGCGTTCACGGCGGCCCCCTTACCCACCGTGAACACCTTCGACACGTTGACGATCTTGAGGAACGGCACCCTACTACCCCTCGTTACTGGCCCAAGAACCCGGGCGCATAGACATCGTCCGCGGTTCCCGGCTTAGTGATGGCGCCTGCCTCTGTGAGGAGCTGAATCATGGCGTTCACCTTCGCGGGATCGATACTGCCGATAGGACCGGTGAAACCCGGGGGAAGCACGTAGTCGTGCATGATTCGGACCTCGTCGGCCGCGATGTCTGCGTTCTGACCGTCGGCGTACTTCACGAGAATGGCACCGGTCTCTTCGGGATGGTCGATCGAGTATGCGAGACCACGCATCAGGGCGCCCACGAAGGCCTTGACGACTTCGGGTTGCTTCTCGATCATGTCGGTACGAGCAAGGATCAAGTTGCCGTACAAGTTGGGCAGGTAATCGCTGTACGGGAAGATCACGGCCGGCTCGCCGGCGGCGGTCTCGATCAAGGACCGGCCGACTACGAACTGGCCGATGAAGTCGACGGTCTTGGAGGCGAGCAGACGGGGGAGGTCGGGCGGCGCGGCGGCCACGAACTCGACGGTCGAGGCGTCGAAGCCGGCCGCGGCGGCGTACGCGGGCAACAAGATGCGGTTGGTGGAGCCGGCGGAGTCGGCGAAGGTGCGACCGGCGAGGTCCTTGGGCGTCCGGATGCCAGACGACTCGAGCGCGATCACGGCGGCAAGCGTGTTCTGCTGCACGGCCGCGACGGCCTTGAGGTTCATCCCCTCATTGATTATCGCGATGAATGCGGTGGCCGCGTCGCCCGGACCGAAGTCGGCAGTGCCGGCCGAGATCAGTTGCATGACGCTACCGGTACCGCTACCCGGGTTGATCGAAACGTCAAGGCCGGCTTCTTTGAAGTAGCCGAGTTCCTGGGCAACGTAGACGTAGGCGTCCCTGCCGAAAGTCGAGAAGGACGTGAGATAGTTGACCTTGGTCAAGTTGTCCTGAGCCTGTGCGCTCGTGAACAGCGTTCCAAGTACGAGCAGCGTGAGTAGGGCGATTCGCTTCAGCATGGCTAGCCTCCCTGGACTGCGTTTGATATTTGATCAAATCTTAGGGGCGGGGAGGCTGGGATGTCAAGCGCAAATGCCGGTCAGTCAAATAAGCGTGCTGCACAGTCGGTACAGGTCCGCTTCGTCACCGACGGCGCCGGACCGAGTGATGACGGGAATGGCGGCTCGCGTACCGACCTCAAGTTGACCCAGGCAGGTGCCGGGTCCAATTAGCTTGAGTGACGTGATGCTTGCGGCACCGACTTCGTCACACACCGCTTTCGCGGTCTCTCCACCTATCAGGACCAAACCGCGCACCTCACGAAGGTCCATCACTCGCGCGACCGCAGTCCCTATTTCGGCACACCAGTCTCGGCTCGAGGCGGAATCCTGGTTCGAGGGATCGGGGCTTGCGATCAGCAGGATGGGGCGTGACGTCTCAGCGCCGACCGGAGGCGTCCACGAGTCGGTCGAGACCCATTCGACGTCGGACCGACCGGTGATATATGCGAGTTGTTTCCGGCTAGCCTCGGTGATGCTTCCGACTGCCGCGATCACCGGACCCTGGCGACCGCGTAGGGGTTCTTTCTCGCTCCTGACGACGTGGCCCGCATTCTGGCGGCTTAGGACCGAGCGAACGTCCGTGCACGCGATCCCCATGGCCGGGTGGCGCGCGAGTTCGGCTCTTATACGCTTGAGATCGTCCTCGTCAGATGCGTCGAAGACGATGAAGTCAGCCGATGCCAACGCTTGGTCCACTTCCGCATTTCGGTCCCGGGCGGAGGCGGCGTG
>JACDJB010003208.1_pt1 | contig 10958 bp, 14 predicted proteins | sample 7454121 | NCBI WGS metagenome assembly JACDJB01 (sample SAMN14253290, study PRJNA609438) | sludge metagenome | isolation source: sludge after 25d culture with pyrite | collected 2018-12-20 | reverse complement strand
GCCGCGCCGCCGGGCGTTTCGCTTCAGACAAACAGTCAGGCCGTCGAACAGCAGTACGTTTACGCGCACGGCGGTCAGGTTCGCGTCAGCCGCGAGCAACGATTGGCGTTCACCGATTGGCGGCTGCGCTGGGGGCTGGAAGAGGCCGAGCGGATGATCCGCGAATACCTGGCGCGCGAGCGCGAATTTGCGATGCGCGAACAATACGGCTGGCTGACATAACCGAGTATGCCCGAATTGATTTTCAATCCTACGGACTGGCCAATCAGCAGTCGCGCGCTCGTTCGCGTATTCAATGACCAGAATCCCTACGAAATACAGGTGCTCGAATACTCGCCAAGCGGTGAGTGGGTCAAGCTCCTGGATGTCGGCCTCGCTCAGTTCCGGTGGCTGCGGCCAGAAACTGAATTGATTCTGGCCGAGCGATTGCCAAACACGTTTGGCAGTTAGTGTCTTTGTCGCCAGCAATGTTACCTGAGCGAGCAAACCGTTACGCGGACGCGGCCAGCATAGAGATTTCCGCCGCTGACTTTTTCGCGCCGCGAATGGTCACGTTGCTCAGACAGGCCAGCCAGTATCGCCGCGCTGCTGCATTATCCGGCAAGCCGTTGAACACGCGGCCACAAACCCTGACCGGCGACGAATGGCGCGCGGCGTGGGCTGAGGCGCGCGATGCGGCGACGGATAGGGCGTTGGACGTGATCTATTAAACGCACATACTGTTGCCAATTGGGATCAGGTCAGTAATTGCTTGCGGACTGCCGCTGTTAATAAGCTCCTGCAATTGCGGTAGCAAGTCTGGCATTTCCTGGCTGCAATACCATGCGGCATTCTTCAACCACCACGCTTTTTTGCACGATGGGGAACTCTCCAACACGCGAACCGTTGCGCGATAAAGGCCAAAGCGTGTTTTGTAATAAGTGGGATTTTGCGGCAGTTTGTCGCTCATTCTGGTCGCTCCTTTTTTGCGGTTTCGATCTCTTCCGGGTTTCGCTTCACGCCGCGCTTTTTACCCTTCGGCTGCTTGACCGGCTTGCCCTTCGGCTCTGGCCTGCCGCGCTTGGCTGGCGCAATGCCGAGCCGCCGGCGGGCGTAATTGCGTAGGCTCAGCCCGACCTCAGCGGCCTCAGATTGAAGCCGCTGGTAATCTTCGGTTGTGATGTTTTCGATTTTGATTGATGGCATTAGGCTTGCTCCTTAAGCCATTGAATTTTAACGGCGTTTAGTTCGGCATGAGTACCGATAGGCGGCACATTTGGCGCGACATCGGGTAACGTTTCAAAGCTTTTTCGGTATCGCTCCCCGTCTGTGCCGATATATTCGTAAACGTACCAGTCAACCTTGCGGCGCTCATCAGTATAACTACGGCGGCGATGTTCGACTTTAACAAGTTCTGGGTGCTCTAAGCGTATCATTGCTTGATTCTCCTATCTGGTTAAGCGAGCGGGGCAGGCTCGCGGGCGTGGTTAGTCCAAGCTATTTGTGAAAGCCGGAAGTGGCTGCTTGTAGTCGCCGACTATGTTTACCCAAGCCAGAAAGTCTCGGGCTGACTCAAAGACACTGACCGTCACCGTGTCTAGGTAGGAGCATTTGGTGTATGGCGTACCGAACAGTTTCGGGATGAAAATCCGAATTCGATCAGATAAGACCTGACATTCTTGCCCGCTCGGTAAGCTTTTAATTGACGGCGAACCGGCGTACCACGTGCTGCCGGGTAGTGAATGAATGTTATTTGGGTTTCGTACCCAACCCGCCGCAGAAAGATCAGATTCAAGTATGTTCAACATCGTGCAGTCTCCTTAAGTTAAAGTTTCAATCTCAACCAACGAGCGCATTGTACTCAATCAGCCCCGAATTAGTCAAGTAGGCAATTATTAAAATGAGTTTTCGCATTCTTTCCATTTTTGCAGTAGCAACGCTCTGCGCTGTGTCTATCGCCGCGCAGAACAAAATCGGCAACATTTCGCAGCCGAAAACGCCAGTAAACGCCAGCAGGCCAACAGATAGCGCGAACAAAACCGGCGACAAAATCAGCGACAAACTGACCGAAGCTGAGCTTTCCGACTTGGCCAATCTCGCAACGCGCGCCAATTCGACAAGCGATGAATTGCAGGCACGGCTCAAGGTTTTTCTCGATGTGACCTGTACGGATTGCAGCGAGGCCTACGCCGTCAAACTGGCCGCCGACGACGCGCGCAAATACTGGCGCGACGTGGCACGACCAGCGCAGCAAGCCTACCTGACGCGACTAGCGGAGATTCAGAAAGCGCACGATTGCGTAGGATGCGCGCTCAGAGATGGCGCGTTTGTGCGGCCAACGAAAGCGGAGAAGCCGGAATGACCGACGCCGAACGCTACGCCGCCTTGCGCGCCCTGTACCTGCAATGGTTTCAACGCACGGGCGACGAATACCATTTTGCGATGGCCAGTTATGCGGGCGCGCGGATAAGTGAAAATGCCGAAACGTAGAACCGATGCCAACGGAAAGCAAAGACTTACCAACCGGGAGAAGCTTTTTGTTGAATACGTGGCGCAGGGAAAATCGCTTACGCAGGCAGCGTTGGACGCCGGTTACTCACCTGACTACGCAGGGCAGATAGGATCGGAAAACTATAAAAAACCGGAAATTGAAAGCGCGGTGCAGGAGCGGGTTGCTGCTGTCGCGGCGACTACTGACGAAGTGCTTTCTGTTCTGGCAATGCACTTGCGCGCCGATGTCGCCGACTTTGAAGGCGCGATAAAAGAAAATGGCGAACTTGATTTGGCCAGCCTAAAAGGGCGCGGTGTTTCTCGGCTTATCAAGAAAGTTAAAAACAGAACGCGAATGGTGAAGGATGGGGACGAGCTTATCCCTGAGACTGTAACCGAAATTGAAATCCACGATTCGCAAGCAGCAGCGTGGAAGCTTGCTGAACTGCTAGGAATGAAGAAAGAACCGGCGACGAATCCTGAAGACGTGCGCCGGGTAAAAGCTGAAATTGACAGGCTAATTGAAGAGGGATGGACACAGCAGCAAGCGCGGGAAATAGTACTCGAAGCCGACCCGCGCGCAGCGCAGTGGTTGAACTAGACCGCCGACGCGCGGTCAGCATTACTCGCGCTCGGCTGGCACTGCGAACGCCGGAAGCGAAGACTGTCAACGTAGACGACCGCTACCGCTTCAACCCCGCTGCCTACATCGCCGACAAGCTCAACTGGCAGGCGTGGAGCGGGAGCGATGAGACGCCCGGCCAGCAGCAAATCCTTGACGCCTACACGTTGGCGCTGCGGCAATTGCACGAACGCGACGGCTATGAAAAAGGCGAACTGACGGAAAGCCAGCTTCAGCATTGGACGCCGGGACAGACGATTCAGAACGTGATTCGCGTTGAATCCGGCCACACGACGGGCAAGACGAAAATCCTGTCCGGCATTGCCAACCACTTCTTTGATTGCTTTACGCCGTGCGTCGGGTATTGCTTCGCACCAAGCTGGGAACAGATTCACGATCTGCTATTTAAGGAAATCAAAGCAGACCGGCGCGACAAGAACCTGCCCGGTCGCATTCTCGATTTAGAGCTTCGCGTTGACGACCACCATTTCGTAAAAGGCCGCGCAACGAACAACGCGCAAACGGAAGACGTGCAAGGCCAGCACGGGCTTTATAACCTGTACATTTTAGACGAAGCTGAAGGCGTGGCCGATTTCGTATTCGATGCGATTCGCTCGATGACTTCCGGTGGTATTTCGATTGTGTTGATGGCGGCAAACCCGCGCACACGATCCAGCCGGTTTCATAAGATTGGCACAGAGCCGCATGTGAAAAGCTTTCGGATGTCCTGCCTGCATCACCCGAATGTGATTGCCGGGCGGGAAATCGTACCCGGCGCGGTTCGGCGACAATACGTGGAGGAAATGCTTTCCGCGCATTGTCAGGAAGCGCCGACGCACAACGCCGACGAATACACGTTTAGCGTAGACTGGCATCCCGGCAAAATCTTTCTGCCGGATTCGGAATTTCTGTTTCGCGTTCTTGGCATTGCTCCGGCGAACATCTCAGACAGAACGCTTGTGCCGGTTGGTCGCTATGAGGCCGCGTGCAAGCGCGAGCCAATCGAAAACAATCCGCATCAATTACGCTACGGCGTAGACGTGGCGCGGTTCGGCAACGATCACGGCACGGTCTATCGCAAGCACAACGGCCAGGTTCAGCGCATTGCTCGGCTGACCAAGCTGAACACGATTGATTACGCGCAGGCGGTGAAGGCCGATGCGCTGAAACTGAAGCGTGAATGCCCGGCAATCGCGTCCTTGCACGTTCGCGTTGATGGCGGTGGGGGCTTTGGCGGTGGCGTTGTGGATAACCTGAAAGCGGATATGGAACTGCGCCAGGCGTTCCCCGATTTCAAGGTGTTTGAGATTCACTTCAACGGCTCGCCGCGTGATGAAAAAGCCTTTGCGGATTGGATTACAGAGGCGACGGCAGACGCGGCGGAATCGCTGAAAACATTGGCGCTCATCAGACCGCCGAACGAACTGCAAGGCGACTTAACCGAACGCGAGTATGAGTGGGTGAACAAATCCGGCGTGGCAGTCAAGGAGCTGGAACAGAAAGACAAATTCCGCAAACGGCAGAAGCCGGAACGCTCGCCCGATGATGGCGATGGCTTTGTGCTGGCGGTGGTAAGTGATTTTCTTGTGGATAAAACACCGCCCAACGTCGCGCCCTTCACCTTGCCCAAATCAAGCACCTGGAAATTATAGAGACACCCTTTGGCTAGACCACGAAACGATCTTAAAGAGCTTGGCTCAATTGGGCTGCACCGTGCATCGGGAACGGTCTACGAGGAATTCCTGACTGAGTTGCGCGGCGCGCGTGGTCGCAAGGTCATTCGGCAAATGGCCGACAATGATGCCACCATCGGCTCATTGCTCTTTGCGGTCGAAATGCTTTCGCGTCAGGTAACGTGGGATGTGATGCCCGCCAACGATAGCGCCGAAGCCGAAGCCGCCGCGCAGTTTGTGCGCGAATGCTTGTTTGAGGACATGAACGCGACTTGGCCGGATACGCTAAGCGAAATCCTCAGCTTCCTGCCGTTCGGTTGGTCGTATTTTGAAATTGTTTACAAAGTACGTGGCGGGCAGACGACGCAAGCCGAACGCCAAAGCAAATTCACGGACGGGCGCATCGGCTGGCGGAAGTGGGCGATTCGCTCGCAAGAGAGCTTAGACCGCTGGGAATTTGACGAAGCGGGCGATGTCGTTGGGATGACACAACGCCCTGCACCGACGTTCCTGCCCGTTACCGTGCCAATTGAAAAGGCGTTGTTGTTTCGCACGACCTCGCGCAAGGGCAACCCGGAAGGCTTTTCGATTCTACGCCGTGCGTATGTCAGTTGGTATTACAAAACCAACGTGCAACGCATTGAGGGCATCGGCATTGAGCGCGATTTGGCCGGATTGCCGGTTGCGTATGTGCCGCCGGAAATCCTCAGCACTGCCGCCGACGCGAACGAGCAAGCGATCCTAGCCAGCATCAAGGAAATCGTCACCAACATCCGCCGCGACGAACAGGAAGGCGTGGTCTTCCCACTCAGCTATGACGACGCGGGCAAGGAACGTTACCGGCTGGAATTACTCAACACCGGCGGCGCGCGGCAGTTCGACACCGACAAAATTATTACGCGCTATGACCAGCGCATATTGATGTCCGTTTTGGCCGATTTCCTGCTACTTGGCCATGAGAAAGTCGGAAGTTTTGCGCTGTCGAATAACAAGACCGGCCTGTTCTCCGTCGCATTAGGCGCGTGGCTGGATTCGATCTGCGCGGTAATCAATCAATATGCCATCCCGCGATTGATGACGTTGAACGCTATCCCGCTAGAGATTGCGCCGAAGCTGACGCACGGCGACGTAGAGGAATGGTCATTAACCGAGCTTGCCGAGTACGTCAGCAAATTGGCGGGCGCGGGCGTACCGTTCAACACGCCGGAAGTCGTCACGCATTTTTACGAGAAAGCCAAATTCCCCGTTCCGGCGGAAGGATTTGAGGATATCCTAGAAATGCAGCGCGAGGCCGCCGAAGCGCAACAGGAAGCCAACGATCAGCCAGAAGACAGCGAAGACGATACGGAAGACAACTCCGAAGACGACCAGCCAGAGTAAATCATTATGAACATTCAAGGACTTGATCGAACGCTTTGCGAAAAGCGCAATCGCATTGTCGCGCGTAAGGAAGCAGTTGAGGGCGTACCCGTTCGCTTATTGGCGGGCGACGTGGATACGTTTGCGCCAACGGTACGTGACGGCGAATTGCCCGAAACAATGGACGCGGCGTTGGCTGTTATCAATACCAAACTGCCGGAAGGCGCAGCCGCACTCACCGCCGACGATGTGTACATTCACTACCTCGAAGCGGCTAACGGAAACTTTATCGGCGACCGTTATATGTTTCTTGGCGAGTCCACGCTGCGAAACATTGCCGCCGATGCCGCGCGCGGGTTTGCGTTTATGAACTCGCACCGCACCGGCTCACTTAGTCAGGAATCGGAATTGCCCTTCGGAAAAACCTTTGCCGGGCAGTATCAGGAAGGTATTGACGAACAAGGCAAGCCGCAAAAGCGGGCAATGGTGGCCTTTTACATGCTACGCGGTGTTAAACCGAACGGCGAATCGGGGCCAACCACAGACGACTTGCACAAGATGATTGTCGGCGGACAGGTTGCCGATGTGAGCGTCGGCTTACACGGCGGCGAAGCTCTTTGCGATGTGTGCAGCGTGAATCTACGCGAAACGGATTGCCCGCACGCTCCCGGCACACGGCGCGGAATGTTAGACGAGCAAATCAGCCAACAGCTTGAGCGTGGCGTCACGCAAGGCCGGGCTTCTTACACGTTGAACGATGCCCGATGCGGCGAAGTGTCGGCGGTGTTTGATGGGGCTGTGCCGGGCGCGGGCGTCAAGAAAGTGATGTCGCTACGGCAAAAAGGCAAGCTTAATCACCGCGAATGGAAAGAGGCGCGCGCCGCATTCGGCTCGCTGCTCAATGGAGATTTAGCAATGGATCAAGATTTATTCGCCGAAGTCGCAGAAGCCGTTGAGACCGGCGTGCGCGCGGCACTCGCTCCGGTTGAGCCGACAGGTTCAGCGCCGGATGCCACTAACGAATTTTCAACCGCTCTGGCCAGCACCGTGACCGAGCCACGCGAACCAGCCGCGAAGCTGGAAACCAATCAACAAGGAGTGAAACCAATGGCAGAACAAATTGAGCCGGTTGCCGATCCGGGCAGCGCCGGAACGAACGACGCCAACGAGTTTTCCAAGCTCAAAGCGGACTTGGCCGCGATGCAGGCGGAACGGGACAAACTGGCCGAACGCACCGCGAAGCTGGAAGCCGATGCACGCCACGCGCGATTCAGCGCCGAAGTCGAAGGCACGAAGCCCGACGGCGTGAAGTGGTTTGGGGACTTGGAAGCGCACAAAACGATGCTGGGCAAACTGGCGGTGGCCTTCGGCGAAGATTCGCCGGAAGTCGCGCAGTACATCCAGCAGAACCGCGCCTTTGCCGCGCAGATGGCCGAAAGCGCATTGCTGAAGGAAGTGGGCAGCAACCACACCGGCAATGAGCCTGTCTCGGCGCTCGCGCAATTGCAGGCAAAAGCAGAAGAAATCCGACTGGCCAGCCCGACGCTGACCAAAGAACAAGCCTTCGCGCAAGCTACGCAAGCCAATCCGGCTTTGTATGAGAGCTATGTCCGCGAAGTGCGAGGAGGAAAATAAATGGCTTACGAAATTCCCTTGTTTCAACACTCGTTTGTTGCGGGCGGCGATCTGAGCGCGAAGCAGTATCACTTTGTCAAGCTCAATTCGAGCGGACAGGCGGTGATTTGTGCCGCCGCGACTGATAAGCCGCTGGGCATTTTGCAGAACGCTCCGGCATCCGGCGGCATCGCGGAAGTGATGCTCGCTGGCATCAGCAAGGTGTCTGCCGATGCGGACTTGACCATCGGCGATCAGATCGGCACGTCTGGCGACGGACAGGCCGACGCGAAGACGCCCGGAACGGATACGACCGAGTATGTTGTGGGAGAAGTGCTGACCGCGAACACGGCGGCGGCAGGTCTTGTCTCTGTGGCTTTCAACTGCATGGGCGCTGGTCGCGGCGCTTAACAAAGGAGGACAAGACAAATGGCTCAACCAACTCAAAGCGCCGTCCATGTGGACGTGCCGCTGACCAATATCTCGACTGCTTATATGCAGTCGCAAGATGCGTTTATTGCAAGCAAGGTGTTTCCGGTTGTCCCTGTCCAAAAACAGACGGACAAGTTTTACACCTACACGAAAAACGATTGGTTCCGCGATGAAGCGCAAGTGCGCGCCGACGCAACGGAATCGGCTGGCTCCGGCTACGGGATCAGCACGTCCACCTATTCGTGCGACGTGTGGGCGATTCACAAAGACATCGGCTACCAAACGCGCGCCAATGCCGACAGCCAAATCAATCTCGACCGTGACGCGGCGGAATTTGTCACGCAGCGGTTGTTGCTCCGGCAGGAAATCCAGTTCGTGACGGACTTCTTTACCACGTCCGTTTGGGCAACCGATTCCACACCGTCAAATCTGTGGTCGGACTTCACGAACAGCGACCCGATTGAAGACATCGAAACCGGCAAGGAAACCATCCTGTCCGTTACTGGCCAGATGGCGAACACGCTGGTTTTGGGCTATCAGGTGTTCCGCAAGCTGAAGAATCACCCTGACGTAATTGACCGCATCAAATACACGACCGGCGTTTCTGGCCGCACGGTGACGCCTGATCTGTTGGCTGCGATGTTCGACGTTGATCGCGTGTTAGTCGCTCGCGCCATCAAAGCGACGAACAACGAAGGCGAAACTGCCGCGTACAGCTTCACGCACGGCAAGCACGCGCTGCTCTGCCACGTTGCACCGAATCCCGGCCTGCTGACGCCTTCCGCTGGCTATATGTTCAGTTGGCAAGGCGTGAGCGATGGCTTAGGGGCAAACATCGGCGTGCGCCGCATTGATATGCCGACCAAGCGCGCGGAGCGAATCGAAGGCGAGATTGCATTCGATAATCGCGTCGTAGGAAGCGATTTGGGCTACTTTTTTAATGGTGCGGTCGCTTAGCAAATAAAGAGGTTAGCTGTAATAAGATAGTAGAATTGCGGCTAATCTTTTAGTACAATGCGGGCATGGAAAACCCATTACCCGCAACCCAATTCAAGTTTTGTCAGTCTTGTGGCACTCGCTTTAATCGGCCTTCCCGAATTGCCAATAAGCAATGGGAAGGCCGGAAATACTGCTCTCTTCAGTGTCAACCTAAGCCGGTTCCACAGTTCATTCCCTGCCGCATCTGTGGACAGCCAACGAAGTATCGCGGCAATGAACAATCCAGCCTAGCTGGTAAAGTTCGATGCCAGAGCGATGACTGCAAGGAAGCGTCACGACTTCAGAAAAATGAAGCCATTGGCGCGAAGGCGAAGCAGATGTACGCCGATGGAGAGCGAGGGCTTTCCGAAGAAACACGCAAGCAGATTAGCCAAAAGCTATCAAGGCGAAAGCTGGGCAGCTATTCGGCTGAGCACTGCGCCGCGATTTCGAGAGCAAAGAAGGGCAAAGCGCCTTCACCGGCAATGCTCAGGGCAATCCTAGCGTCTGCCGCGTCTCGCAAAGGCAAGCGTTGCGACAATGGCCTTCGCGGCTATAAGCAATCTGCTGATCATATCGAGAATCGCAGGCAGACTCGCATCGGCAAAAGACTGAGTTTAGAGACACGCCAAAAGCTATCCCAATCACGTAAGGGGATTGTTTTCAGCCAGGCTCATCGGCAAAAACTGGCAGCGTCTCGTAAGCGTCTTTGGGCTGAAGGCAAGCTGACCGCCTTTCGCTCCAAGCTCGAAAAGCGGCTCGGTGAAATCGTTGAACCACTTGGCTTCGCTCCACAGTTTCGGATTTATGGATACAGCCACCCCTACGATTATGGGCACGCTGAAAAGCGGATCGTAATCGAAGTGCATGGCTGCTTCTGGCATTCGCACGGATGCGGCGTGAAGCAGTGCAAGGATAACTCGAAAGAGCGCGACCGATTGCACGAAGCGACAGCGCGAGAATTGGGATTCAAGGTTTTTATATTTTGGCAATGTCAGGAATCTGACTGGCCGAACCAACTGAGAGAATATGGGATTCTCTCGGAGGCAATCTATGACAACCATTCACGTTGTAATGCGTCCCGTACCTGCTGCCGGGGGGTTCATCCCCTCCGGCACGGTTGTTGATACGCGCGCTTGGCGCAACGTCAACAAGCTCATCACGCAACGCTATCTCCGGCCAGCCACGCCGGAAGAAGCGGCGACGGTGAGCGGAGCAGACAAGCAGCCCAAAAAGGCGAAGGAGAAATAAATGGCAGTCAACCAACTCAGTAAAGGCCACGTTCGAGCGGGCAAGCTGACGGTAACGGGGGATGTTTCCCTCCCGGCGGGCAGCATTGATTCCGCTGAAATGGATGAAACGCTGGTCAGATACGCAGAGGTGAGCATTGCCGCCGCTGCTGTGGCCACGCTGCGCGCCACGCCGGTTACGTTGGTCGCCGCACCGGGCGCGGGCAAGGTGTTGGAATTTATCAGCGCGGCATTTTTCCTGGATTACACTGCGCCGGGATTTACTGAATCGTCAGATAATTTGGCGGTGAAGTATGAAAACGGCTCTGGCGCGGCTGCGTCGCAAACCGTTGAATGCACCGGATTCATAGACCAAACGGCGGACACGATGACTATTGGCATTGCCAAGAATGATGTGATCGTGGCCAAGACCGGATGCGAAAACAAAGCCCTCGTGTTGCATAACACCGGCGATGGTGAATTTGGCGGCAGTGGCGGTTCCGCCTTGCGCGTCAAAGTTGCGTATCGTGTGCATACCACCGGATGGTAAGACATCGGGCGCGTGACCGTTGCGCGCCTCAT
>JACDJB010003204.1_pt1 | contig 10978 bp, 6 predicted proteins | sample 7454121 | NCBI WGS metagenome assembly JACDJB01 (sample SAMN14253290, study PRJNA609438) | sludge metagenome | isolation source: sludge after 25d culture with pyrite | collected 2018-12-20 | reverse complement strand
GTGCCCTCGGCTTCGACCTTCGTGAACCCGGCGCCGAGCTCGGCTGGTGGCTCGAAAGCGGTGAGCAGCATTGCCGGTGAGGCCGTCTCGTCCGGCACCAGTGTCGTGTCGGCCGCTGACGTGGGTGGAGTTGTCGACGAAACCGCTGCAGTGCTCGCTGTGGCCGCTGCCGTTGCGGGAATGGTGATGGGTGCTGACTGCGGTGCCGTTGCGTTGCTGTCTTCCTCCGCACAGGAGGTACCGAGCAGGGCCAGTACAAGGATCGTCATGGACGTGATGGGGATGTGGTGTCTCATGCGCCCAGCATCCGCAACGCCGCTTGCAGAACGCTGGCACGCGGGGCCAGTGCAGCCTGGAAACCCCACCCGCTTTCCCGGCGCAGCCAGGGGTTGTTCGGTTGCACGCGAACTGCAAGCACCACGGCGTACCGTTCGAACACGGAGGTGAGGCGTGGAGCTCCAGGTGCTCGGGCCCGTCAGGGTCGTCGACGGTGACGAGGAACTCGGGTTGGGCGGCCCTCGCCAGCGACGGTTGTTGGCCGTGCTGGTGCTTGCGGATGGCCGTCCGGTCTCGGTCGACTCGATCGTCGACGCCGTGTGGGGTGACGGTGAGGCTCCCGATGGAGCGGCCAAGACCCTGCAGTCATACGTCTCGCGCCTGCGCGCAATCATTGGCGAGCGAACATTGCGGACGACGCCAGGGGGCTACCTGCTCTCCCTCGACCACGTCTGCGTCGACGCTCGCGAGTTCGAAGCATCGCTGCTGGCGGCCCGCCAGGCCCAGCCGCTCGATGCGCTCGAGACGCTCGGCATGGGCATCGCCCGCTGGCGTGGGCGCGCGTTCGCCGAGTTCGCGGATGAAGGCTGGTGCCGCCCGACGGCCTCTCGTCTCGAGGAACTCCGGCTCACGGCCGAGGAGCAGCGCTGCCAGGCGCTGCTCGATCTCGGCCGGCACGGCGATGCGACAGCTGAGCTCGAACGCCTCGTCGCCGAGCATCCGTTGCGGGACAGGTTTCGGGGCCAGCTGATGCTCGCTCTGCATCGCTCCGGCCGCCAAGTGGAGGCGCTCAGGGCGTTCCAGGCCTATCGCCACTACCTCGCCGACGAGGCCGGTCTCGAGCCGACCGGCGAACTCGTCGAGCTCGATCAACGGATCGCCATCTCCGATCCTTCCCTGCACGCCGTCGCCACGGGAAGAGCGGCGCGCGGTTACGTCTTGATGGACACACTGGGCGAGGGGGCATTCGGGACGGTCTATCGAGCCGTCCAGCCGTCGGTTGGACGGGAGGTGGCCGTCAAGGTCGTGCGCGCGGATCTGGCGGACGACCCGTCGTATGTTCGCCGGTTCGAGGGCGAAGCGCGGGTGGTGGCCCGGCTCGAGCACCCGCACATCGTGCCCCTGTACGACTTCTGGCGTGAGCCAGGCGGCGCGTACCTCGTGTTCCGACTGCTGAAGGGCGGCAGTGTCGAGGACGCACGCGGCCAGGCGTGGCCGCTCGAGCGAGTCAGTCAGCTGATCGGCGAGATCAGCGGCGCCCTCGCGGTGGCCCATCTCGCCGGCGTCGTCCATCGCGATGTCAAGCCGGCGAACCTGCTGTTCGACGAGGCTGGCCACACATATCTCGCCGACTTCGGGATCGCCGTGAACGATCTCGGCGCCGAGCACTCACACACTGTGCGCTCGGCGGGCACCCCGCTGTACGCCAGCCCCGAGCAGATCCGCGACGGGAGGGCGGGTCCGCGTTCGGATCAGTACTCGCTCGCCGTCGTGGCGTGGGAGCTGCTGGCCGGGCGATCTCCGTTCGAGGGGAGCCGGGCCACCGATGTGGTGCGCGACAAGCTTGCCCGCGGCGTGCCCGAGCTCGGCCAGGTGCGAGGTGACCTTCCTGCTGCAATCTCCACGGTGCTGCAGCGGGCCACGAGCATCCATCCGGAGGACCGCTATGGCGACATGGCCGAGTTTCTCGTCGCCTGGACCGAAGCCGTGCACCGAGCGCCCGCCATCCGGACCGGCGACCTCTTCGCGCCCAACGACCCGACCGCTGCGCGGCCGAACGTCGCGACGGTTGGGCTCAATGAGCTCGCACTGGCCAACCCCTACAAGGGTCTTCGAGCGTTCGACGAAGGCGACGCGGCACACTTCTTCGGTCGCAGCCGCGACGTCGACAACCTCGCCACCACGCTCGCTGAGCACCGATTCGTTGCCGTCGTGGGGCCATCTGGCTCCGGCAAGAGCTCGCTGGTGCGGGCCGGCCTGATTCCTCGTCTGCGGGCGGCAGGAACCTTGGTGACCACCACCGTGCCGGGCGCTCGGCCGCTCGACGAGTTGATGCAGTCGCTGCTGCGGGTGGCGATCGATACGGCGCCGAACCTGCGCGAGCGGCTGGCCGACCCGACGCAGGTTCCGGAGTTGCTCGAAGAGCTGCTGCCTGGCGGCGAACTGGTGCTGGTGATCGACCAGCTCGAAGAGCTGTGGACCCAGGCGGACCGAGCAGAGCGCGACGAATACCTGGCCACGTTGCACGCGGCGGTGACGCACGAGGGTCATCGTGTGCGGGTGGTTGCGACCATTCGCGCCGACTTCTATGACCGCCCCCTCGCCGATCGCCTTCTCGGTCCGTTGATCGGGGCGACCGTGGCAGTGACGCCACTCGATCCGAGCGGGCTGGTCGAGGCGATCGCCGCGCCCGGTGCGTTGCAGGGTGTACGTGCGGAGGCGGCGCTCGTGGCCACCCTCGCCCACGAGGTTGCCACCGAACCCACCAGCCTGCCGCTGCTGCAGTACACGCTCACCGAACTGTACGAGCGGCGGAACGGGTCGGCCCTGACGCTGGCGGCATACGAGCAGCTCGGCGGCCTCGGTGGTGTCCTCCAGCAGCGGGCCGAAGCGGTGCTGGCCGAACTCGGCGACTCGCACACGCACAGCGTGCGGCAGCTGTTCGGCCAGCTCGTGACACCGGGCGAGGCCGGCACCGACACCCGTCGCAGGACGCGCCGGGCCGATGTGGCGGCAGTGCCCGTGGAGGTGATCGAAGCGCTCGGTGCGGCCCGACTGCTGACGTTCGACGTCGACCCGCGCGATCGCGAAGGCACGGTCGAGATCGCCCATGAGGCGCTCCTTCAGCACTGGCCGCGGTTGCGCAGCTGGCTGGACGAGGATCGCGAGCGGCTGCGCCAGCATCGGGGGCTGAGTGCAGCCGCGCAACGCTGGGACGCCGACGGCCGCCTCGACGCCGACCTGCTCCGCGGGCAGCGGCTGACCGATGCGCTGTCGACGTGGCCGACCGCCGACCCCGCGCTCCCCGTTGTCGAACGGGCCTTCCTTGGGGCCTCGTCCGACCGTCAACGCCGGATCAGCCGGCGCCGTACCGCGTCGCTCGTCACCCTTGGTGCCCTCACGCTCATCGCCCTCGTAGCCGCGCTGGTCGCAGTCTCCTCGAGTCGACGTGCGGACCGGAATGCTCGGGATGCGACGGTGAACGCCGAGTTGGCGCGACAGAGTGCGGCGACGGCCGACGAGCGCGCCGACGATGCGGCGGCCAGCGAACGAGAGGCCATCTCGGCGCGCGACGAGGCGGCACTGCGGAGGCTGGCGGCCGACGCCGTTGCGCTTTCGCCGACGCAACGTGAACTGAGCCTGCTGCTCGCTGTCGAGGCGTATCGCCGCGAGCCAGGGGTCGCCGGCGAGAGCGCCCTCGCTGCCGCTTTGACGGCTCAGCCCGGGGTCATCAGCTCTGCCGACATCGGAGTTCGCGGCGTGCAGTCGCATGCTGCGATCGCCGCCCGGGCGGGCGTGATCGCCGTGACCGTGGACGGTGACGGCATCGAGCCGGCCGTGGTGCTGCTCGACGCAGCAACGCTCACCCCTACCGGCACGGTGGCCAAAGGTGAGGCCGCGGGCGCGGTCGCGGTGCGACCCGACGGAGGTGAGATCGCGACGTCGGGCACCAACGGCATGGTTCGGCGGTGGAATCCTCACACCGGAGCGCAGATCGGTGGCGATCTCCCGACCGCCCCACCGATCGTCGGTGCCTGGCCCATCGCCTACCTGCCTGACGGGAGCCTCATGGTGATCTCGTTCGGCACGTTGTCGGTGTATGCGCCAGGTGCCGATACGCCGGAGCGCTCGATCGCTCTGCCAGGAATCGGTTGGGATCTGGCTGTCAGCCCGTCGGGTGCATCGATCGCCGTGTCGGTGGTCGTGGAACTGCGCGTCGAGAACCAGTTGGTGGTGTTCGACACCAGCACGTGGTCGGGTGAGCCGGTGCTGTCCGGTTCGCCCGACGTGCTGTACAACGTCGGATTCCGCGACGACGCCACGGTGCTGACCACCACACTGCCCGAGGCGGGCCCGGCGCGCCTGTATGACGTCGACCTGCTCGACGCGACGCAGCGGAGTGTGGAGTTGCCGAGCCTGCCGTTCTCATTGACGGTTCTGCGTGACGGTCGAGCGCTCGTCACCGACCTCGGTGGCCACCTGGTCGTCGATACCGAGCTACGCGTCGGGCCCAAGTCGTCGACCACCGGTCCGTTCGCCGAGCTCGAAGACGGTCGGCTGGTGGCAGCCAGTCGCGGTGGGCTCGTCGTCGTCGACCCTGCCGAGCGGTCATCGGTCGCGCAGGTGCTGCACGTCGACGATCATCCGCTCTCGGGTCACGTCGCTCTGGGTAGTGGTGGCTCCGTGCTGCTCGTCGACACCGCCGATGGTGTGCAGCGCTACGACGCTTCGGCGCTCTCACCGATCGGTGCGCCGGTGCGGTTGCCGCTCGACGGCGTCGATGGCAAGTTCGCTCTCTCACCCGACGGGCGTTGGATCGCCGCGACCGGGGCGACGGGAACACAGGTCTTCGACGCCGCGAGCGGCGTGGCGAGGTGGCCGACCAGCGGCCCCGGCGACTTCGTCCGCCCGGTGTTCTCGCCGGATGGCTCGATGCTGGTCGTCGCTGGTCGACAGGGCACCATCTTCGTGCTCGCGGCGGACGATGGTCGAGAACTGTGGTCGACAGCGCTCGGCGCCGGCGCGGTGTTCCGTACGACCTGGAGTGCCGATGGCAGACACATCTCGCTCTGGGCGTCGGCGATCGGTCGGCCGGTGCTGCTGGATGCGGTGACGGGAGGCGTGGAGCGCGACGCCGACATCGGATCGGCGGCCGTCGTCTCGCCGGATGGGTCGCAGCTGGCGGTCGTCGGTAGCGGTGCCGACTTGCGCCTGGTGGCGCTCGACGGCAGTGGGACGAGAGTGCTCGCAGGTGGTGCAGGGTTGATCGACGCTGTCTTCTCCGCGGATGGCCGCACGATCATCGGGTTCGGGTTGCGCGGCGAAGTGCGGATCGTCGACGTGGCCAGCGGCGATCAACTCGGGCCGGCGCTCGTCGTGGCCGACGAGTTCACCAGCGACGTCTCGACCACTCTGGTCGGGACGAGGCTCGTGGTCGGTGGCAGCGAGCGCGCTGTCGTCGCCTACGAGCTCGACCCGGATCGACGAGCCGAGCTGGCCTGCGCAGTGGTCGGCCGCAACCTCACCCGTGCCGAATGGGACCGGTACCTCGACGGCCTCGGCGACGACTATCGGGCCACATGTCCGGAGTACCCGGCACCGTGAACGTTCCATGCGTGGTCGTGCGTGAGCCGGGCCGTGTGCCGCTGCACCTGCTCATCATCGAGCCGGTCGAGCTGGGGCGAGACTGCGCCGGATTGATCATCACCGACCCGGGGGTGTCTCGCCGACATCTGCTGTTGCGGCCCGACGGTGACGCGGTGACGGTGGCCGATCTCGGTAGCACGAACGGGACGACCATGGACGGCGCCGCTCTCGCAGGCACGCCATGCCGCCTCGGAGTCGACCAGGTTGTTCGGCTGGGTGCCACCACGATCGAGCTGCTCGACCGGGTGTCATCGGGACGGGATGCTGCCGCGATCGGAGCGCGGCAGGCGGACCCGCGTGCCACGTCGATCGATCTGGTGGCGGCTGCCGTGCAGGGTGCTCGACCGCGGCTCCCCGTCGCCGGCAATGGCACCGTCACCATCGTGTTCAGCGATATCGAGGGCTCGACCGCTCGCGCAGTCGAGCTGGGAGACGATGCCTGGATGAACGTGCTGCACATCCACAACTCGATCATGCGCCGCCAAGTGGAGCGGCACGGTGGGATGGAGGTGAAATCGCAAGGTGACGGCTTCATGCTGGCGTTCTCCTCGGCCCGGGCTGCGATCGACGCAATGGTCGAAGCGCAGCGGGCGCTGTCGGCGTGGGCTGCTTCCAATCCGTCCAGCGCGGTGCGGGTACGGATTGGCATTCACACCGGCGAGGCGATCCGCCGCCAGGACGACTTCCATGGCCGCCACGTCGTCATCGCCGCTCGGGTTGCCGGGCAAGCGACCGGCGGCGAGATCCTCGTGTCATCGTTGGTGCGCGAGATCGTCGAGACCCGCGGTGATCTCCGGTTCGGGGAGGAGCGTGACGTCAGCCTGAAGGGCCTCACCGGCAGCTGGCGGGTATCGCCGCTGATCTGGGCGAGCTGACCGCGATCTGGGCGTCATCCGTCGCGGCTCGGCCTCCGGGCGTGATCCGCCCGGGTTGCGAGACAAGTCACGCCCAGTTGGTGCGCATCGCCGCGCCGCGTCCTTCCGAGTTCAGGGTGCGTGACCGGGCCGGGCGCGGCGGCGCCGCTCGGCTCGGTTCAGGGGTGCGGGTGCGGCCGGCGTGGGGTCGGGCCGATCGAGGCGGCGTACCGCCGGTGCGTGGCACTCGCAGTACGCGCTGTTCGGGAGGAGCACCTGTAGCACCTGGCCGGGCTGGGGGAGCGTGCCGTAGCGGGACGCCCACGCGCCGAAGTAGTCGGCGTGGAGGTGGTTCGCGTGCACTTCGACGCAGCGCACCCCTCGGGTGGATGGCCGATCGAGTGCGGGCCGCCCGCTGGCGGCGATGCCCTGGGCGAGTTCGTTGATCAACCGATGCTGGTGGCGGCGATCGACGTCGACGACGATGAGCTCGGGATGGCCGAAGCGCTCGACCAGCCCGATGGTGTAGCTGAACGCACTGTCGTCGTCGCCGACCTGGACGACGGCCCAGCCGTGGATGCTGATCGTCAGGCTGAGCGCCTGCATCGCTGATTCATGGGAGTAGCCATCACATTGGAGACACATGTCGGCATGGTGAACGAGGGGTGTGACGCGGTTTCGGCGTCGGCGTCGGCGCCCACAGCTGGCCAGCTGCTGCCGCGGGCGTCATGGCGCCATCAGGTTGCTACTCGCGTTCGAGCGAGACCGCCATGCCGGGCAGCGACACCCAGGGTTGCCGGTCGACGCACCACACCTCAACGGTTGGCAGCACGCTGGACTTGTCGTCGAGCGTGCCCGCCTTGACCGCGATGACGCCGGGCGACAGCGCGAGCTCGGACACGATCGGCGACCCACACGAGCCGCAGAAGCGGCGACGCACGTAGACGGCATCACCTCGCTCGCCGGTCTCTTCGTAGGTTCGCAGCTCGCCGTTGACGGTGAGCTGCGACTCGTGGGCCACGAGGTTGACCGAGAAGGCACCGCCGCTCTGTCGTTGGCAGTGATCGCAGTGGCACACCGCAGTCGCGATCAGATCGCCGGCCAACTCGTAGGTCACTTCACCGCACAGACAACGTCCCGTCAGCATCGGGCCACGGTACTCGGCTTGCACGGGCCGGGTACGCACGGTGAGCGGTCAGTTCTTGCTGAGCTCGCCGCTGCGGCCTGCCGGATGATCATGCGTCGGGCTGCAGTCGGCTCGTGGCCTCGGGCCGAGTTAAGTTCGGTCGATGCTGTCGCTCGATCTTGATGCTGCACTGTTGGCTGCGCACGACTCGTACGCGGATCGTCGGCCGCGTTCGGCGGCCTTGGCCGCGGCCGCGGCGAAGGTGATGCCTGGTGGCAACACCCGCACGGTCCTGCACTTCGACCCGTTCCCGTTCCGTGTCGAGCGCGCCGAGGGCTCGGTGCTGGTCGATGTCGACGGCCATCGCTGCGTCGACCTGCTGGGCAACTACACGGCCGGCCTGTTCGGCCACCAGGTGCCGGCGGTGCGCGACGCGATCGTCGCCCAGCTGGATCGCGGCTGGGCGATCGGGGCCACCCATGCGTTGGAGATCGAGCTGGCCGAGCTGGTCTGCGGCCGATTCGAGTCGGTCGAGCAGGTGCGCTTCACGAACTCCGGCACGGAAGCGAACCTGATGGCCATCGGCACGGCGCTCCACGTCACCGGCCGGCCCACGGTGCTGGTGTTCGAGGAGGGCTACCACGGTGGCGTGCTCAGCTTCGCCCACGGCATTGGGCCGCTGAACGTGCCGCACGACTTCCTCATCGTTCCGTACAACGACGTGCCCGCGGTGGAGGCTGCGTTCGCTGCGCGCGGCGCGTCGATCGCGTGTGTGGTCGTCGAACCCGTGCAGGGCTCGGGTGGTTGCATCCCGGCCGAGCCCGGCTTCCTCGCCGCACTGCGCCGTCTGTGCACCGAGCACGGCAGCGTGCTGATCTTCGACGAGGTGATGACCTCACGCCTGCACCCCGGTGGTGCGCAGGCGCTGTTCGGTGTGCTGCCCGACATGACGACACTCGGGAAGTACCTCGCCGGCGGCATGACGTTCGGTGCATTCGGTGGTCGCCGCTCGATCATGGCCGCGTTCGACCCTGCGCAGGGTGGTGCGCTGTCGCAGGCGGGCACGTTCAACAACAACGTCGTGTCGATGGCGGCCGGTGTTGCGGCGCTGCGCGACGTGCTCACCCCGCAGGCGTTGATCGCGCTCAACGACCGGGGCGACGAGCTGCGCGACCGGCTGAACGTGACCTTCGCCGGCGCGGGACTGCCGATGACGGTCATGGGTGTCGGCTCGATGATGAACGTGCACACCCCCGACGACCGGTGGGTGGCGCTGTTCTTCCACGCCATGCTGGCTGCGGGCTTCTACCTCGCACGGCGGGGAATGATCGCGCTCGCGCTCGACGTGACCGACGAGCAGCTCGACGCGTTCGCCGCGGCCGTGGAGCGATGGGCAGCGGACCCGGCCGGAGCCGGCCGATGAACGGAGCGGAGAGCCTGCTGCAGACCCTCGTCAACGCCGATGTGGAGGTCTGTTTCGCCAACCCTGGCACTTCCGAGATGCACTTCGTCTCGGCCATCGACAGAGTGCCCGGCATGCGGCCGGTGCTGGGCCTGTTCGAGGGTGTGGTCACGGGCATGGCTGACGGTTACGCCCGCATGACCGGCAAGCCGGCCGCGACGCTGTTGCATCTCGGGCCCGGGCTCGCGAACGGTCTCGCGAACCTCCACAACGCGCGTCGGGCTGCGTCGCCGGTGGTCAACATCGTCGGCGACCACGCGACCTACCACCAGCAGTACGACGCGCCGCTGGCATCCGACATCGTCGGGTTCGCCCGCCCGGTGTCGGGATGGGTGCACAGCTCGCGCAGCGCCGGGCAGCTGGCGGCCGATGGCGCCCGTGCGGTGCAGGCGGCCCGGCAGCTGCCGGGCCAGGTGGCCACGCTCATCGTGCCCGCCGACGTCGCGTGGCTCGAAGCGGAACGTGCCGCGCCGGCGTTGCCGGTGCCGGTGCCGTCGTCGGTGCCCGATGCCGCGGTCAGTGCCGCCGCCTCGGCGCTGCGCTCGGGGCAGCCGGCGGCGCTGTTGCTGCGCGGTGCCGCATTGCAGGGTGAGGGGCTGGTCGCCGCCGGCCGCATCGCCGCGGCGACCGGTTGTCGCCTCCTGTGCGACACGTTCGCACCGCGGCTCGAGCGCGGCGCCGGGCGCGTGGTCGTCGAGCGGCTGCCGTACTTCGCCGAGCAACTCGTCGACACGCTCCGCACGGTCGAGCACCTGGTGCTCGTGGGGGCTACCCCGCCCGTGGCGTTCTTCGCCTATCCCGGCAAGGCCAGCTGGTGCTCGCCCGCCGGCTGCAGCATCACGCACCTTGCGCATGCGCACGAGGATGGCGTCGCCGCGCTCCAGTCGTTGGCCGACGCGCTGGGCTCCCCTCGCGAAGGCCTGTCGCTCGCACCGTTGAACGTGACCGATGGCGTCTCGGGCGCATGGGACCAGTTCGGCATCGGCCGGTCGGTGGCACGGCACCTCCCCGAGGGCGCCATCGTGTCCGACGAAGCGGCCACCTCATCGCTCGGTCCTGCAATCGCGCTCGCCACGGCAGCTCCTCACGACGTGCTGTCGCTCACCGGCGGCTCGATCGGGCAGGGCATGCCGCTGGCCGCTGGTGCAGCCGTGGCCTGCCCCGATCGCAAGGTCGTGTGCCTGCACGGCGACGGTGGTGCGATGTACACCGTGCAAGCGCTGTGGACCCAGGCGCGCGAGCAGCTCGACGTCACCACGGTCATCTTCGCCAACCGCAGCTACGCCATCTTGAACATCGAGCTGATGCGCGTGGGGGCCGAGGCCGGGCCGGGGGCACTGTCGATGCTCGACATCGGCAACCCGACACTCGACTGGGTTGCACTCGCCGCGGGCATGGGCATCGAGGCCGTGCGAACGGAGTCGCTCGAGGCGTTCGACGCAGCGTTCGCAGCCGCCATGCGCGCGACTGGCCCGCATCTGATCGAAGCGGTGCTCTGACCCAGACAAGACGTCGCGTCAGTCGAGACCGGCAGGGCGCCAGGACGCGCGGTCGGGGTGATCGGCCGGTAGCGGCAGTGCTTCCACCGAACCGGTGCGTGCACTGCGGTACCACGCCGTGACCAACTCGAGTGATGCCTGTGCATCGTCGAGGGTGATCGGGAACGGCCGGTCGTCGCGCAGCGCATCCACGAAGCCCTGGAACTGCCCGGTGAACAGCGGCTTGGTGGCGGCCACGTCGGTGAACACGCGCTCGGCGGCCTCCGCCATGGCCGGCTTCTTGAAGTCGAACGACCACGGGCCCGCAGCCGGGTCGTACGGCGACGTCGACGACTCGATGGTGACATGCTCGAAGCACCACACCAATCGGCTCGATTCGGTTGCCGCGCCGAGG
>JACDJB010003203.1_pt1 | contig 10984 bp, 12 predicted proteins | sample 7454121 | NCBI WGS metagenome assembly JACDJB01 (sample SAMN14253290, study PRJNA609438) | sludge metagenome | isolation source: sludge after 25d culture with pyrite | collected 2018-12-20 | reverse complement strand
CCCGCCCCGGCCACCCCAACGACCCCGGCCGCCCGGTCGTCTGGGCCATCGCCGAACGACTGCTCCACAACTACCTGCTGCCGCGCGACTGCCCGCGCGTCACCTTCCATGCCCGGCCCGACAGCGACCCGGCCGACGTGGCCCGACTCATGGGCCAAACGGCCGCCCGCTACGTCGTCGCCGTTGAATCGGGCCGGCTGGCCGCCATTCGCGCGGCGGTGCTTTATCTGTACGAATTTCCAACTGAGGGCTTTGAGTTGTTCGACGAGGGCGCGGGGTATTACGTGCGCAGTTCGGCCGTCACCCCGCGCGCCGTCCGGCGCGTGGATGACCTGCTCGGCGAACTGGCGGCGCGCGACGTAGAGCTGCGCGTCACGCCGTCACTTTGGCCGCTCCATGACGCAGTCGCCGCCTCAACGCTGCAATTCTCCTGCATCAGGATGCGCAACGCGCGGAGCGACAAGACCTGACAGGTTTCGAGCGGACCCCCGTCCGCCAACCTGTCAGGCCCGGGAGCCGCCCAGAGGTTCCCGAATCATCATCCACAGCCGCAGCGGATGCCCCGGCACGTCGCCCTCGTGGGCTACATCGAAGCCGTGGCCCCGATAGAACTCGACATTGCGCTCGCTCTCGGTCAGCAAATAGCAGGGAAACCACTCGTCGTCGGCCCGCGACAGGATCGGCGCGATGAGCTTGCCGCCCAGCCCCTGCCCCTGCCGGTCGGGCCGGACGCCCAGCACCCACAATTCCCAATAGCGCGAATCGCCCAGCAAGCGCTGCTGCACGCCGTCGCCATAGGTCACGTAGGCCATGAACCGCCGCCGGGCCTCGGCCGGGAACGCCATCACAGCCCGGTGGAAGGCGAAGCCGATGCGCGCGCTGTCGCCGAACGCGACGGGGTGGCGGCCGGGCGGCATCCAGAGAGCCACGCCCCCGGCGTCGGCCGAGGTATAGACGTGGCCGTGGAGCATGGCGTTGCGCAATATCGCCCGCCAGAACGGCGGCAAAAGGCGCGCCCGGTCCTTGGCCGAGGGGAAGACGCAGGTGTAGATCGGGTCGGCGTCGAAGGCGGCCGTCAGCGTGGCCGTGGCCGCGTCGAGTTGGGGAGGGAGGAGGTGGGTGATCATGGGTAGTGGGTAGTGGGTAGTGGGTAATGGTCTGTCGTCCGTCAATCCACCACCGCAATCGCCTCAATCTCAATCGCAAACTCCGGGTTCGCCAGCGCCGTCACGCCAAGCCAGGTCGTCGCCGGCTGGGCGTCGGGCGGGAAGGCGGCCAGCAGCGCCTCGCGCACGGCGCGGGTATTGCGGATGTGATCGCCAGCGATGTAGATGCGCAGCGACACCACGTCGCGCAGCGAGCCGCCCGCCGCGGCCACGGCCCGCTCCACGTTGCGCAGCGACCGCCGCACCTGCTCGCCCAGGTCATCGGCCGCGCCGATCTCCTCGGCCGCGTCCCACGCCACCTGGCCGGAGCAGTAGACCGTCCGCCGCCCCTCGGCCACGACGACCTGCGAGAAGCCGTATTGCGCGCTGTTGAACAACTCCGGCGGATTCAAATACTCCTTAGCCATTCCCGTCGCTCCATTCCGATAGCTCCAGCCCCATAAACACCGTGTCGTCGCTGTCGCCATAGCGCGGAATATGCCGGAAGCCGAGCCACTCATAGAAGCGGACCGCCGGTGTCTGCGCCTCGCCGTCGTTGCTCAGCCAAACCCGACGATAGCCCGCCCCGCGCGCGAAGTCAAACAGCGCCATCGTCAGACCATAGCCGATGCGCCGCCCTTGATACTCCTCCAGCACGTAGAGCCGCTTCAGTTCGGCCGTTTCTTCGTCGATCGGCCGGATCGCGCCCGTCCCGACCATCTTGTCGCCGTCGAGCGCCGCCAGAAAGACGCCCCGCGGCGGCCCGTAGACGCGGGCATAGTCATTCACATCCGGCATCAGGTCCCACCAGCGGTCGATGAACTCCTGCGTCGTCTCGTCGCGGGCGAACATCGGCGCGGCCACGACCAGGATGACCCACTTGGCCGCGTCCAGTTCGTCGGGCCGCAACGGCCGGATGACGATGTCGTCGGCCATTATTGCACCGGGATGCAATACTCCATCGACTCCGGATGATAGACCTCGTAGAGCGGGCGCGTCTCGTCGGGGACCAGGCCGTGGGCCGGGGCATACTCATCGTAGAAGCGACTGATGGCCGGGCCGACGGTTTCCGAGTCCTTGTGCAGCGACAACACCGCATACCGGCCGGCGGCCAGCTCCCGCACCTGCATCTTGCCTTTCCCTTCCGTCAGCCCCTCCGGCGCTTCAATACAACACCAGTAGCTCCGCAGGCGGGAGCCTTCGTTGAAAGGCACGCCGATCCGCCGCAGGGAACCGGTCTTGTAGCCCAGATGGTTGAGCCAGCCCTCGACCTCGCGATACATCATCCCGATGTCCGCGCCGTATTCTGCCGCCGTCCCTCGGGCGTGATACTCCAAGTAAGCCACGCGCACCGCCGGCAACTCGCGCACGGCAACGTTCAATGAGTCGTTCATGTCGTCTCCCTGTCGATCGATTTGTACCGGCCCTATTATCGCATGAAACACGATCCGGCCTAACTGCTCAACTCTCGCGCGTAGCTGACCTCGTGCTCCGCTTGCTCGAAGCCCAGCGCCTCGTAGACGGCAATCGTCGCCGCCGAATCGCCCCACGACTCCAGCCGAATCGGTTGCGCCCCCTGCGCCCGCAGCCAGTGGGCGGCCGTCAGGGCCAGCGGCGCGTGCAGCCCGGCGTCTCCGGCGGCGGGGATGACGCCCGGCTGATCGAGGATGTGGGGCGATGTGTCATCCGCGGCCGCCTTCGCCCGGCATTGGGCAACCGCGTTGCCGGCCGAATCCCGCACGATGAAGATGCCGGCCGGATCGAACTGCTCCAGTATTCCGGCCAGATGGGCTTCGTCCATCGCGCCGGGGAAGTTCTCCCAATGCCCCCACAAATCCCCAAAGGTGCGGTTGCACAAATCCACGTAACCGGGGAGATCGGGCGAATCGGCGTAGGTCGCCACGCTATAGCCGGGCGGCCAGAGCGGCGGCGGCAGCACCACAGCGGGCGGAGCGACAAGCGCCCAGACGTCGCCGCGAAAGCGAAAGCCCTGCGAGAGCAGAAAGCGCAGCGCGTCCTGATTGGCGGCATCCACGTCGACGGTCAAATAGCGCGCCCCCAGATCGGTCGCCTTTTGCACCATCGGGTCGATGAGGCGGCGGGCGACGCCACGACGACGCAGGGCCGGATGAACCCGCACGTCGCCATAGCAGCGTTGAGGCATCTGATGGAAGACGACGCCATAGCCCGCGAGTCGGCCCGGCTCATCCGGCGCGACGGCATCCGGCGCGACGGCATCCGGCGCGACGGCATCCGGCGCGACGGCCACCCAGCGGTAGAGGCCGGGAACGTCGAGCAGGCTCTCCAGCCGCTCGACGGTGAGGGACGGCTCGCGCCCTTCGGCCGTCTCGACGGCATTGACCAGCTCGACCAGGGCGACGAGATCGGTATCGGCCCGGAAGGGCCGGACAGCGAACGCCATTACTCGCCCCCGATCGTCGGCCGCTCGATCTGCGGCACGTGGCCACGCTTGTAGACCAGCGCCGTCCGCCTGTAGGTGATGACGATTTGCCCGTCCTGGTTGTAGCCGGTGGTGCGGAAGCTGACGATACCCTGATGCGGCCGGCTGCTCGACTCGCGCTTCTCCAGCACCTCGCTCTGGGCGTAGACCGTGTCGCCTTCGTAGAGCGGATTGGGCAGGCGTATCTCGTCCCAGCCGAGGTTGACCGCGTTCTGCGAGATGTCGGTGACCGACATGCCCATCACCAGCGACAGGGTGAAAGCCGAATTGACCAGCGGCGTGCCCCACTCCGTTTTGGCCGAGTAGGCGCTGTCGAAGTGGATGGGGTTGGTGTTCATCGTCAACAGCGAGAACCAGATGTTGTCGGCCTGGGTCACGGTGCGGCCGAGGGGATGGCGATACACGTCGCCCACCTCGAAATCCTCGAAGACCCGACCTTGCCAGCCTTGTTTGATGGTCATTGATACCTCATGACTCCCTTCACTCGTCATTCGTGGCCCGTAACCCCGTAATTATACGTGACTTTTGCCCCACAACGATATGACACACGTCACCTGACACGCCCGCCCCGCTGGTATAATATTGGAAACTATGGACGATTCACGCCAGGATAACCCCGCGCTTTCCTTTGATGAGTTTCCCGCGCCTTCTTTCGACGAGTGGCAACAGGCGGCCGTCGACTCGCTGAAGGGACGGCCGTTCGACAAGCTGGTCACACCGACCTACGAAGGCATCCCTCTCCAGCCACTTTACCGGCGCGAGGACACGGCCGGCATCGCCGCCACCGGGACGATCCCCGGCGCGCCGCCCTATCTGCGCGGCAGCGAGGCGGTCGGCTACCTCGCCCGCCCGTGGGCCATCGCCCAGGAGATGGCCTACGGCGCGCCCGCGACCTTCAATCGCGCCCTGCGCTTCGACCTGGAGCACGGGCAGACGGCCGTCAACCTGCTGCTCGACGGCCCGACCCGCGCCGGCAAAGACCCCGACGACGCCCAACCGGGCGAGGTCGGCCGCGGCGGGGTGTCGCTGGCCTCGGTCGAGGACGTGGCCGCCGCCCTCAACGGCGTCGACCTGGCGACCGTGCCGCTCACCGTGCGCGCCGGGACGGCCGCGCTGCCGTTGCTGGCCATGCTCGTGGCCCACGCGCGACGGGCGGGGCGGCCGGCTTCCGACCTCCACGGCTGCCTGGAAGACGACCCGCTGGGCGTGCTGGCCCACGAGGGGGCGATTCCCCTCTCGCTGGGGCGCGCCTACGACGAGATGGCCCAGATCACCCTCTGGGCCGAGCGCCACGCGCCGCGCCTGCAAACGGTCGCCGTCCATACCTACCCCTACCACAACGCCGGGGCCAACGCTGTGCAGGAACTGGCCTTCGCCCTGGCGACGGGCGTAGCCTATTTGCGGGCTATGCAGCGGCGCGGCGCGGACGTCAACGTCGCCGCGCGCCGCATGCGCTTCGATTTCGCCGTCGGCGGGAACTTCTTCATGGAGATCGCCAAATTGCGCGCCGCGCGGCTGCTCTGGTCACAAGTCGTGGACGCGTTCGGCGGGGACGATAAGGCGCAGCGAATGCGCCAACATGCCCGCACGGCCCGCCGCAACAAGACGACCATCGATCCTTATGTCAACATGCTGCGCGTGACGACCGAGGCGCTGGCCGCGGCCGTCGGCGGCGTCGAGAGCCTCCACGTGGCCCCCTACGATGAGCCGGCGCGGCCGCCCGACGAGTTCTCGCGCCGCATCGCCCGCAACGCGCAGGTCATCCTGCAAGAAGAGGCGCATCTGACCGCGGTCGTCGACCCGGCCGGCGGCAGCTACGCCGTCGAGGCGCTCACCGACCGGCTGGCCCGCGACGCCTGGGCGCTCTTCCAGGAGATCGAGGGCATGGGCGGCATGGCCGAGGCGCTCAAGGACGGCTTTGCCCAGACCCGCGTCGCCGCCGTGGTCGACCGCCGGACTACCCACCTGGCAACCCGGCGCGACGTGCTGGTGGGGGCGAATCAGTTCGCCAATCCGAAGGAACCGGCTCCGCTCGCCGACGAAACCGACTACGCCGCCCTCCACCGCGAGCGGGCGGCGCAGATGGCCCAACACCGCACCCAGGACGACGACCCGGCCGCCCATGTGGCCGCGCTTGAGAAGCTGGCGGCGATGGTCGCCGCGCCGCCGGAGACAATGGTCAAAACGGCCATCGCCGCCGCGGCCGCCGGGGCCACGCTGGGCGAGATTACCCGCGCGTTGCGGCTCAACGACAGCGCCCGGCCGACCATCGTACCCGTGCTGCCGGCCCGCGCGGCCGAGCCGTTCGAGGCGCTGCGGCGCAAGGCCGATGCCTGGACCGCCGCGCATGGCGTCCGGCCGCGCGTCTTTCTGGCCAATCTCGGCCCGCCGCGCCAGCACAAGGCCCGCGCCGACTTCGCCCAGGGCTTCTTCGAAGTCGGCGGCTTCGAGATCATCACCAACAACGGCTTCCCCGACGCCGAGACGGCGGCCGCGGCCGCCCTGGCATCCGGCGCGCCGGCCGTCGTCATCTGCTCCACCGACGAGACCTACCCTGAACTCGTCCCGCCGCTGGTCAAGGCCATCCGCAAGAAGGCCCGCGACGTAACCATTATTCTCGCCGGTCGCCCGGCCGACCAACTTGAAGCGCACCGGAAGGCGGGAGTGGATGAATTTATTTATATGGGGGCGGATTGTGTGGCGATGAATGAGTGGTTGATTGAACGTATAGCCGAGCATAAGCATTGACACTAATAACGCGCGGCGTTATCATTAATCATGATTCGTAGTTTTGCATCCAAAGAGGCCGAGAGGCTATTCCGCCGCCAATTCTCGCGCAAACTACCGCAAGATATTCAGCGGAAGGCGCGAATGAAATTGGAAATTCTGGATGCCGCGGAGAGGCTGGAAGACTTGCGAATCCCGCCTGCAAATCGATTGGAAAAGTTGAGCGGAGATCGGGAAGGCCAGTACAGCATCCGCATCAACTCCCAGTGGCGCATCTGTTTCCGATGGCAAGAGAACGCCGCCCACGACGTTGAGATCGTGGATTACCATTAAGGTTACTTCAATGAACAACAACGATTTACTTCCTCCAATTCACCCCGGCGAGATTCTGCTCGAAGAGTTCCTGCAACCGCTGGAAATCTCCCAATATCGCCTGGCGAAGGACATCGGCGTCCCGGTGAGGCGCATCAATGAGATCGTTCTCGGCAAGCGACGCATCACGGCCGATACTGCCCTGCGCCTCTCTCGCTTCTTCGGCTTGTCGGAGCGCTTCTGGATCAATTTGCAATCACGCTACGACCTTGAATTAGAGAAGGATCGTTTAAGCGACCGCCTGGAGCGCGAGGTGAAAGTATTGGCCAACAGGGCATAAGCTGCTCCGTTCCAAAGGGAACAGCCGCCAAGCAGCTTCAGCATTACAAAGACTTACTGACTACTGCCCCACTGACTACGGCGACTCCCGTCGCCCGACCACTGCTCCATTAATTCCCATGACCACACCCGACTTCACCCAAATCCCCTACCCATCCGACTACCCCCGGCAATCCCTCGCCGACTGGCAGGCCGCGCTGGAGCGCGAGACCGGCCGCCCGGCGGGTGAATTCCTCTGGCGCACGATGGAAGGCATCGACGTTCGGCCGCTCTATACCGCCGAAGACACGGCCGGCCTGCCCAACTTCGACCACGCCGCCGGGCTGCCCCCCTTCCTGCGCGGCCCCTACCCGGCCATGTACGTCGCCCGGCCGTGGACGGTGCGCCAGTACGCCGGCTTCAGCACGGCCGAGGAGAGCAACGCCTTCTATCGCCGCAACCTGGCCGGCGGGCAGCGCGGCCTCTCCGTCGCCTTCGACCTGGCCACCCACCGCGGCTACGACAGCGACCACCCGCGCGTCGTCGGCGACGTGGGCAAGGCGGGCGTCGCCATCAGCTCCCTGCGCGACATGCAGATCCTCTTCGACGGCATTCCGCTGGACAAGATGTCCGTCTCCATGACCATGAACGGCGCGGTGCTGCCCATCATGGCCTTCTACATCGTCGCCGCCGAAGAACAGGGCGTGAGCCACGAGCAACTGACCGGTACCATCCAGAACGACATCCTGAAAGAGTACATGGTGCGCAACACCTATATCTACCCGCCCGAAGGGTCGATGCGCATCGTCGGCGACATCTTCAGCTACACCGCCCGCGAGATGCCCAAATTCAACAGCATCAGCATCTCCGGCTACCACATGCAGGAAGCGGGCGCCACGGCCGACATCGAGCTGGGCTACACCCTGGCCGACGGGCTGGAGTACGTCCGCACCGGGCTGCGGGCGGGTCTGGCCATCGACGACTTCGCCCCGCGCCTCTCCTTCTTCTGGGCCATCGGCATGAACTACTTCATGGAGATCGCCAAGATGCGCGCCGCGCGGCTGCTATGGGCCAGGCTCATCAAGCAATTCGACCCGCAAGACCCCAAGTCGATGGCCCTCCGCACCCACTGCCAGACCAGCGGCTGGAGCCTGACCGAACAGGACCCGTTCAACAACGTCGCCCGGACGTGCATCGAGGCCATGGCCGCCGTGCTGGGCGGCACGCAGTCACTGCACACCAACGCCCTCGACGAAGCCATCGCCCTGCCGACCGACTTCTCGGCCCGCATCGCCCGCAACACGCAGCTCTACCTGCAGCATGAGACGGGCATCACCCAAATCGTCGATCCCTGGGGCGGCTCCTACCTCGTGGAGACGCTGACCGACGAACTGGCCCGCCGGGCCATGGCCCACATCCGCGAGATCGACGAACTGGGCGGCATGGCCCGGGCGCTGGAGACCGGGCTGCCCAAGATGCGCATCGAGGAAGCGGCCGCCCGTCGTCAGGCGCGCATCGACTCGAAGGCCGAGACCATCGTTGGCGTCAACAAGTATCGCCCCGCTCGCGAGGAGCCGATCGACATCCTGGAAGTGGACAACACCGCCGTGCGCGAGCAGCAGATTGCCCGCCTCGGCGAGGTGCGCGCCGGTCGCGACGACGACGCCGTGCGACACGCGCTGCATGACCTGACCCACGCCGCCGCCGTGGGCGAGGGCAACCTGCTGGAACTGGCCGTGGTCGCCGCCCGCGCGCGAGCCACGCTGGGCGAGATTTCGGACGCGCTGGAGCGCGTCTGGGGGAGGCACAAGGCTGTGATTCGCTCCATTGCCGGGGTCTACCGCGCCGAGTTCGGCGACGATGAGGAGATCGCCCACGTTCGCAAGCTGACCGACGACTTCGCCGAGGTGGAAGGCCGGCGGCCGCGCATCCTCGTCGCCAAGATGGGCCAGGACGGTCACGATCGCGGGGCCAAGGTCATCGCCACCGCCTTCGCCGATCTGGGCTTCGACGTCGACATCGGCCCGCTGTTCCAGACGCCGGAGGAAGTCGCCCGGCAGGCGATGGAAAACGACGTCCACGCCGTGGGCGTCAGCTCGCTGGCCGCGGGGCACAAGACGCTCGTGCCGCAGCTGGCGGCCGAGCTGGCCCGCCTGGGTCGGGCCGACATCATGATCGTCGTCGGCGGCGTCATCCCCGCCCAGGACTACGAGTTCCTCCATGCCAACGGCGCGTCGGCCATCTTCGGCCCGGGGACCGTCATCCCGGTGGCGGCGGGGAAGATTGTGGAGGAGTTGGGGAGGCGGTTGGGGCACGGATGACAAAGAAACAAACTATGATAATATATTATTTATGGCGGATATCACTCGCGAAAATGTAATTGACCTGGTGCGATCATTGCCCGCCGATCGCCTGCCCAGTCTCTATGATTTTGCTCTCTATCTGAAGGCACGTCGCCCTGTAACCGACAGCGACGGCGACATCTTTGGCGAATCCGAGGAGGACATCCGCGCCGACGAAACGTGGTGGGATGAGCAGTTCGCGCGCTCGGAGAGCAAGCTGCTGCGATTGGCCGAAGAAGCGGCCGAGGAATATAACACCGGTCACACAACGCCGATGGAATTTGATGAGCATGGCCGCTTGCAACAATGAAGTCCCGGACGACACCACGCTTCTGGAAAGCGTATGATCGACTTCCGCAGGAGATTCAAGCAAGCGCCAACACGGCCTATCTGATCTGGGTCGAGAACCCCTACTACCCCGGCCTTCAATTCAAACGTGTCTTTACCCATGCACCGATCTACTCGGCAAGAGTCGGTCAAGGTTATCGGGCGCTCGGCTTGTTGCGCGAGGATACTGTCATCTGGTATTGGATAGGCGGGCACGATGAATATCTACGATTGTTAAAGGAATAATTTAATCGAAGATCGATAGGCGCTACCATTCTACACATTGCTTACGCTTGTCGACCTTCGACGGCTATTGGTTGAAAATTACGAAAAGCTGGATGAGGAAATCCGCGCCCTGGTTCCACTCAAACGGGTCTACGTGCTGGCGGCTTGATTAACTTGAATATCTTGATTAATTGGTCGAGCTGCCGAGGGGCCGCCTCAACCTCACCCACACCGGAAAATGATCGCTGGCCGTAATCCCGCCCAGCACCCCCGCATCCATCTTCTCGAACCCCCGGCTAAAAATATGGTCCGTCGCCGACGGCCGCAGCCCGAACCGGGTAAACGTCGCGCCGAGGCCGGCCGTGTCGTGGCTCAGATCGGCCGCCGCGAACTGCCCAGCCAGCGCATCCACGCCGCGGCCGGTGATGGTGTTGAAATCGCCGCCGACGATGACGTAAGGCGCATCGTCGGGAATGTCGTCGATGACGGCCGCGAATTGCGCCTCGCGCAAGGACGGCGGGGCCGCGGCGACCTCGATGTGGGTCGAATAGGTCAGTACGTCGGCGTCGCCCAGGTGGACGACCGCCCGCGTCGCCGTGCGCTGCTGGCCGGTCAGCGGGTGCAGGCCGGGCAGGATGAGCTTGGCCGGGTCGCTGATGGGCCAACGGGCGAGAATGGCGTTGCCGAAGTCGTCGCCGTCCTCGGCCACCGAAGCCGGGTAGTAGACGTAGTTGTAGCCCAGCGCGCGGGCAATGGCGCTCACGCTCGCTTCGTCCATCTCCTGCAACAGCACGATGTCGGCTTTGGGCAGGGGTTTTTCTGCGCGCCAGGCATCGATCGCCTCGGCAATCGCCTCGCCGTAACGCAGGTTATAGGTGACAACGACAAACTCAGCCGCGTCCCCCTGCTCCCCATCGGCATATGCGCCTGAATAGAAAGGCTCGTTCGGTTCGTCGTAGTTCTGCATCTGGGCAATCACCCGTTGCGGCAAACCGGCGAAGAACCCCGCGCCGGTCAACAGACCAAAAGGATACATCGCCGCGCCCGCACAACCGGCCAACAGAAAAAACAACAACAGCAGCCGGCGGCGGCCGATTCGCCGCCTCGCCAATCCTCTATCAGGGGGT
>JACDJB010003202.1_pt1 | contig 10989 bp, 11 predicted proteins | sample 7454121 | NCBI WGS metagenome assembly JACDJB01 (sample SAMN14253290, study PRJNA609438) | sludge metagenome | isolation source: sludge after 25d culture with pyrite | collected 2018-12-20 | reverse complement strand
TGTAAAGTGATCATGCCAGCACTTCCATCTAATAATTTGATTCCATTAAACTTTGTATTATCACGTACATCATTAATTTGTTTCGATAATTCAGTTACTTCAAGTTGAATATTTTGTCGATCGACATTTTCATATGTTCCGTTAACTGATTGTACTACCAATTCCTTAATCCGAACCAACATATCACTTACGGAACTTAGTGCTCCCTCAGCAGTTTGAATCAAGGAAACACCATCTAATGAATTTCGTTCAGCCATTGCGAGCCCTCTAATTTGTGAACGCATTTTCTCTGAAATTGACAGCCCCGCAGCATCATCGGATGCACGATTAATTCGAAGTCCTGATGATAGCTTCTCTAAGTGTTTAGAAACGGAATTATGATTTCGGGATAACTGCCTATAAGCATTTAACGCTTCTATATTATGATTAATTCGCACCTATAACTCCCCCTTATTCTTTAATATCTACAGTTGTAGATTCATAAGACGACTCATATGCCATACTCTTTTGTACTCTATTGTTTAAAGAGTGATGTTCACTCGAATTCATAGCTATAACCCATGCATCTGCAATCATTTTTACAATTTCTATATTTTTAGCGATGATCTGAATGTCTTTCTTCATATTGGCTTGAATCGTTTGCTCTGCTAAGAAACGATAAAGTGATTCTAATTGGTCTGCAATAATTCCCGCCTCATAATTAAGTCCAGATCCTAGTCTATGAAGAATATCATTACATTTTTGAAGATGCTCATTTGCTTCATCATATCTCCTAGATTCAATCGATTCTATGGATAAGCTCATTCGTTCTTCTAATACACGATAGAGTACTAGTGTTAATTGTTGAGGAGTGTTGCTATACAACGACTCTTCTGTAAGTATTTCAGGCATCTCTTTTCCTCCTAAACTTACTTCTAGTTAGTTTATCGGTAGAATTGCGATTTTCATTTACGCTTCTTGTTCCATTTCTTCGATCATTAGCAAGATTTCTGCTATGACTGAATATAGCTGCGGTGGAATATTATCGCCTAGATCCATATCAATTAAGTTTTCTACCAATAATGGATCTTCCTGCATCGGTATATCATTTTCCTTCGCAAGCTCAATAATCTGCTTAGCAACTGCTCCTTTTCCATGAGCCACAACAGTAGGTACTTGATCTATTCCTTGATCATAACGAATAACAGCAGCGGATGGCCCATTGGTTTCACGTCTTTGCTTTTGATTAAACCATTGAAAGTTCATATTTTAAAGTCAAATCCTTTCTTATTCGTTAAGACAGCAGGTTCAATAGATTTACTTTCGGGCTTATGATCTTGAGTTGATGATTTTGAATTCAGATTTGTAAAATGGATTCCGGTAATGGTATATCCGATCTCTTTTAGGTTCTCTTGATATTTATCAAGCAATGGTTCCATTTTTTGTTTAAAGATCGCTTGGTCATTTTTTAATGTAATCGAAAGCTTGCGATCCGTTGAAGTAAGTAGTATCCCAGTCTCCCCCAACTTCTTTGTCTCAATGAGAAAATAAATACTGCAGTTCTCCCAATCGATCTTGTGCCCATCCTTTTTAGAATTAATATAAACATTTAACTTTTCAACTTGTTTCCCTAACATCAGTGGCAAGCTAAAAAACATACTCTGCAGATTTCCCGTATCTGTTTTGCTTAATAATTGTTGACCAGTGAGGTTATTAATAACTTGTTCAATATCTTTTGGAACTAGAGAGTTTGAAGTAAATTCACTCTCACCTTTGAATAGATTTAAGAGTACAGCCTTCATATTTCGCTGTACTTCTTCTTGACTCATAGAACCACTAGATGAAGACAGTGCTTGAGCAAGTTCAGAATCGTAGTTTAACCCCAAATTACGTATCATCTCAAATGTATTTTTAGCCGATGGTCCCATATGTTGTTGAGTAATCAAACGATCTACTTGGTAATTCCACTTCTCTGTTTCCGATTTTGGGAGACTAGCAAAAAGTTCATTAGTTATATAGTGCCTTACCTTGATGTCTTTCGGTTGGAACTCAATATTTCTCAACATAGCTTTTACTTCTTCTAATACTTGCCTTGCCCCAACGCTGTCCCCTTTTGCTAGCATTCTCCTAGCATCAGCTAGCTGACTACTTGCTTGAAGTAGCTCTTTTTCCGTTTTCATATCTGTATATAAGGTGATATCACTTTTTAAAATCGCTTTATCTATGAGATCAATTGTATTTTCGAGTAGCGGTTTTATTTGCGGTAATATATTTCCTTTTGCATGCTGTACGTTAAGAATCAGATTATCAAGATTACGAATGACTTCTCGTTGCATAGTCTTAAAGCTTTCTGTTACTTCACTTAGTTTTCGAGTAACTTCTGTTACGATAAATTCTTTGGAAGACAGGTTAACCATATTCTGTAAGTATTCATTTTCTTCATATTCCTGAAGATTTTGAATGATATTTATTATTTCTTGCATTTGATGATTAACTGCACGTTGAATTGTGATAATTGAATCGTCTGCTGGCTGTGTCTTATCACTATTACGGTTTGATTGCGATGTGTTTAGAATATTGGAATTTTGAGCTGAACCTATTTCGTCGATTAACTTTTTTGGGAATCGACCCTCAAACCCACTATGACCTTGATGATCTGCTCGTAGTAGATTTGTATCTAGTTTACTTTGATTTTCCGGGTTTCTCACCATATCTTCAGAAACATTATTCGATTGCAGTACCTTATCAAGCACGAGTTGGATACTTTTTTGCTGGCTGAACGTGTTGTTAATATGGTTTTCAAGCTGATTCGTAAAATTTCTATCATGCAGCGCAGAATAAACTGCTGTCAGATTTGGCAATGAAAAGTCTAACTTTTTAGTTAATAATGCTTTTAACGCATCTAGTTTTTGTATATCCGTTCCACTCATATTGGATAGATAGTTTCTAAGAATCTCAACCATTTTCTTATCAATTTGAACACCAAATGAATGAACCATTTTTACTGCAGAGCTCAGTTCTGTAGTAGGGTTTATTCCTAATGATTTGAACAACTTTCCTAAATCATTGTCTAACGGCAGTTGTTTGTTCGTTGTTACGTCTTCTCCTGCTTTAACAATAGGAAGCTCACCAGAAAATTTTGTTACTTGTATTTGAACACGATCATCTTTAGGTACTCCACCCTCAAACTTAACATGAACTTCTTTTCCTCTAATCTGAACAATTGCTTCATCACTCGATAGTCTTTCTTTCACAACTCCTGAGTAGGTCTCACCCTCTTTAAGCTCTATAGGTGTCTCTGCTGCTAACATAGGTTGAGTTGATGAGAGGTTATTTACTTTCAAATCGTTTCACTCCTACTCAAAGATAGTCTATATGCTAATATTATCGGTAAGATAGCTGTTGGTACTTAAAGATGAATAAAAATAAAAAAGGACTAAGATCATTGTAGGTGACCCTAGTCCAGATATTTTATTGTCGTTTATCATAGAAAATACCGTCGGCATTTTCATAGTGTTGATTATATTGACCTCTAAGCTGCTTTCCCACTTGAATCGAACTCATTTTTGATTGAATTTCATCTTTTTTTTCATTCATTTTGCTAATCAAATGTTGATCAAGTGGACGAATGTAATTAATTAACTCTATTATTTGGGGACTTTTAATCGTAGAGCCATTATCTTCATCAAGTGCTTTGATTTGTTCGATGAGATCCTCTCTGATTTCAATAATATCTAGAAGTTGGTCAATTTGATCTAATTCAATTGATTCAATTGCAGCCCTTGTCGCCTCAAAATAATCCTTTAATAACTGTTCTTTCTCTTCCATCATCTATTACCTAGAAGCCAATGTTGCACTTTTTGCTCTATCTATTGCCTGTTTCCACGTATCACGAAACTCAGAAAAAAATCCAATTACTTCATCTACAATGACAGGATCCTTTTTGATGTTAGCTTCGACTAGACGTCTTTTCATAAAGTCATACATGGAATCTAAATTTTGCGAAAGTTCGATATCATAATTTAGACCTAATTGAAGCTCGGTTAACACGTCTTGAGCTTTTATTATAGCACGGTGGGCTTCAACAATATTTTTTTCTTCTATCGCTTTTTTAGCTTGGTTACAAAACTTAATTCCACCATTATATAACAGCAACACTAATTCTTGAGGCGTGGCGGTATTAACTTGATTCTGTTGGTACGCTTGTTGTACATTCAACGCCATTTATTGAAACCTCCCAAACCTTATTTACCCACCTTGAGACATCAACCAGCTACTCTGCATATTTGCTTTCTGTATTGCTTTCTCCATAGCGGTAAACTGCATGATATAGCGGTTCTCTATTTTTATCATTTTCTTTTCGAAATCTTCAATTTTTCGAGTTAGATTGGAGATATCCTTGGTTATGGAGCCTTGACCGCTATTAAAGTCTTTGCCCACTTTTTCTGAAACTGCATTAATAGCTGCATCGATACTATAAAAAAGTCTCTGTGCAATACCTGAGTCATTATGTTTGATTCTTGTTATCGTATTATTAGCATCGTTCGGATCTTGTACCTCTTCTTCCGAATAAGCAATAAATATATTCATTACCTTTTCAGGATTATTCGCAATAGCTTCTTTTAACTTTGCTTCATCAATCATTATCTTCCCTTTTTCTCGCCAATCACCCGTACTTAACCCAATATCAAACATACTATCAAAATCAGACGAAGTTGTAGCTAAAGGGGTGTTAAAGTCCGTTCTAAATTGTGTGAGATACTTTGAAATAACAGGATCCCTTTCAAGCATACCAACTTTTGCATTTTTCTCCCACAGTTCAAAATCCTTAGCAGACATCTTTTCTTTTTCTTCATCTGTAGGGAAGATTAGTTTATTATTTTTCTTTTCGGATACTTTTCCATTTAACAGTTCAATTACTTCATTATATTTGTCTACGAATTTGTTAATATTTTCATAGATTCCATCCACGTCATTGGAAACAGAAAGATTGGTCGTTCCATTTGACTTGAGACTTATTGTAAGACCATTTACCGAAAAATTATTCGAATTAAATTGCATATCTATATTATTCAGTTTGATATTGGCATCAGTTCCTTCTGCACTTAATGAGGAAAGTTTAAACGTATCTTCCACCCAACTTGTGCCAGTGCCAGAAAACTCAATTTTCGCATTAGATCCTTGGGCTGTAGATTGAAAAAATAACCGATCATTATCCTTGTCAAAATTCACCTGTACACCAGTCGTCCCTGTAGCTTCATTGATTTTAGTAATAAAATTGTATATTGTATCTTCGCTAGTGACAGTTATGTCTGCAGAACCTTTTTCACCTGTAATGGTAAAAGTAACATCCGATCCAGTTTGATTAATTTTATGTGTAATAGGATCAATATTTCCAGATTTTAAACCCATTGGCGAAGCTGACGTGAGAGCTGCACTGGATGCAAGCGAAGTTACTTCTAGAGTGTATCCACCATTCATGGCATTTGAACCAGCTGTTACTTTAGCTACACTCTCAATGGAAGAAGAAACCGCTTTTTTCGAGTAGCTAGTAGTATAACGCATATCACGTGCAAGATCCCGTAACTCAAGTAACTTTCTATTAACATCTCGGTAATCATCACGTTTCCATTCTAGTAATTGCTTATTCTTTTTTAGAGCATAAACCGGTCTTCTTTGCGCTTCCATAATCTTTTGAAGCATGGATTCTGTATCAATACCAGAAAGTCCAGAAAACCTCATGCGATCATTATTAATATACACAGTTGACACCCCCCTCTAAATCTTCTGATCAACAATCAATCCCATTTGTTCGTTTACACTGGCAAAGAAATCAAGTAATTTTTTTGGCGGAATTTCCCTAACTACTTCTTCTGTCCGACTATCCACAAGCGTTACATAATATCGCTGCAGTCGTTCATGATAGACAAACTTCAAATGCGAGTCAAACGCAGACATGACGTTATTTAGACCTTCTACTACCTTTTGCGCTGATTCCTTTGATAGGTTTAATTCTCCGGTATTACTAGATTCTTTTAAGTTAATTGCAACTTTATTCTCTCCATTATTTTTTAATGGTATAGATGCGGTCTCTAGCTGCGATGTTGCTACTCCTCCTTGACTAAAACGATTGATTTCCATCAATCTCTCCCTCCTTGGGGAAAATAATCTTTGTAACTATTATCGGAATAAACTAGAAATTTCATTACATATCTATGAATTTTTTATTTCATAAAACGTTTCGTACTCTTTTCATTCACATCATACTTCATCCAAATCTGACTCTGTATAGCATTTGCAATCTGCATTGCCTTATAAGCTGAATGAGAATCTGGAATGTCCACACCTTTAATATCGTCATAAGACCATTTAGCAAATGCCAATAATTCATTTGACAAAGATTCTTGCATGGATACATTAACCGTCTCTTCAATAGACGCTAATGAAAAGTGAGCATACGATTGGTCAATTGTTTGTTTATTAATCGTAATTTCTTTTCTTGTCAAATTGCAATCTATATACATATCCTCACTAGTTACGTTTATTTGCCGAATTCTTTTTTCTGTTATCCTACTGGCAGTTAATCGCGAAAATCTACCATTTTTATGAGTTAAAACTGCACAAGCGTAGGCGATCAACCCTTGATCTATAGCGCCATATGCATAAATATCTGTTATATCTCCATGCAAATAAAGCGCTAAATCAATATCATGAATCATTAAATCGATAATCACATCTACATCCTGTATCCGATTACTTAATTTGTTTGTTCGAACAAAATCCGTATTTACCACTTTATTTGAATGATCTAATATTTTTTTTAATTCTATAACTACGGGATTAAATCTCTCAATAAATCCTACCTGGATATTCAATTGTTTGTGCTCCACCAATTCTAATATCTGTTTACTAGTCTCCAAATTATCTGTAAGAGGTTTTTCAACAAAAATATTACTAACATACTGGCTTACTAGCTGAATATAATCAAAATGAGTTGAGGTTGGTGTAGCAATAATTACTGCGTCTACCTTTTTTAAATCATCTATTAGATTATATGAAATTGGAACTTCAGCAACTTTTACACTATTATTCATTTTCTCTAGGGATATGTCGTAAACAAACGCCAAATCTATAGCTTTTAACATAGATAGAACTCTTAAATGGTTCTGTCCCATCTTACCTAAACCAATAAGACCTATTTTCAGCGGGGTTTTATTTGATTTATTGTCAATTATTAGCTGTTCCCGCTGTACTGACATAAGCTATCCCCTCTTTTCTACTTTGTTTCCGTCTCGATCTATATACGAGATAAACCTTGCTGGATTCCCCATTACTAACGTGTAAGGTTCTACGTCTTTCGTCACTACACTTCCCGCTGCAATCATTGCATATTCACCAATTGTTACTCCACAAACAATAGTGGCGTTAGCACCCAAACTCGCACCTGTTTTGACCATTGTTGGAGTGATCTTCCAATCAGTCTTAAAAGCTCTTGGAACCTTATCATTTGTGAATGATACATTGGGTCCGATAAAAACGAAATCTTCAATCACTACTCCTTGATAAACGGATACGGAATTTTGTATTTTACAGTTGTCACCAATACGTACATTGGTATCAATATAGGTGTCTTTAGAAATAATGCAACTTTCTCCAATTACAACACCCTCCCTAATTTGGGAATTTATCCATATCTTTGTATTCTGGCCGATTGTCGCATTTGAAGAAACATGTGCACTTTTATGAATAAATACATTATTCACTTCGGGTCACCTCAAACTTCTAGAGATTCAACTAAATGATCAATTATATAGTCTTGTTCTTCGTGACTTAGGTAAGCACTAAATGGTAGACTTACAATCTCCCGACATACTTCTTCCGTGACGGGAAATTGACGTATATCAGCTTTTAGATAAGAAAGTGCTTCTTGTCTATATAATGGAATTGGATAATGAATTGCTGTTGGGACCCCAAATTGATTAAGCTTATTGATAACCATCTCTCTGTTTTGGACTCGAATGGAATATTGCGCATACACGCTTGTCCGATCTGGCTTAATAACAGGAGTAATGATATTATTACTTCTCTCTTTTATTAACGATGTATATCTAAAACCTAATTGTTCTCTGGTATTAATTTCTGATGTAAAATACTTTAGTTTCACATTTAAAATTGCTGCTTGTATAGCATCTAGTCTACCGTTTAACCCAATGTATTTATGTACATATCTCTCAGATTGTCCATGATTCATGAGTATTTTCATTTTTTGAGCTAGGCGATCATCATTCGTAAATATAGCACCGCCATCACCATAGCACCCTAACGGTTTAGATGGAAAAAAACTCGTAACACCAATAGTAGAAAGATTACAAGATTTTTTACCTTTATACTCAGCTCCAAATGATTGTGCTGCATCTTCTATTACTACTAAATTGTATTTTTCTGCAATTGCATTAATTTCATCCATATTCGCACATTGTCCATAAAGGCTAACTGGCATAATGGCTTTTGTTTTTGATGTAATCTTAGCTTCGATTAATTTGGGATCGATGTTATAAGTATCTGGTTCAATATCAACAAAGACTGGAACAGCACCTAAAAATGCAATCACTTCTGCTGATGCAAAGAAAGTAAATGGAGTTGTGATCACTTCGTCTCCAGGTTGAACGTCTATTGCCATCAAACTGAGCAACAGCCCATCCGTTCCACTGGCACAAGAAATACAGTATTTCACCCCTACAAAATCAGCTAAGGATTTTTCTAACTTCGATACTTCCTCACCTTGGATAAATGTAGTTGATTCTATAACATTTAAAATTGAATGATCAATTTCCGTTTTCATCTCTAAGTATTGCTTTTTAAGATCAATAAAGTTTAACTTCAATTTGATCAACCCCTATTTTCACTTAACCATAGCGTACTAGGAAAGTTAGATTTGATATGTTCTTTTGTTTCATTTGATCTTTTAATGTCACCAAGTAACATATACACATTACATATTTTCGCATTCACCTTATACTGATTATTTAACTCCATAACTTCTTTATACATGATCAATGCATCTTCATAATATCCATTCCGAGTAAGTATATCTGCAAATTGTTCTTTTATTTGAGCATTTTTAGGATAATTAGCGATTGCATAATGTAATAGATCAATTGCTGTATCGATATAACCGTAACTTTCTAGTAAGTGCACAAGCTTCCCAATAGTATCTATTGAACCCTGTAAAAGATAAGTTGATATATATTCAATAGGTGTAAACTCCTGTAAGCGGATTAATTGTTCAATAGCTTTGAACAAAATCATTTCCAATGTAGAAGTTAAAGTGATCTTTTTATCTTGATTTTGCATAATGATATTTTTTAAACTTTTCCATTCTTTGTCGCTCAAATTAAACGTGTGCCGACCTTTATCTACTAGGTCCTCTTGATTTAGAAGTAATGCTAATACAACTATATCCAGCCAATTATCAACTGGTATATCCAGTACATTTTTCCACTGTAATAAGGCCTCTTCATATTGATGTGCATATTGAAATGCAATTGCCCAATAATCCGGGGAAATTTCACCTTTTCCTTTTTTAAACCAACTTAACAATAATGGATGACGTAATTCATATAAGACGGAAATTAGCATTTGAAGATCCGTCATCTCTTCAATTAGATAAATTTGATTCAAATGTGCAAAGCTTTCCTCTGGTGATATGTGAGCTTTCATCATTGAATCTACATATATCAAAAGTGAAGGACGATGGTGTTTCTTAAGCTGAATAACTTGGTACGCAGCATCAAAGGCGTCACTATGCCTGTTTTGCAAATAATAAAGATAAGCTAAACGATATTTGGCTAAATGACTTCCGATCCCTTCAGTAACTGAGACGTCATCGGCATCTCCTAATTCCAGACACTTTTTAAATGCTATTTCCGCATCAAAAAAGTATCCCAGTTCAATATAGGCATTACCGAGTTCATAATAGAAATCCGTGAATCTAGGAAATTTTTTTATCACTGGATGTAACAAGGTTAATACATCTTGATATCGGTGAAGTTTATTTAGACAATCTACCATATGCATAATTAAACTTTTAAGATAAACTCTATCCTTACTGATGTGGTAGGATCTAAAAAAATAATCTAGAGCTTCTTCATATCTTTGATTAGAAAGTAAAGTTTTTCCCATGTTAAATAAATTATATCCAGAAGGATTCTTCTTTACTTCCTTCTCCATTATTTTGAGATTACGTTCCTTTTTATTCTTTTCAACAAAAACCTCAGGAGTATATCCATCATGATTGATGATAAAATTAGCTTTTCCTTCTGTATATTTCGAATCGGGATCAATTGTATTCAAATGTTCATGTAATGCACCGCTATAGTGCAATCCAATGTTATTCTTAAAGAGTCGCGTATTATAGTGATATGAGATCTCCCCATTACCTAAAAAGTTTCTGTTTTTCACTATATAATAGTCCATAGAGTCAGCTAAATCACTTTGAAAATCCACACTTTCATCTAAATATTCATCCGCATCTAAAATCAGTATATAATCACTAATTGCTTTATCGATAGCGTAGTTCCTTGCTGCAGAAAAATCATTTATCCATTGAAAGTGGAATACCTTCGCATTGTTGTTCTGAGCGATTTCAACTGTAAGATCGGTTGACCCAGTATCGACCACGATGATCTCATCTACGATATTTACAACACTTTGTAAACATCTTTCAAGAAATTTTTCTTCATTTTTTACAATCATACACAATGAAACAGAATATTTTTTCATAATCTGACCTCTCAGTAAAAATCACTTTTGTACTACATATATCGTCAAATTTATCACCACCGATTAATTGCATTATGTTGATCTCTACAATCGAGTAGGAGGGAGTGACTAACTCCCGTCCTCTCACACCACCGTACGTACTGGTCAGTATACGGCGGTTCGCCAATCTTCACGAAGTTTTAAATATCTTGTAGTTAAACTTTCAAGTCCTTGAGATTGCCAGTAGGC
>JACDJB010003201.1_pt1 | contig 10991 bp, 9 predicted proteins | sample 7454121 | NCBI WGS metagenome assembly JACDJB01 (sample SAMN14253290, study PRJNA609438) | sludge metagenome | isolation source: sludge after 25d culture with pyrite | collected 2018-12-20 | reverse complement strand
TCTGGCCGTTATCGTATTACCGGCAGGGATTGTTTTTCCAGTAATCCAGGATTGTGAAAAGCGTGGGATTAAGGCAATTACAGTCATTTCAGGTGGCTTCAAAGAATTGGGTCCGGAAGGGGAGGCTTTAGAAAGGGAGATTGTGCAGTTTGTAAAAGAACACAATATGCGGATGGTTGGGCCAAATTGTGTTGGGACAATGAGTTTGCATACTGGTTTAAATACAACTTTTTTATCTGGTGTTCCAGACACAGGTGGGATTGGCTTTCTTTCACAATCAGGGGCTATTTTAGGGGGTGTTGTAGATTACGTGAAGGGGAAAGGAATTGGTTTTTCCCATTTTGTAAGTCTTGGGAATGAAGCCGATGTGACCGAAACAGATATCATCGAATATATGGCGGAAGATGCTGATACGAGCGTTATTGCTGCTTATGTGGAGCAAATTCAGGATGGTCAAAAGTTTTTATCCATCGCAAAAAAGGTGACGAAAAAGAAACCAATTGTGCTTCTGAAAGCTGGCAAAACTTCTGCAGGAGCCAGAGCAGTCTCTTCTCATACGGGGTCTTTGGCAGGTAGTCATACTGCTTATCAGGCTGCCTTTGCTCAAAGTGGGGTAGTCGAAGTTCAGACTGCCAATGATTTGTTTGATGTTTCCCAGGCATTCGCATTACAAAAACCTCCTCAAGGAAACAGGGTCGCTATTCTGACAAATTCCGGGGGACCGGCGGCGTTATTATCCGACAGTCTGGCTAATAATGGGTTTGTGATGGCAGACTTGCAGCCGGATAGCATGCAAGCTTTACGGCAAATATTAAATCCAAGTGCTCAAGTTGCTAATCCGGTAGATATGCTGGGCGGAGCTGAAGCGCAGGATTATGATCAGGCGATGCGAATATTAGTAAACGACCCGAATGTGGATGTGATTATTCCGATACTTATCCCGCAGGCTCTGGTCAAACCGCTCGAGGTTGCTGAGAAAATATCTCAAGTTTCTGAGATGACTGAAAAAACCGTCATTGCCATTATGATGGGCGATTCCCTGGTAAAGGAGCCACGCGTTCTTTTGCATAGCAGGAAAGTTCCGATGGTTGTTTTTCCAGAGAGTGTGGGAACAATTTTGGGAGCGATGAAGGTTTATGCGGACTGGGTTAAAAAACCTGTGGAGGAGCCTGAGGTATTTCTGAATGTTAAACCTGATCTGGCAAAAAAATTGATTGATCAATCCAGACATTTAGGTAGTATGGGAGAAGTTCTCACACGTCCACTTTTAGAAGCGTATGGGATACCTTTAGTGCCCGCCAATATTGCCGAAAATGAAGATGATGCAATCCGGGTGGCAAATGAGATCGGTTATCCGGTTGTTATGAAAATCAACTCGCCAGACATTTTACACAAATCTGATTTGGGTGGCATTCGGCTAGACCTGAATGATGCTGCTTCCGTCAGGCAAGCTTACCAGGAGATGATCTCTACAGTTCAGACCAAGATGCCAAACGCAAGAATTGAAGGTGTTCTGATAGAAGCTACTGCTCCGAAAGGGCAGGAAGTTATCATTGGAATGAAACGAGATCCTGGTTTTGGACCTGTGATGATGTTTGGCCTGGGCGGTATTTTTGTTGAATTGTTCAAGGATGTTTCCTTTCGGGTATCACCGCTAACCAGAAATGACGCCTATGACATGATCCAAAGCACTCGTGCTGGTAAATTATTGACTGGTTATCGTGGTCAGAAGCCAGCAGATCTTGATGCTGTGGTGGATACAATTCTGCGATTAAGCCAATTGGCGCTGAATTTTGAAGAAATAGAGGAAATTGAAATTAATCCATTATTGGTACTGGAAAAAGGCTGCCTGGCATTGGATGGAAGAGTCATTCTAAAACAAAGTGCAGGTTAATGAGACGATGCAATCGGCAGAACACACAGGTAGTGACTAAATGAAGATGATCTGCCTGTTTTAATTATCTGAAAGAAACGTGATCTAATATCCTTATATGATGATTGGCCAGAAATTAAATATGGATTGCTAAATCTTTTACCAGGTTTGCCCAAAACTTTAATTTGAATCCGTGATTAGGCCTTGCTTTTTAGAACGCCAGAAAAAGGTTAGATGAACTCCTACTGAAAAAACTTTATCTGCCTGCCAAAGAAAAATTGGCAGCAATAATAATCAAGAACCAAATATCCGATAGCGTTGGATTTTGAATTGGTAATACAGGAAACAACCGATACAAAAACCTAACAAAGCTACACCAGCAGCCACCATAACCATAGCGGAAAGAATCCAACCCAGGATATGGTGCCCTAGTAGAAATGAAATTTGAGCAAGACCAAGCAATGTGGTCGCAATTGTGTTATTAAATCTTTGTAAGCCAGCATCTTCAGTGCCAGAATTCTTTATTTGCTTCTTCATAAAGGTTTTACCAATATAACGGATCAGGCTAAAGCGTTTTCCGAAAACTGTTGCTGGTAATAGAATCAGGAATAGAATTGTTGTAATCCAAATCTGTTGGGTTAGTAATGCCACCAGAATACCGAAAGTTAATACTACCCTGTTCAAAGTAACAATAGGAAGAGGAATTCCTTGTTTATTTTGTGGTTTTGTGTTCATCATCGTCGACTCCATATACAAATTATAGGATATTATATATCATAATAATAGATAATAAGGAATAATAATAGTACATTAATCAAGAAGGTCAAATTCCGATCGTTAATTAGAAAAAGACCCTTAATTTCTTAGCTCGTTGATTAATTAAAAGACAGGGGTTCCCTTTATGAAATTGTTTTTTCGATTTCTCCGCCACCCAGTACTTCGTCTCCTCTGTAAAAAACCGCAAACTGGCCGGGTGTAGCATCCCTGACAGGTTCGGTAAATTCGATGGAGACCTTCTGGTCAGGCTGTAGGGTGATTTGTGCCTGTCGAAAATCAGCTTTGTAACGAATTTTGACATCCGCCTGAAAACTGGATTGGGGAGCTTTGCCACTGATCCAGTTCACATCTTTAACCAGGATCATATTTTGGTTAAGATCATCTGCTGAACCGACCACCAGTATATTTTCCTGTGCATTTTTCTCAAGTACATACAAAGGCTCAGGGGCTGCTATTCGAATCCCTTTACGCTGACCAATGGTATAAAACGCCAGTCCTTGATGATCACCTAATCGGTTACCATGGCGATCCATAATTTTCCCTGGCTGGGCAATATCCGGAGCGTTTCGAAGCAGGAAATCACGGTAACTGTCGTCTGAAACGAAACACAGATCCTGGCTGTCTTTTTTTTCTGCCATGGGAAGATCATATTTTCTGGCTAGTTCCCGAACTTCAGTTTTTAACATATTCCCGAGCGGAAACATGGTTTTTTGGAGTTGTGCTTGTTGCAGCATAGCCATGACGTATGATTGGTCTTTAAGTGTGTCTTTGGCCCGGAGCACTTTGACATTTCCAGCAGCATCTTTATCCAGGCGTACATAATGACCGGTTGCTAAATAGTCTGCGCCGAATTCTTGCAATTTATCGTACAGCAATCCCCATTTGATATCCCTGTTGCAAACTACACAGGGGTTTGGGGTTTTTCCTTTACTATATCCATCCAGGAAATATTGAACAATCTGCTTTCGAAAAATTTCAGCCGCATCGATCACATGAAATGGGTAACCAATGGTTTGGGCAGATTTGCGGGCTTCTTCCATAGATTGTGGTGTACAGCATTTATTTTCACATTCTTTTCCAGCTTCACTCCAAAGATGCATCATAACCCCTATTACGGGATACCTTTGCTCTGCCAACATGGCAGCAACTACAGAACTATCAACGCCGCCACTGACAGCGACGAGAATGGTAGGTTTTTTCTCAGTCATATTATTCCTTTTTTTCTGGTAAAGTTCCTTTTAATAATTTGAAATCACCATGCAATCGGTAAGCCTGGTAACTTGCAGGAACTAAAACACTTTCATATTGATGAAGGATAAAATGATCACTTTCTGAATCAAATGTTGCTGAACCTTCAATCACTGTTAATGCGTGAAAACTTTCTTGCCCGGGATTTAATTCAATATGCAAGCCTGCAGATTGGTATAAATCCAATGAAAAATAATCACAGGTAAAAATATTTTGCTCCGACTGATTTTGTGCTCTATGAAGAATTGACCGAATTTCCGGATTGGCAACAGCAATTGATTTTTCAAGATGCAATGGCCTTCCAGCAGAAGCGGGTCGATCCCAATCGAAAACCCGATAGGTAACATCAGAATTTTGCTGAATTTCATACACCAGAGCACCTGGTCCCAAAGCATGGATTGTACCGGCGGGGATAAAAATATAATCATCTTTTCGTATGTTGTGATATTGAAGCTGGGAGGTGAGTGTTCCGTTGCGGATGGAACGCGTTAAGACTTCTTTATCGACGTCTGATTTCAGACCTGCGATCAATTGAGCGTTTTGGTCTGCATCTAATATATACCAGCCTTCCGTTTTCCCATTAAAGCCTGCCCCTTCTAAATTCAAGGCTTGTTGATCGTTCGGGTGAACCTGAATCGATAACCACTCCTGACAATCCAGTAATTTAATCAGAAGTGGAAAATTTTCAAAATTCGAAGATTGGTAAAAAGTTCCCAATAGGTTATTTTTATATAAACCGACCACTTCCTGTAGTGTTTTTCCGGCTAACGAGCCATTGCTAACTTTATTATGCTCATAGATTGCCCATATTTCGGCAATATGTTCAGCATGATCGGGTTCATGGTCCAGGAATTGTTTAAAAGTCTGACCACCCCAAATGTAATTTTTGATGGCAGGCTTGAAAAACAAAGGATATAATTTTTCTTTCATCATTTTTTAATTTTAACACTGATCAATCGAAATCTCAAATTTCCAAACCTGGTGCATAAGAATCGTTATAATAATATGAGATGAAGAATTTTGAAGAGGTAAAATATGGACCCTATTAATTTTCCACAATTCAAACAGGATGAAGAAACCCCAGGATTGCTGCCTCTGGATCAGGAAAGACAGATATTTCTGAATGAGTACCCCGGTTATTCCACGACAACGCGCTTAGACTCACTCAGAGAAATTGATTATTCCAATTTGGATCGCCAGGGACATGTTTATCTGGATTTCACAGGCGCCGGCCTGTATGCTCAATCTCAGGTAAAACAACACCATCAATTGCTGCAGGAAAATGTTTTTGGAAATCCACACTCCAGCAATCCCACTTCATTGGCCATGACCAGGATAATTGAAAAAACACGTGAAACAGTGTTGAAATTCTTTAATGCGGATCCACAGGAATATGTTTGCGTTTTTACGAACAATGCCAGCGGTTCTCTAAAATTAGTTGGAGAATCCTTTCCATTTACACAACAGAGTCATTATCTTTTAACCTATGATAATCACAATTCGGTCAATGGTATCCGTGAATTTGCGCGCTCGAAAGGTGCAAAAATAAATTATATTCCGGTTTTACTGCCGGATTTGCAACTAGACCAGGATGATTTACGTTTTCAATTAAGTCAAAAAAATTCCGGATCCAATAGCCTGTTTGCTTTTCCAGCGCAATCGAATTTCTCCGGTGTACAGCATTCTTTGGAATGGATCGACATAGCACAGGCAGCAGGGTGGGATGTTTTACTGGATGTGGCGGCATTTGTGCCTACAAATCCGCTTGATTTGCAGAAATATCACCCTGACTTTGTCACGTTGTCTTTTTATAAGATGTTTGGATATCCTACCGGGGTAGGGTTACTGTTAGCCCGCAGACAAGCTTTGAGTAAACTACAACGCCCGTGGTTTGCTGGTGGCACCATCACGGTAGCATCGGTAAAAGGGGATAAGTACTACCTGCACCAGGGCGCTGAGGGTTTTGAAGACGGAACATTAAATTATTTAACCATTCCGGCGGTTGAGATTGGACTGAATCATATTTCCTCGATTGGTTATGAACCAATTCATAAACGGGTCATGGATTTGACTGGTTGGTTAATCAAAAAACTAGCGAATATTCAACATACGAATGGGCAAAAATTGATCAGCATTTATGGCCCCGAAAGTATTGAAAATCGGGGTGGAACTCTTGCGATGAATTTTTATGATCCAAATGGACATTTTATTGACCACCTGCGCGTGGAAGCCAGAGCCAATGAAATGGGCATCTCTTTGCGATCCGGCTGTTTTTGCAACCCAGGAGATGGTGAAATGGCATTGGGACTTTCGGCAGATGAGTTAACTTCCTGCTTTGCCATCAAGACCAATTTTGAATACCAGGATTTCCGCACCTGTCTGGTAGAAAAAAGCACTGGTGCGGTCAGGGTTTCACTGGGATTGGTCTCAAATTTTGATGATGTGTATAAAATGGTGAAATTGGCAGAGAGTTTTGTCAATAAGAAATATAGTGAAATTTGAGGGGAAAATCTATGAATGCTACTGCAAATGAATCAATTGAATACCACATACCGGGATCTTTTGGATCACCAGCTACTGCAAATATTGCCGGGCTTGCGCCTTCTTGCATTGATGGTCCATAAAAGCATGGTTGCGACCATGTAAACCTCTTCAAAATCGTTTGATCTTACTGCACAGCCATCTTTGACGTAATTTGATTACGTGTTTTTGGTAATTATATAGTTAATAAAACCAATTTGAGCTTCGGTTGCTGGCTGGCAACGTGCGGATACATATGGAGAACAGCTAGCGAGAAATAAAAAAAGCAACATAAATAATTTTTTCATGGTAAATCCTCACACGCTATTCCATTATGATCTGGATCGAGATTTGACCAATTATTTGTTTTCGATCCGTTACAGAAATTGAAACAAATTTGCGCATCCCTCTGGGTCTCAAAATGGTTGCATTCATAATTACGGTTGCAATAACAAAGGGGCGTAGACTGCGGTGTTGAAGAATTGTCAATCCATTTGGTTGGAGTCGCTTCAATGGTTGCTGATTTACCCCCATTATTTGTAGGAGTAAAAGTTGCAGTAAGGAATGGTTTAGGTGTTTGAGTAGAAACTAATGTAGGAAACTCAACTTTTGTTTTAGTGGAATCTATTGCTTGGGTTTCAATTGAAATATCTTTTTTTCTTTTCTCCGATTGAATTGACGATTCTGATCTACAAAATACAGATGTAAAAAATATCATGACAGCTAACATTAGGAAGGGATTTTTTAAGATTTTCAAATTTTGCCTATTTTGTGATTTCAATTAAATATTAGAGAAATTGTTCTATGATAAAAGTACGCTGATTTGATAAGAAAAAAGAGGGTAATGGGACCGCGTCGAAATCTTTCTGTGGGTGCTTTGGTTGAATGTTTTGGTGATGATTGTGGAGATTTTTGTTTCCAATGGCATCACGGAATAGTTTTTGACCACTTCGTGATGCCTATGGTGTGCAATTGTCGGGGCGGGCGGATTTGAACCGCCGACCTCACGGACCCGAACCGTGCACTCTATCCGGGCTGAGCCACGCCCCGCAGTGCTCTGGATTATACTCCAAACTACGGTATTTACAAGAATTTCCAGGCCAGCCATGTTTTATATCAACGGGAGAACTCATGGGCATAAAATTTCTGCTTAATTATTAAGGTCAATTCCTTAAAAATTCGCAATCAGAATCATTTTCTAAGATCTCATTTAGAGGATTCTAAGAAAAAATTTAATCAAGCGCAATCTCGATAAGGTATAATATCGGGGTTGAACCTGCCTACGAAAAAAACAAAAAGGAGAATGGTTTTGTCATGAATGATAAAAAGGTTCGTGTAGCAATTATTGGTGTTGGTAACTGTGCTTCATCCCTGGTACAAGGGGTGCACTTTTATAAAGATGCAAAAGAAACTGATCGCGTCCCTGGTTTGATGCATGTTAACTTAGGTGGTTATCACATCAAGGATATTGAGTTTACAGCAGCGTTCGATGTTGTTGCACCGAAAGTAGGAAAAGACCTTTCAGAAGCGATTTTTGCCTATCCCAACAATACTTTCAAATTCTGTGACGTTCCTCCATTGAATGTTAAAGTCGAAAGAGGAATGACTCATGATGGTTTGGGTAAATATCTGAAAGATATCCTTCAGAAAGCACCCGGACCGACTGCTGACATCGTTCGAATTTTGAAGGAAACAAAAACAGATGTCGTTGTTAGTTATTTACCGGTTGGATCCGAAATGGCAACCAAATGGTATGTGGAGCAAATTCTGGAAGCTGGCTGTGCCTTTGTGAATGCGATTCCAGTGTTTATTGCCAGTTCAGAATATTGGGGAGAGCGTTTTCGCCAACGCGGATTGCCGATTATTGGCGATGATATTAAGAGTCAGGTCGGAGCTACCATATTACATCGTGTATTAACCAGTTTGTTTGTTGATCGAGGTGTGAAACTGGATCATACTTACCAGCTAAATTTCGGTGGCAATACTGATTTTCTAAACATGCTGGAGAGAGAAAGACTGGAGTCGAAAAAGATTTCCAAGACTGGTGCTGTGACCAGTATGCTGCCTTACACATTACCGGAAGGTGATATACATGTTGGTCCGAGCGATCATGTGCCCTGGTTGACTGACCGGAAATGGTGCTATATCCGAATGGAGGGAACAACATTTGGAAATGTCCCCTTAAATCTGGAAGCAAAATTGGAAGTATGGGATTCACCCAATTCAGCTGGCGTCATCATTGATGCTGTCCGTTGTGCAAAATTAGCGTTAGATCGGAAAATGTCTGGCCCGTTGTATGCACCCTCATCTTATTTTATGAAAACCCCTCCCAAACAGTTCCAGGATAATATTGCCCGAGATATGACCGAAGCATTTATTCGTGGTGAAAGCAACGAGTAAAATCGTGGCAATCAAAAAATAATGAAAAAAATTCAGGGAATTGTTTATAAATCACTTTTTGTATTAATAATTCTTGTTTTGACAACGGCTGGTTGTAAACAATTCCCTGGATCGAACCTGTCTCCCACAAGTACCCAAAAAAATGTGACTGTGATTCACACTCAAACAAGTACCCCTTTCAATCCCATTACAGCAACCATTTTGCCTTCGCCATCCTCAACACTGACGATCACCCCCAGCAAAACTCCAACATTAGCCCCAACTAAATTTTATTTAGAATCATTTCCTTATAATTTCAAACCGAATGAGGTTTCTCCGCGTTCCTATCAATCAACCTGTGATTACCTTTCAAATCGTTGGGGGCAAGGGAAAAGTGAACCTGGCACAATAATTGTACCTGTCATGTATCACTCTATCAGGAAGAGTGGCAGAGAACTTCAGGATAATATGCAGGTCAGCCAGGAATATTTTGAATATACGATGGATACAGCGAAAAAACTAGGATTTGAAACCATTACAACAGAAGAATTGGTTGGGTTTTTATACCATAACGATCCCATTCCGCCTTTATCCATGATACTTATCGTTGATGATCGCCGGCTTGGTGTTGTCAGAGACCATTTATGGAATATTTGGATGCAAATGATTGGACAGTTACACTTGCGTATATTACCGGGGTTGCAACAGAGCGGGAATGGAATGAATTTGCTCAGCTCAATGTTGATGGTCGATTGGATTTACAGGCGCATGGTTTTTTTCATAATGGAGAAACCTACTTCACAGAGTTGACTCCCATTGAGGTTGTTGAACAAGAACTGTATGACCCGATTCCGGTTATTGAAGAGCAGGCAGGGCGAAGGCCGCAAGCCTTTATTTGGCCGGGTGGTAATTTTACACCTGTATCTGTTCAGATGGCACGTGAAGCTGGTTATGAAGTTGGTTTTACGGTTTATTCACGTGGCCCACTGATGTATAATTGGATACCTTTAGGTACCGCCGAAGCGAAAATGAATGATCCATTGATGGTATTGCCCCGAATCTGGAGTAATTCTGCTACGATATATTTGGAAAAGGCAGTCGAGATTTCAAACGCAGCACAAGAATTTGCTCAACACAACAGAGAAAACGAGTATCTCTGGTATGAAAATTATTGTCCGGATTATCCTGCTTTAATAACCGATAACCTAAGAGAAACTAGAAAATGAAATCGATTATTTCATTTTTCAGTATATCGATTATTATGTTATTAATGGTCAGCAGTTGTGTCCAACCATTTCCGAAAAAGGAATCCTGGACACTTGAAGTCACTCCTTTGGTTTATGCAGCTAGCGCAACCAAAACAACACATCCGCAAAAAACCCCTTTTGTAGCTCCCACTCGTGATCCCAAAAAACCAATGTATTCTCCTACGCCGGATGCACCCAAAGTAATGCCCACCATGCGAACGAATGAAGAAACCTATCAGGTGCAAATGAACGACTCACTAAATCTGATCGCGAGGCAGTATGGTGTGGATCTGAATGCGATTGTCTCGGCTAACCAACTAATGGATCCAAATTTACTGGAAATTGGCCAGGAGTTAATAATTCCTCCGCCAAACCCGGATGCAAAAGCGCCAGCTTTCAAAATTATTCCTGATTCAGAACTTGTTTATGGTCCATCCGGGGTCGGGTTCGATCCGCATAATCTAATTTACTCTTTTGATAGCTATCTTTCATCTCTGGACCATTCTGATAAGGTTATCCTTCAAATAGCCAATGATTATTCGGTCAATCCGCGAATATTAATTGCGATACTGGAATATTCAACCGGCTGGGTAACTGGGCCAAATTTGGAATTGGAAGAACCAAATGAGGGAGAAGAGCCTGAAAAAGATGCCTGGGAAACAGGATTGGTCACAATTCTTTCTAGAATGGCTAATTCACTTAACTGGGGATATTATTCCTGGAAGGAAAATAACCTAAGTTATTATATTTTGAGAGACGGCAGTTATTCTCCAGCGGATGAAACCATCAATGCTGGCACAGCAGCGATACAATATTGGGCTGGAACCATTTATGGAAAAGCAAATTGGCTGAATGCAATTACTGAAAATGGCATTTATAGAACTTATTCAAATTTCTTTGGATTTCCATTTGACTACACCTATGAACCATTAATCCCCCCTGGAATA
>JACDJB010003200.1_pt1 | contig 10999 bp, 3 predicted proteins | sample 7454121 | NCBI WGS metagenome assembly JACDJB01 (sample SAMN14253290, study PRJNA609438) | sludge metagenome | isolation source: sludge after 25d culture with pyrite | collected 2018-12-20 | reverse complement strand
CCCGAAACAGGAGATGAAGTTGTGGTTGGATTCATTGAAAATGATCCGGCTCAGGCAATAATTTTAGGAATGCTGAACAGCAGTGCAAAACCGGCGCCGTTCGTAGCTTCCGATGAAAACCCCGAAAAAGGGTTTGTCAGCCGGGATGGATTAAAATTTATTTTTAATGACAGTGAAAAATCGGTGAAGATTGAAACTCCGGCAGGAAAAAGAGTTTTCATCAATGATCAGGAAAATCTCATTCTTTTGGAAGATGAAAACAGTAACAGCGTGATTATGAGCCAAAGCGGAATAACCATTCAGTCAGGCACCGAACTGGAAATCAGTGCGCAATCATCAATAAAAATTAAAGCACCTGTAATTTCAGTTGAAGGCAGCAATGTCAGCATCAGCAGCGATGGAATAACTGAAGTGAAGGGGTCGCTTGTAAAAATAAATTAACAGTATGCCCGCACAGTTGGCAATCGTGTTTTTAGAAATGTATTACAGAAAATATAAAATCCGGTTATGGAGGAAAACAGATCATTTTTAGGCAGGGGATGGAGCTTTCCGCCTGAATTCAGTAAAAGCAGGAAATCGGTGAAAATGGTGGAAAATGAAGCAGATATAGAGAGTAGTTTACATATTCTGCTAAGCACCAGACCGGGAGAGCGAATTATGCAACCCGATTACGGCTGTTTTCTTGATGAGCTTTTGTTTGAATCCTTGTCAACATCATTGAAAACCTATGTGGCAGACCTGATTGAAACTGCTGTTCTTTTTTTCGAACCGCGCATTAATCTGAACAGTGTGGATATTTCGGAGGGTGATGAGCATGAGGGGATATTTCTGATTCAACTGGATTACACGGTTAAGGCAACAAACAGCCGCTATAATTATGTATTTCCTTTTTATAAAGATGAAAAGACAAACTAAGCAAAACAATAAAAATGTCTGCACAAAATTCATATAAAAACAGATCGCCAAATTCGGGAGTTAGTCAGCATCAGCGGATACTGAATGCGCTGTTGCCCGATTTCGTGAAAGTTGACGAAAGAACAGATGCAGACTTGATTTTATTTGCAAAAGAATATGCTGCTTACCTTAAATATTACAATGCTCAAAATCAGGCTGATGGTGATTGGATACCACTGATGGGCATGGATGTCAGCGTTATTTTGGCAACCATTCATAAAAAGGATGCAAAAAGCTATATTAATTATGTAAAACAGCTACTGAGCGCTATAAAAAACGACAACAAAACTGAAAATCTGCAACGCTGTTACACTGCAATTTTCAATTTTTTGACTACACTGGTTTATGAGCTTGACAGCTGGATGCAGGCGTTGCCGGCAGACCTGGCTTTCACGGAATATCTCAGAAACAGCATTTCTTCGCGTTTTGCGCTGCCTTTCTACCGTTTGCTTCAATTCTACCGCGCTTCTGAAAAAGGCGGAATGATAAATACCAAAAAAAGTTTAACTTCTCCTTTGCCGCCAATAGAAACAGAACTTGCCAAAAATTTGCTGACTACCGGATTGAGTGAAATCTGGGAGGTGCAGGAAGAATTTACGGCGCCTGTTAACGGAGCAACAACCGTAGATAAAATAAAGAACAGTGCCGACCATGCTGTATTCAAGGGAATTCTTTGGAACATTTTAAAATCTTACAGTGCAGTTATTGAAAATGCTGGTACTTCTCTGCAGGAAACTTTGGACAATTTTCCCACACATGAACCCCACTATGCTCTTTTTCTTACTTTTATCAAGCTGTTTGAAAAGGCACAGAGTCAGCTGAATGATTTTACAAACAGGCACTTGCAGTTCTATTATAAAAATATTCTGGGATTCAGGGAGCTTCCGGCAAAACCTGACAAAGTGCATTTGCTGTTAGAGCTGCAAAAAAACAGAGACCAGCATCTGCTAAAAAAAGGTACGGTTTTTAAAGGCGGAAAAGATAAAGCAGGGCAGGAGCTATTTTATACTTTAAAGAATGATGTTGTCATCAATCAGGGAAAAATAAAAAGCATCCGATCTGTGTGCACTCAAAAAGAAAAAATCGGAACTAAAGAATATTTATCCCCTTTTGCTGCGTTGGTAGCAAATTCTCAAGATGGCATGGGCGGTGAATTAATTTCACCGGACAAGAGCTGGAAACCTTTTGGAAAGCCGGAAACGAATAGCCGGGCAACCACCGGTTTTGCGGTTGCTCATCCGGTTTTATTTCTGAAAGAGGGTGAACGCGAAATATCTGTAGTTTTCAACATAAATATTGATGAATTTGATCCGGAACCCGATTTGGAAAGGGCTTTTAAAGTTTTGATAACCGGTGAAGAGGGTTGGTATGAAGCGGAAATTAAAAAGATTGAGGTGGAACAAAGCGCTTTGAATTTCATCATAAAATTGAACGCTGCCGATCCGGGATTCCTGCCTTATGATGAAAAAATACACCAGAATTTCAAATTTAATACCCGCCTGCCGGTTATGCAGTTCTTAATAAATAACACTCCGGGAGAGTTTAACTTTCAGAAGATTTTCCAAAGCTGTTTTGTTACCAGTGTAAAAGTTACTGTTGATGTTAAAGGTGTACGGGATTTATATGTTCAAAACGATTTGGGACCTTTGGACCCATCAAAACTGTTTCCGATTTTCACTCATCAGCCGCGTCTCGGTTCTTCGCTTATCATCGGGAGCAACGAAGTGTTTCTGAAAAACCTGAATAGCGCAACTGCTCATATTGAGTGGGATGGTACTGACTGGACAAAATATAATTCAGACGATTCTTTCAATAAAATTGTGGGAGTTGAAGTGTTGGAAAATGGCTTATGGGTTTCGGATCCGGTATCAGAGAAAAACCAACAAACCATTTTCAAGACCGGTTCTGACAAGATAAATAATCAGTCTAAAGAAGTGAGAAGTAAAAAATCAGGAATTGAAAAAGCTTCTGCTTCGTTATCCTCTGTTGCTGCTGATAATAGAGAGAAGAAAACTCTCACTTCCGATAGATTTTCCGTAGTTTCAGGAGCAGCAAATATTTTTCCACAAGTAAAAGAGCAAATTAAGCTGCCCGTTTTGCCGGGAAACAGTACGTTTAATTTTTCAGCAAACCCGGTTTTTTCAATCAGGGAGAAGCGTGGATTTGCCAGAATTAGTTTAAACAGCGAAAAAGATTTTGGTCATTCAGGATACAGTTTGCGCCTGACGGAGGCAATTCAGAAAGAGCTGGATTTGCCGCCGGAACCTTATACGCCCCTGGTTAAGTCTCTGTATGTTAATTATAGTGCTGCTGCAACTATTAATATAACTGCTTCAACTTCCGGGGATTTCGATAGCGACTCAGGTTGTTTTTATCACGTTTCGCCGTTTGGAACGGCTGCCCGGAATCGCTCTGTTTCAGATTCCTCCGCAAATACCTCCCTTTTGCCGGTTTATAATAATGAAGGAGAAATTTATATCGGTATTGATGATTTTAGCCCGGGACGCTCCATTCAGCTACTTTTCAAAGTGTCTGACGGAAGTGCCGATCCGGCTTTCAGTATGCAGAAAATTAGCTGGAGCTTTTTAACTGAAAACAACCAATGGACTGATTTTGGACAAAATGACCTGATTGATGATACCAACAATCTGACAAAAACAGGAATTATCCGGTTCAGCTTTTCCCCGGATGCAGTTAGAGAAAACACTTTAATGGGAGAGCAGTTGTACTGGATCAGAGGTGTGTTACGAAAAAACAGGGAAGCGGTTTGTGATCTGATTGCCATAAATGCGCAGGCTGTCAGCGCGGAACTCACCGATTTTATGAAAAACGGCGTGGAATTTACAGAACCTCTTGCTGCCGGAACAATTTCCAGATTGCAGACCAATGATTCAGCTATCAGGAAAATTTCCCAACCTTATACCTCTTTCGGAGGGAGAATGAAAGAGACTGAAACACAAAGCTCTGCCCGTATTTCTGAACGCTTACGGCATAAGAACCGGGCGATAACTGCCTGGGATTATGAGCGTATGGTTTTGGAACAGTTCCCGGAAATTTACAAAGTTAAGTGCATCAATCATGCGCAGATTAAGGAGGAGCAGCTCAGTGATGACAATGAACTTGCGCCCGGGCATGTGCTGGTTGTGCCAATCCCTAATCTTTCAGGTAAAAATGCGGTCAATCCGCTCCGTCCGCGAACTGATACTGGCACACTGACAAATATCGAGAATTATTTACGCCGCTACATTTCACCTTTTGTGCAGTTGCAGGTTAAAAATGCACGTTTTGAAGAGATTCAGCTGGATTTCAAAGTGAAATTTCATTCGGAAGATGGTGATTTTCTCAGCAACCAACTTATGGACGAAATTGAGAAATATCTCTCTCCCTGGGTATTTAACCGGCAGGATGAAGTTGAATTTGGCGGAAAAATCAGTAAAAGCGTACTGCTTGATTTTGTGGAAAAACGGGATTATGTGGATTGGGTTGCCTGCTTTAAAATGTATCACATTGTTGACGGTATTAAATCGGGCGATGCTGAAGAGGCTGTTGCAACTTCTGCGCGAACCGTATTTGTGTCGTTTGCCGGTGATGAGCAGAGAGATGATCCTAAACATATCATTGATTATCAAAATTTTGATGACGAATGCTGATGGATGAGAAATATATAATATCAAAAAACAGGAAACTGCCCCCGGCGCAGGATTATGAGTTGCTTCGGGCGGAAGGGCTGAAATATATTGAGCAGCTTGCCCACCGTTTGTGGACAGATTACAACGCCCATGACCCCGGAATAACCATTCTGGAAGCCTTGAGTTTTGCAATCACCGAACTGGGGTATCGTGCCGATTTTCAAATCGTGGATTTGATGGCTTCAAAGGATGGACGCACGGATGCAGGGCAGGCTTTTTTCACGGCACGTGAAATAATGAGCTGCGCACCCCTGACGGTGAATGACTACCGCAAGCTCTTGGCTGACACACCGGGAGTGCACAACGCCTGGCTCTTTCCCAAAGTAAATGTGGATATTCCCGATGGCAGCAATGTTGTTCCGGCATCGGAAGTGGCTCTGTTTCCGTCTGTTGAGAAAGATGAGCTGAGCTATTTACCGGATTCGGACAAGATAACTCCCATTAAAATCCAGGGGTTGTACGACGTGCTTCTCGACCTGGAAAACACGGATGAATATGGTGATTTGAACACCGGAAATATTAATTATACCATTTATGATTCATATTTGAACGAAATCCGTCTCGAAATCATTTTACCCAAATGGAATGAGGCAGACCATTCGCTGATGGAGGCAATTTTCAGCAAAAAAGCACAGCTTCGGGAAATTGTCATTACAGAAGAAAACAAGGCTTTTCGGGTTAGAACAATCTATGATTTGACCGGTGAAACAAAGAGTTTTGATTATCTGATAAATTTTCTGATCAACCTGTCGGAAGAGCAGAAAGGTGAGATCAAAAAGCAATTGCAGAAAGACGAGTCTGCACTTCATCACTCAATTTTTAAAGCATATTACGAAAAACTACAGGTAATAATTTCCGGTATTGAAGCAGCACAAAGAAAATTAAGCGCCCATCGCAATCTTTGCGAAGATTTTAAGAATATTGGTACGGTCACTCCCGTAAACGTAGCATTTTGTGCCGATGTTGAAGTGTCTCCGGAAGCTGATATTGAACGGATTCTGGCTGAAATATATTTTCAGATCGAGTCCTATTTTGACCCGGATATCAAGTTTTATTCCCTTAGGGAAATGGTAGAGAAAAATATCCCATCCGAACAGATTTTTGAGGGACCAAAGCTGGAACACGGTTTCATTGATACCGAAGAATTGAAAAACACTTCACTGAGAACTGAAATCAGAACTTCTGATATTATCAATTTCATCATGGATATTAAGGGAGTTTTATCGGTTAAAAATGTGATGCTCACTGATTACAATCAGCTTGGGCAACCCGGTTCTTCGGGACAAAAATGGAGTTTGGTGTTGAAGGAATACCATAAGGCTGTTTTGGATATTGACAGGAGCAAAGTGCTGTTCTTCAAGGGCAAGCTGCCTGTGCGGGCAAAAAGAGATGAAACGGAAGATATACTTTTTGTGCTGAAAGGAAAAAATTCTCACGAAAAACTAAGTGGTCATCAACAGGACAGACTTTTACCAAAAGGCGTTCATTATCAGTTTGATGAATACACTTCCATTCAGCCTGATCTGCCTGAAACTTATGGCGTTGGAGCAGCAGGTTTACCGCCGGACGCAACTGATGAACGCAGGGCACAAGCGCTGCAACTGCAGGCTTATCTGACTTTCTTTGATCAGATTCTTGCCGGGTTTTTCTCTCAGCTGTACCATGCAAAAGACCTTTTCAGAATTGATGATGATGCAGAGCAAACCTATTTTAATCAATATCTTTCTGAATTGAAAAACATTGACAAACTTTATAAAACGGTTGCAGATTTTGAGACGAAAGAGCAGGTTTCGCTCAAAGATATTTTTGAAATGAGTGATTATTCTTCCGGCTCTGTCTCGAAAAAAAAGGCAGTTAAAAATCAGTTTGAAAAATTAATGGAGTCGGAAAAAACTTTTTTCGACAGAAAAAATCGCTTTTTAGACCACTTGCTGGCAAGATTCTCAGAATCTTTTAATGAATATGTGCTGATGCTTTATACGGTTTCAGGAAACGAAAAAGTGAGTAAAGCCCAAAAACGCCTGATAGAAGATAAATCCGCTTTTTTGAGAGATTATCCCACGATTAGCAACGAACGCGGAAAAGCATTTGACTATTTGGGTGAAATATGGAATAGTGAAAATGTCAGCGGAATTGAAAAACGAATAGCACGTTACACCGGAATTGCCGATTACAGCAGGCGAAATCTGTTTTGCGTTGAAAAGATTGAGATTGCCAATATGGGAAGCGAAAACCAACCGCAATATATGTTTGAAATTAGCAGCAGTTCTTCAGATAATAAACTCATTGCTGCCAAAACATTTGAAACCTATCGTGAAGCAGAGGAGGTTTTGAATAAATTGTATGTCAGCCTTCCCGACAAAGGGCGCTATCGGATGGAAATAAGCTCTCCGTCGCAAATCTTCGTGAAACTCTTGGATGAGTGGGGAAATGAAGTGGCTGTGAGTGATACCTATTTTACAAAGGATGAGAACGCACGGCTATTTATTGATGAACTGGCAAATAAATTCTCATCTGACTGTGATGAGGAGGGGATGTATTTAATTGAGCATCTGCTTCTTCGTCCGCACTTTACACCGGACAATAATATTTCATCAGAACCAGAATCCGATTACAAATTGATGCAGGTTTCTTTAGAAAAAGAACACTCCTGCTGTGATGATCCCTATTCATTTCGTTTGTCGGTTATTTTGCCCTATTGGCTCCTGCGGTTCAGAGATATGGATTTTAGGCGCTTTTTTGAAAACACCATAAAAGCTGAAGCTCCCGCACATGTTTTTGTTAAAGTGTGCTGGATTAACCACACAGCCATGAGTGAATTTCAGACTTATTACCAAAACTGGCTTACCGCATTGAAAAATTACAAGGAACAGCTTACAAACAGTGATGATGAAAAGAAAAATGCGCTTATGAAAGCAAATAATAAAATGGTCGATTTTTTAAACCATGTGCACAGCGAATATCCCGAAGCACGTTTATATGATTGTGATACAGAGATTACTAACCCAGTGTTGCTTGGAAGCACAAAACTGGGAACTTTTTAAAAATATTCTTAGCCCTTAAAAAATACAGCTATGAGCCGATATAATTTTTATCCCGAATTTGTGGCAGACCAGGTGTTGACTGCCAAACAGCTAAATGACCTTTTCAACTATCTTGATGAACAGGAACAAATAACCAGAACTATCCTGCTTGGAGCGGGCATTGTCTGCGGACTGGATTCTTCTTTTAATGGCAAAGTCATTAAAATATCGAAAGGAGCAGGTATCACAACTTCGGGGAACATCATCAGTTTTTCAGGTGATGAATTCACCCATTTCAGGCAGTATAAATTACCGGACAGCCTGAACAGCTTGAATCCTTATGCCCACCTTACAATGTATGAACTGGTTAAGACGGAGCTGTTTAAAGAGGGCGATTCAGAGTTGGCAGCAGAAACACAGTTCTTAAGGGATTATGCTGTTGTTTTATTCTTAGAGAAAAAAACTGAAGACCTCAAGAATTGTCTTGCAGATGATTGTGAAGACAAAGGTAGAAAAGTGAATTTCAATGTAAAACCGGTTTTGATAAAGAGGAATGATTTAAGCGCAGTTGAGTTTACCGGTCTTGATTTGCCTGAAACGCAGCTTGAAATCGCCAAATCATCGCTGCCCGATATTTTTCTGAAACGCTTCAATGTTCCTTTCAAAACTTTAAAAACAGCCGGAGAAATTTTGAGCGCTTTTCAAAATATTGTTAATAGTGGGGTTTTGAAACAGGTTGCCGAAGCCTGTAATTTATCGTTTAATGTTTTCAGAAGTGTTCTTCAGAGAGAACAAAATCCATTTGAAAAGCTGAATAATACTCTTCTTGAAAAGTTGGCAGAAACAACTAATAACCAACTGATTTACAGTCAGTATTTTTATGATTTTATCCATGATCTCATTCTGGGTTACAATGAGTTTAAGGTAACCGGATTGGAAATTTTGTCTGCTTGTCTGCCCGATGATTCCCTGTTTCCTTTTCATCTCTCTTTGGGCGAAGCAACGCTGAATTCCCGGGATGGTATGTCGGGTTACAGAAACTATTTTATCTATTCTCCCATTTTAAATAACCAAAAAGAGAAGGTGGACAAATTGAATATGCTTTTTGAGCGGATGGTTTTGCTTGTTGAAAGTTTCAGATGGCCCCATGATGCAAAAACTATCAAAATAATACCGGACCTGGGCGAAAAAGCCCGTTTGTCACAAAAAGTAATTCCCTTTTATTACGAACCCTCAAAATTATTGGGAAAATGGAATTTTTTGAAATCAAAATATAAAAAGGAGAAGACAATACTTTCTTATTATTCAGGAACTTACAATAAGAATCCGGTGCTTCCATTCGTGGAGAATCCATTGGAATATGACCGGGTTCAAAATGATTTTTTCAGAATTGAAGGGCATGTCGGAATGGATTTTAAAACTGCTTTTGAGAATGTTCTGAAGCAGAGAGATGAATACAATCTCCCATTCAATATTGTTGCTCTGAAATTGGGCGATGATGCTACCGATATTGCTATAGAAGGGAGCCATTTTGATGATTTGGAAAGCCAGTTTGAAGCTATCAGGAAAGGATTACTCTCTTTTTTGGAACGACAAATCTGCTTTCTTGCAAGTCAGAAGCTTGTGGTTAAACAAGAGTTTTTCTTGTTCCCGACTACAATATTTTATACTCAGGTTCAGTACTATCAGCCACTTTTTTTGCAAATAAGCCAGGTGGATAAACCTGCCGAAGAAAAAAAACAAACCGAAACAGAACCCAGAGTTGCGCAAACCGGTAAAGCTGTTTATACCGCTGTTGATTTTTCCAAACAGGAAAATGTTTTTAGTGCAATTGAACAGATGCAAATGGAAACCATTCGGGAAATTGCTGCCATTCCGGGAAGAGTTTATGAAGTTTTTCCGGGGGCTTCTATCGATTGGGGCAGGATTTTGATTTCAAAGAATGGAAATTTTTTGAAGTCTCAGTCCTGCTATAAGGCATGGAAAGAGGGAGATAGTGAAATGACAATGGGACAGTATTATATCCATAGTATCATTCAGAAAAATCCGCTGCCCAAAAATTTTGAAACTGACCAGTTTCCCCTGAAAAATGTTTATGTTGAACTCATTGATAAGATTGAAAGTATGGCAAGATTGATTCAGGAGACGAGCTTATCAGCCATAAATGAAAATACTTTTGAAGTTGCATGGGAAACGTTGCGGGAGACTGCAAGAATTCTTCTTCAGAATGTGGAAAAAAATATGGAAAAACTGAAAGGTGCATCTTACGCACCCGACTTTACCGAGTTAACTCAAAATATGTATAATATTATGAATCGTGGTGAATCCAATTCGCTGAAAGTTTTAAAAGAAGAGATGGCAAAACGAACCCTGAAAATTCAGCAGGAGTGGCTCTTTTCAAACTTTATGGCAAAACATCCCGGAATTGAACACAGAGGCGGAGTATATAAAGGCGGTACATTTATTATGGTTTACAACGATCAGAACCCGCTGGCTAAAGCTGCAGGTAACCTTAAAGGTTATAGCGTTATTGCCGATTTTTATCTGCCCTATCTATGCTGTGGCAGTGGGGTTTCAAATTCACAAATTCAAGTGCATTTTGGTGAAATTCCCAAAAAAGAGATTGACAAAGAAGATGAGCCGAAACCTTCGGAACCGGAACCAAAACCTGAAAGAGATTCTGTATTCAGAAGACCACCTTATGATGAACTGATAAAAATGCTGCCTGCAGATTTGGAAAAATATCCGATAGACGTTTTGAAGGATTTACCTTTACGAGTTCTGGAGCAGTTGTCTCCTGCCAAAATAGCAACTTTTGATAGCTACTTAATTCAGGAAATGAGCGTGCCGACATTGGAAAAACTTGATGTTGTTGTTTTGGAGAAGCTTCCCGTCAATACATTAGAGCAGCTAACTCCTGCGAAGCTTGAAACTTTCAGCGCTGCAACGATTCAGAAAATGAGTCCTGCAACTTTGGAAACGTTGAATGCCAAAACGCTTGAGCAGCTTCCTGTTAAAACATTGGAGCAGCTAACTCCTGCGAAAATTGAAACTTTCAGCGCTGCAACGATTCAGAAAATGAGTCCAGCAACTTTGGAAACGTTGAATGCCAAAACGCTTGAACAGCTTCCTGTTAAAACATTGGAGCAGCTAACTCCTGCGAAGATTGAAACTTTCAGCGCCGCCACAATTCAGAAAATGAGTCCTGTAACTTTGGAAAAGCTGAATACCAAAACGCTTGAGCAGCTTCCTGTTAAAACATTGGAACAGCTAAGTCCCGCGAAGATTGAAACTTTAAATGTTAAAGTTATAGAGAAAATGAGCCCGGCAACT
>JACDJB010003198.1_pt1 | contig 11003 bp, 4 predicted proteins | sample 7454121 | NCBI WGS metagenome assembly JACDJB01 (sample SAMN14253290, study PRJNA609438) | sludge metagenome | isolation source: sludge after 25d culture with pyrite | collected 2018-12-20 | reverse complement strand
GGCTATCGAGCCTGTTGATTTCCTTGGGAATCAGGATAATGTTTATAAAAAAATCCGGTCATCTTCTTTCCCTGTGCGAAAGTTATGGTATAACATTGCAAAAATCGCAGCAGTTTTTCTGTTCATTCTTACGCTTGGCAGTCTGTTTTACTATTTTCACAAAACCAATCATTTCTTCCCGGAGGAGTTTGAAAGCGTTGAACTGCTGGAAAAGGGAAGAGTTGTACTGCCGGATGGGCGCATTGCTGAATTTGAAACAGAGCAAACCCGCATTCAACAGTCAGTTTCCGGCAACCTCACCATTAACAGCGATACCCTAAAGGTGGATGAAACAAAAAAAGGTTCTGAAAAAATTTCACTGACTCATGTAATTGTACCTTATGGAAAACGCTCAGAGATTATTTTGACAGACGGTACCAAAATTTGGCTCAACTCGGGGAGCCAGCTCTCCTATCCGGTAAAATTCACAGGAAATACGCGAGAAGTATATCTGTCGGGTGAAGCTTTTTTTGATGTAGAGTCCGATCCTTCAAAACCTTTCCAGGTCATCACAGCAGATATGAAAATCAGGGCTACCGGCACACGGTTCAATGTTACTTCCTATGCAAATGATAATCAATCGCAGGTAGTGCTGCTTTCCGGGAAAGTGGATGCAGCAAAAAACAAACGGTTTGCCGGCTCAATGGAGATGAACCCCGGAGAGCGGATTGTTTACAGCAAAACAGAGGAAAATTTAAAGAAAGACCGGGTGGATGTTGAGCACTATGCCTCCTGGATTGACGGCTATCTGATTTTTGAAAACGAGCCGGTTGAAAATATTTTCAAAATCCTTGAGCGCTATTACAATAAAAATATTTTAACAGAGAAACTTACCGGCAAACCGGCCTTTACCGGTAAACTTGATTTGGCCGACGACATGGGGAAGGTGCTGAGAAACATCGGTTTTTCAGCCTCCTTTTCCGTGGAATGCGAAAATGATACATTTATTATTAGACCGTAAAACATAAAAAAGTGTGCCTATGGGATAAAACGAAACAAACGACCGAAATTAAAAAAACCGGGATGTGCGACCAACAGACCCCGGTTTTAAGTGAATTCTTATTTATTAATAAAAATCTATCAAAAGTATGAATAAAAATTTAGAACGAGGAGATTTTTTGAAATATCTCCGTAAAACCATGCGAATTATGCGGTTAAGCCTGTTTTTAATTATAATAAGTTCTGCCATGGCATTCAGCGCTACTTCTTATTCGCAAAACACAAAACTCACGCTGAATTTGAACAATGCCACGGTAAAAGAGGTGATAAAAGCCATTGAGGACCAAAGCGAGTTCCTTTTCTTTTACCAGGAAAAACATGTGGATTTAAACCGGAAGGTAACTCTCCATGCCACCGAACAGGAGGTGGAAACCATAATGAACCAGCTTTTTGCCGAAACAAATAATATATACGTAATTAATGACCGGCAAATAGTAATCGGAGTAGCTCCAAGGCGTGAGTTGGAAAAACAAATGCTTCGCCTGAAAGGAGATATCAAAACGGTTATTGAGCAACCACAACAAAAAGAAATTACCGGAAAAGTAACCGACACAGATGGGCTGCCTTTGCCAGGTGTTTCTATAATTGTTAAAGGTACCACCATCGGAACAGTAACCAATAACGATGGATTGTTTTCATTGAATATTCCTTTAAATGCAGAAACTTTGCAGTTTTCCTTTGTAGGAATGAGAACTCACGAGATAGATATTAAAGGCTTGACGACAGTAAATATTATAATGGAAGAAGAGACTATTGGGATTGAGGAAGTCGTAGCAGTTGGTTATGGAATCCAAAAGAAAGAAAGTGTAGTGGGATCTATTTCGTCTGTTACAAATGAAGATCTTGAGCGTAGAACAGGACTACCTAATCTTTCGAGCGCACTATCCGGTCAGCTTCCAGGTTTGACTATTATGGAACAAACTGGAGAACCTGGCAGATCTGATCCTGAAATTCTTATTCGCGGGCAATCTACCTGGAATTCAGCTCGACCTTTAATTTTGGTTGATGGAATTGAAAGAAAAATGAATGATATAAATGTGGAAGAGATTGAAACAATTTCTATTCTTAAGGATGCCTCTTCTACTGCTGTATTTGGTGTTAAAGGAGCGAATGGAGTAATCTTGATTACAACTAAAAGAGGTCAAATTGGTAAACCAAGGTTTAATATTTCTGCGAATAAATCTTTTAAAATGGTTTCAAGATTGCCTGAATTATTAAACTCTTATGATGCAAAAAGTTGGAAAAATGTAGCTATTGAGCATGAACTTTCAGCCCGTGATGCTGGGTGGCAATACTATACTCCTGTTGAAATTTTAAATTATTCAAAACAACCTCAGGAATCACCATATAATTATTTATTCCCGGATGTTAATTGGGTAGACGAATTGACTAAGGATTTTGCAGAGAGTCATCGTTTTAACGTAGATGTAGCTGGTGGTACTGATTTTGTAAATTATTTTACTTCATTAGGCTATATGCATGATGGAGATATCATGAATACTTTTTATAATGAAGAAAAGGGATATGATCCAGGGTTCAGTTATGATAGACTAAACTTTAGAGCAAACCTGGATTTTAATTTAACAAAATCTACCACATTTTCAACAAATGTTAATGGCTATGTGGGAAATCAAAAATCCATTAATGCGGATTTTGGTGGTGTAAGTGATCCAGAAACTGGAGGTGGCACATGGGGACATGTTTTTAGAGGATTATTTGAAATACCTCCTGATGCTTTTCCTGTAAAATATCCAAGTGGCAGGTATGGCAAACACATAGGGAATGTTAACATGAATAACCCTATGGCTATTATGAATGAAGGTGGAGTTCGGTATTATAACAGAAGACATATAGGTATAGATTTAAAATTAGATCAGGAACTTAATTTCATTACAGAGGGATTGAAAATCAATATGAATGTTGCATGGGATAACTATGTAGTATCTAACGGGCCAAATATTTTGGATGGAAATAACCAGGGACAAGCGATTTATGAATATCAAAATCCGGAAATTATTAATGCTACTACCAGACAAGATAGTTTAAATAATATTTTTATTTTTAATCCTACAGGTCTCGGAGAAATAAATGAATTTGATATTATCCCCGTTCCCTGGAGGTTAAGTAATGAATATGTTGAAGGTGGTACTTTACAACGTTCATTATTCTATCAGGCTGGATTAAATTATGATAGAAATTTCGGGAGACATTCTATATCGGGTCTTGCTCTATTTAACCGAAGAGAAGATACTAGTGGTTCATCCTTTACCAATTATAGAGAAGATTGGGTTGGTCGCATTGCTTATAATTTTGATAGCAAATATTTAGTTGAATTTAATGGAGCATATAATGGTTCTGAGAAATTTTCACCTGAGTATAGATTTGGTTTTTTTCCATCAGCAGCAGTTGGATGGATGGTCTCAAATGAAAAATTTATGGAGAAATATTCCTGGTTGGATAAGTTAAAACTTAGATTATCTGTAGGAAAAGTAGGTAGTGATCGTGGCATCCCCCGATGGGGATATATTGGAAGCTGGACAAATCCAGGAAGATCTACAAGAGCTTTTTATTCTTTAGAGACGGGAACTTATCCATATAGTCCATACAGTACTTTTTATGAGGGAACAATCCCCAATGAAAATTTGAGATGGGAAACTGCCACAAAAAAGAATTTAGGTATAGAATTTTTAGTTTTACAAAAATTTTCTTTAGATATTGATGTTTTTCAAGATGATAGAGAAGACATCTTTATGACAGCAGGTAGAAGAAATATACCTGCTACTTTTGGAGCTGCACCTGTACCCGCCAACTTAGGGAAAACACAATCAAAAGGATTTGAAATAGCATTAGGAGCAAATAATTATAATTATGATGGCTGGGGATATAATGCAACTTTTTTTATCACCAGGGCCAGCGATGTTATATTAGAAATGGAAGATCCTATTTTACTCGATGATTATCAGAAGAATGAAGGTTTCCAAATAGGGCAAGCTAGGACTCAGGTTTCAAGTGGGGTTCTAAATAATTGGGATGATATTTATGCGAGTGCACCAATTGCAACAAATCAACAATATCGGTTACCTGGGGATTGGGATATCGTTGATTATAATTCAGATGGTATTGTAGATAACTATGATGTTCTGCCGTATGGTTTTCCCTCTCGTCCGGAATTTACTTACACTGCTAACTTAGGAGGAAATTATAAAAATTTAAGTCTGATGGTCCAATTTACTGCTGTAACAAATGTTACTTTGCGCTCTCAGATTCTTTCAGCTGGGCAAACAGAATATACAATTGTGTCTTCCCAACTTAATGATTATTGGACTCCAGAAAATCCTGAAGGAACTTTTTATAAAGCACCAAGATTATCAACAAGTTCTCCCGCAGGTCAATTAGGTCTTTACGATGGATCCTTTCTTCGGTTAAAAACTGCTGAAATTGCATATAGACTAGATGGACGATGGATAAGAAATATAGGAATTTCGAATCTACAGATGACTATTAGTGGTAACAATTTGTTATTCTGGTCTAAAATGCCGGAGGATAGGGAATCAGGAAATTTTGACATACACAATGCATATCCTACCTACCGGCAGATTAATTTAGGCATAAAATTATCAATTTAAACACAATAGATTATGAAAAAATATTTTAAATCAGTTTGGTTATTATTCATTATAGTCATTTTTTCATTTACTTCCTGCACTGAATACTTGGATAAAACACAAGAAGCTGATATAACTGAAAAAGATGTATTTACAAGTTTTAATACTTTTCAGGGTTATGTAGAAACCCTGTATGATGATATGGTGGAGTGGGTTCACCTTACAACCAGCTTTGGTGAATTTAATTGGGGAGATGATATTATTCCAACCCGTAAAGCAGGTTTTATAGAAGGCGATTACTTCTTTATAATTGGCAATAGAAGATCTCCATATTTTAGTAACGATGCCACAAGAGATAATCGGCCATGGAATAATAATGCTGTACGAAGGCATGGTATTTGGCAGAATAGTTGGTATGGGATTCGGGCAGCAAATATTACTTTGAAAAATCTACCCTTACTTGTTGATGCAACAGATGAAGAAAGGAGATTAATTGAAGGGCAAGCCTATTTTTTTAGAGGTTATTTCCATTGGGAAATGATGAAGGCATGGGGAGCTATTCCATATGTTGATACAGTTTTTAGTGCCGATGATGATATGAGAGTAGCGCAACTGGGGCTTCATGAAACTGTAGAAAAGGTTGTATCAGATTTAGAACGGGCAGAGGAATTACTTCCATTGGATTGGGATAACATAGCTGCCGGAGAACCTACAAAAGGATTTAATACTGGAAGAGCTACAAAAGGAATGGCTATGGCAGTAAAGGCCGAATGTTTGATGTATGCTGCATCTCCTTTGTTTAATGGAGTTGCGACGGGTGATTATAACTATAATTCACAGTATTGCGAACGAGCCGCAGAAACTGCCTGGCAGATTATTCAGTTAGCTAATCAAGGGATTTATGAATTAGAACCATGGGAAACATATTCTCAGATGTTTTTCACCAAAAATAACACGATTCCGAGAAGTAAAGAAATTATTTTTAAAGCGCCAAACCGGGGAAGTACTCGTTATTTTTCTTCATCCTTTACATTTGGTCATGTTGGTACCGATAATTGGTATAGTGCACCTACCCACAATTATGTAAAGAATTTTGAAATGGCGAATGGACTTCCTATAGATGATCCTGAATCGGGTTACAATCCGAGTGATCCATTTAATAAGGAAAATCGTGATCCAAGGTTTGCTTATAATATTTTGGTTGATGGAGATAGAATTATCAAGAGCTTGGCCGATGATAGAGCTTTTGTGCAATTCTATGTTGGAGGAAGAGAACGAACATCATCTTCTAGTAGAACTGGTTATGGATACAGAAAATATTGGGATGAAACTATTAATAGATTTGATGGAGGTTGGAATAATTATTTTTATGAAATACCAAAATTGAGGTTGGCAGAGATATATTTAATATATGCAGAATGTGCAAATGAAGTATATGGCCCCAATGGAAGCCTTCCTGGCGCTAATCTGACAGCAGTTGAAGCTGTTAATATAGTTCGTAGCCGTGCATTAATGCCTGGGGTTAATCAAAAATTTACTCAGAATAAGGAAAAATTTCGTGAAAGAGTATGGAATGAACGTGCTGTTGAATTAGCCTATGAATCCAAGAGGTGGTATGACTTGAGAAGATGGCATGTTGCTCACCTCCCGGAATATAGAAATTTGACTGGATTAAATTTTGATAAGGAGCATTCTTATTTTGAAGAAACTGTTGTTGAAACAATATTGTTTAATGAAAATCATTATTGGTTGCCATTTCCCATAAACCAAGTTAACTTGTATCCCGAATGGAAACAAAATCCGGGATGGTAATTAAAATAATAAAAATTATTAAAAGTAAATAATATGTATATAAAATATCTTCTTTCATTGTTTATGCTGTGCACGATGATATCAAAAGCACTTTTAGGTAATACAGATATAAAGGAGGCTAGTGGTGATAATTTTTCTCAAGATTCAATCATACTTAATTATAACCTTGATAGTTTAGTTAATATACCTTATGGCGTTGTAACTAAAATTAATGCAGCAAATGATATCAATGTAATCTTTCCTGACAATACATTAATTTTTGATAATGTCTCAGATGGAAACCAATTGATTAATGGAAAAGTCCCTGGTCTTATCGGGGATACAAATATTCGTGGATTAGGTGGTGCTTTGGTGGTTATCGATGGCGTTCCTCGTGGATTTAATTCGGTTAATGTAAACGAAATAGAGCAAATTACCATTTTAAAAGATGTAAATTCGTCATTACTTTATGGAACCAGGGCAGATAAGGGTGTTATTTTGATTAAGACCAAGCGGGGAAAACCAAATCAAAAAAAAATAACTGGATTTTTTGAAACAGGCTTAAATGATCCTATAAGTTATCCAACTTATTTGAGTTCAGCCGAATATATGGAGTTTTTTAACGAAGCAAGGGTAAATGACGGACTAACTCCTTTGTATTCAAATGACGATATTGAATTAACCCGATTAGGAAATGACCCTGTAAGGTTTCCGGATATGAATTATTATAATTCGGAATTTTTAAAAGAATTTAAACCAAGTTCAAGATTTATTGCCGAATTTTCAGGAGGGAGTAAAGATGCACAATATTATTTGAATTTGGGTTGGATTCATACCGGTTCTTTGATGAATAAAGGGAAAGATGAAAGTTTTAATAGATTAAACTTGCGATCGAATATTGATTTTAAGATTATTGACAAAATTCAAGCTTATGTTGATGTAGTTGGTGTTTTTAATTTTGATACCAGAGCTAATGGTAATTTTTTTGGTGATGCTTCATCCATAAGACCCAATGCTTATGCTGCATTAATTGATTCTTCACTGATAACCGATAAAGCATTACTAAATTCTGGAACTTTGGTGGAGGGAAAATATTTTGTTGGTGGATCTTCAATTTATAGAACTAATCCTTATGGTTATTTAAATCTGGGAGGATACAATAATAATAATAATGTCTCAGTTCAATTTAATAATGGCTATAAAATTGATTTAAGTTCAATTACCGAAGGACTAAACTTAAATATGAATTTTAGTTTTGATTTTTACAATCGATATATAGCTACTCAAGCAAATACATATGCTGTATATCAGCCTTCGTGGGATGAAAATAATCAGATGTCAGTTACCAGAATAGGAGAAGATTCTTTTTCCGGATCACAACAAATAAGTAACGCTTACCTTAACAGAAAATTTAGTTTATCAGGACTACTTGATTACCAAAAAATATTTGGAAGTGATCATGCACTATCTCTCTCCTTATTAGCGTATTATGATACTTATAATGAAACAGGATGGACTTATACTACCAAGCATGCACATCTTGGTAATCGATTCAACTATATATTTAAAAACAAGTATATTGTTGATTTTAGTTCTGCTATTGCATATTCAAATAAATTCGCGCCAGATAATCGATTAGGATATTCTCCTTCAGTAGGTCTGGCATGGATAATAAGTGAAGAAGATTTTTTTAATACTCAATTTATAAACTTTTTTAAGCTGAGATTTTCTGGAGGCATCATGAATACCGACGCTTCTCTAACCTCCGGTGATTTTTATCTATACGAGGATATATTTTTACAAGATTGGGGATATAGCTGGTTTGAAGGTGCAAGAGGTAATCAAAGCTCAATTATCTCAAATGCTGGAAATCCTGGTTTGTTTTATGAAAAAAGAAAGGAAATCAATTTTGGATTTGAATCATTATTGCTTAATAGAGAGTTGTTTTTAGAAGGTTCTGTTTTTCAGGAATTTAGGTCTGATATTATAACCAGTTCAAACAATAGATATCCATTTTATCTTGGTGGAATAAATCCTCTTATAAATTACGCAGAAAATAAATTTTCTGGGATTGAGTTGGGTTTAAACTGGAGAAAAACATTTTCAGATTTTAGTTTTGATTTGAGAACTTCTATGACTATTTATCAAACAGAAGCAACCAAAAGAGATGAATATTGGACTGAACAATACCTTTACCGGGTGGGTAATCCTATAAATGCGTATTGGGGACTTGAGGCAATTGGATTATTTGAAGACGAATCAGACATATTAAGTCACCCTACGCAAGAATTTGGAGAAGTCCAACCGGGCGATATAAAATACAAGGATCAGAATAATGATGGAGTAGTGAATGATAATGATATAATAATGCTTAGGAATGCAAGTTCTACATTTGTAGGAGGAGTTTCGCTTCGTTTAAATTATAATAACTTTTCATTATATGTCCATTCTACTTTTAGGGATGGTAGTTACAGTATGTCAAGTAATTCTTATTATTGGGTATATGGAGACCGAAAATATTCTGAAGTTGTAAAAAACAGGTGGACAGAAGAAACAAGTAAAACAGCTACCTACCCGCGTTTGAGTGCGAATGATAATAATAATAACTTTAGAACTTCATCATATTGGCTATATGATAATTCTTTGATATCTATTGATCGGATACAACTGAATTATAGTTTTCCGAGATCGTTATCATCAAAACTCTTTACCCAAAATTTGAAAATTTATGCAAGAGCAAGTAATTTAATGACTTTTGCAAAGAATAAAGATAAGCTTCAACTGAATGTTGGCGCAGAACCTCAGTATAAATTTTATGCTTTAGGATTACAAGTTAATTTTTAATTAAATGAAAGAGATTATGCATACAAAAAAGTTTATTTCAATAATATTAATCACATTAGGATTCATCATATCTTCATGCGAAATGGAGTTTCTTCAACCGACTGATGACAATCATTCTTCAGAGGAAAGACTTTTTTCTGATTCTGGATTTGCAGAAGGATTACTGATGCGAGCATATCGCGATTTGCCCAATGGTTATTCATTTGATGAAGTTTCAACAGATGATGCAGTTACTAATGTTCAAGGAAATGGGTATAGAAGGATGGCTGTTGGGGAGTGGTCTTCTCGCTATGATCCAATGTCTATATGGAACCGTGCATATACAAATATTTATTATTTGAATTATTTTGTGGAAATAAATCCGGATGCCCTATATGCATGGGATGATGCCAATGGCCCAGTACACGAAAGAAATGAAGCATTTAAGAAAAGGTTTGAAGCCGAAGCTTTACTTCTTCGTGCATGGTATAACTTTGAATTATTAAAACGACATGGAGGTATTGCAGAGGATGGTAATCCCACCGGGTTTGTTCTTCTCGAGGAAAAGATCGACAGAGATGTTGATTATAATTTGCCAAGAAACAGTTATGAAGAATGTGTACAAGCTATTTATTCTGACATTGAGAAAGCACTTTTGGTTCTGCCTGATGAATATTCTGATTCAGAAGATATAGTACAACAAATAGTTTTTGGATCTCAAAATAAAAACCGTGTGAACGGCAAATTTGGGAAAGCACTAAAATCAAGGGTTTCACTTCATATTGCCAGCCAACCATTTTATAATGATAGCGAAAGTTGGGAAAAAGCTGCCATTGATGCCGGTAAATTAATTTTAGAAATTGGAGGAGTTTCAGGAATGTCTCCAACCGGTGTTGAATTTTGGAAAAATGAAAATGATAGCGAAATCTTATGGAGAAGGAATTATTCAGAAGCCAATAACCGTGAAGTAGCAAATTTTCCACCAACATTGTTCGGACAGGGACAAACAAATCCAAGTCAGAATTTAGTTGAGGCATTTCCTATGGTTAATGGTTATCCTATAAATTCTGAAAAGAGTAATTTTGATGTTAATCAGCCTTATACAGAAAGAGATCCCCGCTTAAAAAAGTATATTATATACAATGGTAACGATTTTGGTGGGAGAGTTATCAATATAAATAATCAAACTGATGACTGGAATAACCAGACAATTTTTTCTACACGTACAGGTTATTATCTTAAAAAATTATTACAACCTAATGTGAATATAAATCCGAATGTAATGTCTACTGCAAGACATTTTTATCCATTTTTTCGTTATACAGAAATATTTCTAAATTATGCCGAAGCAGCTAATGAGGCCTGGGGGCCAACTGCTGATCCCAATGGTTATGGATTTACACCATTAGAAATACTTTCTGCTATAAGAGAACGAGCTGGGATTATACAACCTGATGAATTTCTTCTTGAAAGCTCAATGAATAGGGAATCAATGAGAGCTTTAATTCGCAATGAAAGAAGAATTGAATTGTGCTTTGAAGGGTTCAGGTTTTGGGATATGCGTCGATGGGGATTGGATTTAACTGAAGCTGCAAATGGAATTTTATTAACAAATGAAGTGTATAATATTGTTGAAGTAGAAACAAGGAGATATAATTCTCATATGAATTTTGGCCCAATTCCGGAGTTGGAAATATTAAAGGCTGATAGAATAATACAAAATAAAGGATGGTAAGATTAAAATTT
>JACDJB010003197.1_pt1 | contig 11005 bp, 7 predicted proteins | sample 7454121 | NCBI WGS metagenome assembly JACDJB01 (sample SAMN14253290, study PRJNA609438) | sludge metagenome | isolation source: sludge after 25d culture with pyrite | collected 2018-12-20 | reverse complement strand
TGTCGACTTCCGCCGAACCACGCGGGGCATCCTTGCCCCGCGTGTTCATTTCCGCCGCCCACAAGTCGTCCGGCAAGACCACGCTGACGCTGGGTCTCGCCGCGGCGCTGCACGCGCGCGGTCATGTGGTGCAGCCGTTCAAGAAGGGGCCGGACTACATCGATCCGCAATGGCTGGCGATGGCCGCCGAGCGACCCTGCTACAACCTCGACTTCCACATGATGCGGCGCGACGAGATCGAGCGCCAGTTCGCGCACGCTGCACGGGGCGCACGGGTCAGCCTGATCGAGGGCAACAAGGGCCTGTACGACGGCCTGAGCCTCGACGGCAGCAACAGCAACGCGGCGCTCGCCAAGCTGCTCGGCGTGCCGGTGGTGCTGGTGATCGACGCGCGTGGCATGACGCGTGGTGTGGCGCCGCTGATTCTCGGCTACCAGGCCTTCGACTGCGACATCCGCATCGCCGGGGTCATCCTCAACAACCTGGGCGGCAGCCGCCACGAATCCAAGCTGCGCGCCGTGATCGAACACTACACCGACGCCGAAGTCATCGGCGCGGTGCAGCACGATCCGGCAATGCAGATCACCGAACGCCATCTCGGCCTGGTTCCCGCCAATGAGCAGGCGGCGGCGCGGGCGCGTATCCGCCACGTGGGCGAACGGGTCGCGGCGCAGGTCGATCTCGAGGCGCTGCTCGCCATCGCCGATGCTGCGCCACCGCGTCCTGTCCCGGCGCCGCTTGCGGCCGCAGCGGCGGGCGCTCCGGTGCGCGTGGCGATCGCACGCGACGCGGCGTTCGGTTTTTATTACAGCGAGGATCTCGACGCCTTGCGCGCTGCCGGCGCCGAACTGGTGCCGTTCGACACCCTCGCCGCGGCGGCGCTGCCGTCCGCGATCGATGGCCTGATTATCGGCGGTGGGTTTCCCGAGGTGTTCATGGCCGAACTGGAAGCCAATGCCGCGCTGCGTGCGAGCGTCCGTGAGGCCCTCGACGCCGGGCTTCCCGCCTATGCCGAATGCGGCGGCCTCATGTACCTGTCGCGCAGCCTGCACTGGCGGGGGCAGACGCGGCAGATGGTCGGCGCGGTGCCGGGCGACACGGTGATGCATGATCGCCCGATCGGGCGGGGCTATGCGGAGCTCGTGCCGACGGGCGACGATCGCTGGCAGGAGCGGCAGCGCATCCCGGCGCACGAATTTCACTATTCGAGCTTGGAAAACCTGCCGCCTGACTCCATCTTCGCCTACAGGGTCACCCGCGGCCACGGCATCGACGGTGTGCGCGACGGTTATCAGCGGCATAATCTGCTGGCCGGCTATGCGCACCGGCGCGGCGCGGGCGACCTGGGCTGGATCGGGCCGTTTCTGAACCAGGTGCGCGCGCACAAGGCACGCGTGCCCACACCCTAAAGGACTCACATGATCAAGATTACCGACGCGGCCGCCGAGCAGATTCGCGCCGCCGCCCAACAGCCGGACGTGCAGGGGATGGTGCTGCGCATCGCCGCCTACCAGGACGAGGACGGCGACGTCAATTTCGGCATGGGCTTCGACCAGGAGCGCGAGGCCGACGAGCAGCTCATCGTCAACGGCATCCAGTTGCTGATTTCCATGCCGGCCACGCCCTTCCTGCAGGGTGTCACGATCGACTTCGTCGAGATGAGTCCCGGCGACATGCGCTACATCTTCATCCCGCCGTATTCGGCGGAACCGGAGGAACCCGAAGCGGACCCCACCGCCGCAGAGTGACCATGAATTATCTGCCCATCTTCCTCGACCTGCGCGGTCGCGCCGCATTGGTCGTCGGCGGCTCCGAGATTGCTGCCCGCAAGAGCGAGCTGCTGCTGCGCGCCGGCGCAAGTGTCGACGTGGCCGCCTCCGCGCTACACGAGAGCTTCGCGCGCCTGCCGGGCGCGGACCGCGTGCAGCGTGTCGCCGATACCTTCCGCGACGATCTGCTCAATGGCAAGGATGCCGTCATCGTGGTGGAGGAGGACGCGGCGGTTGCGGCGCGGGTGGCGGACGCCGCCCGTTCGCGTCATATCCCGGTGAACGTCGCCGACACGCCAGCGCTGTGCAGCTTCATCCTGCCCTCGATCATCGACCGTTCGCCGATCATGGTGGCGGTGTCCAGCGGCGGCGAAGCGCCGGTGCTCGCGCGCCTGCTGCGCGCGCGCCTGGAAACGCTGATTCCCGCCGCCTACGGCCGCCTCGGCGAACTGGCGGCGCGTTACCGCGAGCGCGTGCGCGCGGCCATCAAGCCGGCGCAGCGTCGCGCGTTCTGGGAGAAGGTATTCACCTCGCCGATCGCGGAAATGGTGTTCGCCGGGCGCGACGCCGATGCCGAGCGCCAGCTCGTCGACATGATCGCCGACGGCGCCGAACGCGACATCAGCCGCGGCGAGGTCTATCTGGTCGGTGCCGGACCGGGTAATCCGGATCTGCTCACCTTCCGTGCGCTGCGCCTGATGCAGCAGGCCGACGTCATCGTCTACGACCGGCTGGTGTCGCAGTCCATCCTCGACATGTGCCGCCGCGACGCCGAGCGTATCTACGTCGGCAAGGAGCGCGACGACCACGCGGTGCCGCAGGAAGAGATCAACCTGATGCTGGTGCGCCTGGCCAAGGAAGGCAAGCGTACCCTGCGCCTGAAGGGCGGCGATCCGTTCATCTTCGGTCGCGGCGGCGAGGAGATCGAGACCCTGGTCGAACACGGCGTGCCCTTCCAGGTGGTGCCCGGCATCACCGCCGCCGCGGGCGTGGCGTCCTATGCGGGGATTCCGCTCACGCATCGCGACTACGCGCAGTCGGTCGCCTTCGTCACCGGCCACCTGAAGGAAAACACCTTCAACCTCAACTGGGAAGGCATCGCCCGGCGCGACCAGACCATCGTCATCTACATGGGGCTGAAGGGGCTGCCGCTGCTGTGCGAATCGCTCATCAAGCATGGCCTGCCGCCCGACACGCCGGCGGCGATCGTGCAGCACGGTACGCAGCCGACCCAGCGCGTCGTCACCGGTGACCTGGGCAGTTTGCCGGCGCTCGCCGAAGCCGCCCGGTTGAAGGCGCCGACGCTCATCATCGTCGGTCAGGTCGTCAGGCTGCGCGAGAAACTCAACTGGTACCAGCCACAGCCGGACGCCGGGCAGACCTCGGCCACGCCACTGGAAGCGCCCGGCCACCTGGGTTGACAGTGGCGACCCCTCCGCACCTGGAGGACCGCGCGGCCGCCACCAACGAAGTGGCGCGCCTGCGCGCAGCCGGTGGGCACATCGCTCCGGTGCTGTGGCAGGGCCGTCCGGCCTGGCTCAAGCTCACCCTGCCGCAACCGCCGGCCTGGCGTTACCAGCTTCTCGCCGGCATGGCGCGCCTCCTCGGGCAGCCCGCCCTGCAACCGGTGCGTCCCCACGGCGGCGGACACGGTCTGCGCATCGAAGCCGCGCGCATCCGTGCGCTGGGGGCTGCGGGCCTGCGTGTCCCCGAATTGCTCGAAGTCGGCGCGGACTGGCTGCTGCTGTCCGATCTGGGCTGCGTCACGCTGGAGCAGCAGATCCGTCACGCCGCACCCGGGGAACGCCTGGTGCACTGGCAACGCGGGGCCGACTACATCCTGCGGGCACACCGCGCCAGCCAGTATCTCAGCCAGGCCTTCTCGCGCAATTTCGTCTGGGCGCCCGACACCGGCCTGGGCGCCATCGACTTCGAGGACGACGCGCTCGCCGTCATGTCGCTCGCGGACGCGCAGGTGCGCGACTGGTTGCCGTATCTGTTTTCCACCGCGGTGTATTTCGCCGACCGTCTGCCGCAACTGTGCGCCGCGCTCGACGCGGCGCTGGCAAACGAGCGTCCTGCGGTGCGTGCCGGAGTGCTCCGCGCATTGCGGCGCACCGCCTGGCTGCGCCATCTGCGCCGGCTGCCGTCGCGACTGATGCGTCGCGACGTCGCCAAGACGCGCTGGTTCGGCGAGCTGGCGCGCCACTGCACGACGCCCTGAGCCCGGACGACGTCCCGCGCCGGGCGGGCTAGAATGACAACATCGCCCTCCCGGAAATTCGTCATGACGTCCGCACTGACCCTCGACGGCAACGAAGCCGTCGCGCGCATCGCTTACCTCGGCAGCGAGGTGATCGCCATCTATCCCATCACGCCCGCGTCGAGCATGGGCGAGTGGGCCGACGAATGGGCGGCGCAGGAGCGCCCCAACCTGTGGGGCGCGGTGCCGACGATCATCGAGATGCAGTCGGAAGGCGGCGCGGCGGGCACGTTGCACGGCGCGCTCACCTCCGGTGCGCTGGCGACCAGCTTTACCGCCAGCCAGGGCCTGCTGCTGATGATTCCCAACCTGTACAAGATCGCCGGCGAGCTCACGCCCATGGTGCTGCACGTCGCCGCGCGCGCCATCGCCACGCACGCACTGTCGATCTTCGGCGACCATTCCGACGTCATGGCCTGCCGCGCCACCGGCTGTGCGCTGCTGGCGTCGAATTCGCCGCAGGAGGCACAGGACTTCGCCGCCATTTCGCAGGCGGCGACGCTGGCGGGGCGCATTCCGCTGATCCATTTCTTCGACGGCTTTCGCACCTCGCACGAGGTGGCGAAGATCGACGCCCTCGACACCGACACGGTGGGTGCGATGCTGGATGCGGCGCACATTGCCGAGCATCGCGCGCGCGCGCTGTCGCCCGAGCATCCGGTGCTGCGCGGCACCTCGCAGAACCCCGACGTGTTCTTCCAGTCGCGCGAGCGCGCCAATCCGTTCTACGACGCCTTCCCGCGGGTGGTGCAGGATGCGATGGACCGCTTCGGTGCGCTGACCGGGCGCGCCTACCGTTTGTTCGACTATGTCGGCGCGGCGGACGCCGAGCGGGTGATCGTGCTGATGGGTTCGGGCGCCGAGACCGCGCACGAGACGGTCGAGCATCTCGTCGCGCGCGGCGACAAGGTCGGCGTCGTCAAGGTACGCCTGTACCGGCCGTTCGCCGCCGATGCGCTGCTCGCCGCACTGCCGGCGACGGTGCAGGCGGTCGCGGTGCTCGATCGCTGCAAGGAGCCTGGCGCCGACGGCGAGCCCTTGTACAAGGACGTCGTCACCGCGCTGGCGCAGGCGGCGGCCGACGGCGTGCGGGCGATGCCACGCGTGATCGGCGGGCGTTACGGTCTGGCGAGCAAGGAATTCACCCCCGGTATGGTGCGGGCGGTGTTCGACGAACTGGCCGTGGCCGCGCCCAGGCGCCAGTTCGCCGTCGGCATCCACGACGATCTTACCCACCTCTCGCTGGCGTGGGACGCCGATTTCCGCACCGATGCCTCGAAACAGTTGCAGCACGCGGTGTTCTGGGGCTTGGGCTCCGACGGAACAGTGTCGGCCAACAAGAACTCGATCAAGATTCTCGGCGAAGCCACGGCGCTTCAGGCGCAGGGCTACTTCGTCTATGACTCGAAGAAGTCCGGCGCGGTGACGGTCTCGCACCTGCGCTTCGGCCCGGCGCCCATCCGTTCCGCCTATCTGGTCGAACCGGGCATGGCCGGCTTCGTCGCCTGCCACCAGCCGATGTTCCTCGACCGCTATGAACTGCTGGAACACGCGGCCCCCGACGGCGTGTTCCTGCTCAACACCGCGGCGGCCCCCGACGCCGTGTGGGACACGCTGCCGCCGAAACTCCAGATGGCCATCAGCGCCAAGCGGCTGCAGCTGTGGATCATCGATGCCTACGCCGTGGCCGCCGAGGCGGGCATGGGACGGCGCATCAACACCATCATGCAGACCTGCTTCTTCGCCATCTCCGGCGTCCTGCAGAAGGACGCCGCCATCGCCGCGATCAAGGAGGCGGTCGACAAGACCTACGGGCGCAAGAGCCGTCGCCTGGTCGAGCTCAACTACAAGGCGATCGACCTGACGCTGGCGGCGCTGCACCACGTCAGCCCGCTGCCGCACGCGGTCGAGGCCGAACGCGGCGCCGCGCCGTCCCTCGCGCAAGCGGAGGACATTCCCGACTTCGTGCGCGACATCACCCTGCCGATCTATTTTGGTCATGGCGACGCCCTGCCGGTGTCCGCGATGCCCACCGACGGCACCTATCCCCTTGGCACCGCGAAGTACGAGAAGCGCAACATCGCGCTGGAAATCCCCGTGTGGGACGAGGACCTGTGCACCCAGTGCGGCAAGTGCGTGCTCGTCTGTCCGCACAGCGCGGTGCGCTCGCGCCTGTTCGACGCCGCTGCCGCGGCTTCCGCGCCGCCCACCTTCAAGCACGTGCCGGTGCGCGCCAAGGACTACCCGTCGGGCACCCGCATCAGCTACCAAGTCGCGCCGGAAGACTGCACCGGCTGCGGCGACTGCGTCGAGGCGTGTCCGATCCACGACAAGACCAACGTCTCGCGGCGCGCGATCAACATGGCGCCGATCGGGCCGTTGCGTGAACAGGAGCGCGCCAATTTCGAATTCTTCCTCGGCCTGCCGGAATTCGACCGCGGCGCGATCAAGCACACCACGATTCCCAGCGCGATGCTGCTCGACCCCTTGTTCGAATTTTCCGGGGCGTGCGCCGGCTGCGGCGAGACACCCTACATCCGCCTCGCCACGCAGTTGTTCGGCGACCGCATGCTGATCGCCAACGCCACCGGCTGCTCGTCCATCTACGGCGGCAACCTGCCGTCCACGCCCTACACCGTCAACGCCGCCGGACGCGGGCCGGCGTGGAGCAACTCGCTGTTCGAGGACAACGCCGAATTCGGTCTCGGCATGCGGCTCGCCGCCGACCAGTTGATGGAGCAGGCGCGCCATCTGGTGCGCGAGCTCGCCGGCGAACTCGGGGGTGATCTCGCCGCCGCGCTCGTCGAGGCCGACCAGCGCAACGAAGCCGGTATCGTCGCGCAGCGCGGGCGCGTCGCCACGCTGCGCGCCAAGCTCGCGGCGTCGAAGCATCCCCGCGCTGCCGAACTCGACAGCCTCGCCGAATGGCTGATCCGTCGCTCGGTGTGGATCATCGGCGGTGACGGCTGGGCCTACGACATCGGCTTTGGCGGCCTCGACCACGTGCTCGCGCTGCCGTACGACGTCAACATCCTCGTGCTCGATACCGAGGTCTATTCCAACACCGGCGGGCAGACCTCCAAGGCCACGCCGATCGGTGCGGTCGCCAAGTTTTCCGCCGGCGGCAAGGCCATGGCGAAGAAGGACCTCGCCAAGCTCGCCTCAGGCTACGACCATGCCTACGTCGCCAGCGTCGCCTACGGGGCCAAGGACGTGCACACCCTGCGCGTGTTCCACGAAGCCGAATCCTATCCGGGCCCCTCGCTCATCGTCGCCTACAGCCCGTGCATCGCGCACGGCTACGACATGCTCTACAACCTGCGCCAGCAGGATTTGGCGGTGAAGAGCGGACACTGGCCGCTGTTCCGTTCCGACCCGCGCATCGCCGAGGGCGGCGGCAATCCGTTCAGGCTCGATTCCGCCGCGCCCAGCCAGCCCATCCAGACCTTCATGGAATCCGAAACCCGCTTCGCCATGTTGCAGCGCAGTCATCCCGAAGCCGCTGAGCGCTTCCTCGCCCAGGCGCAGGCCGACGCCGAACGCCGCTACAACGCCTACAAGGACATGGCGCAGGGGCGGCCTGACGAACCCTCATCCGGAGCCTGACATGATCGATCTCTCCACCGACTACCTCGGACTCAAGCTGAAAAATCCGCTGGTCCCCTCGGCTTCGCCGCTGACGCGCGACGTCGACAGCGCACTGCGTCTGGAGGACGCGGGAGCGGCCGCCGTGGTGATGTACTCGCTGTTCGAGGAAGAACTGCGCACCGAGGACGCCATGCTCGACCGCTTCGTGCTGAACCCCGACATCGGCTTTGGCGAGGCGGATGGTTTCCTGCCGCGCGACGTCGAGATGAGCGGCGGGCTGGAACGTTACCTCACGCAGCTCGACCGCCTCAAGCAGCGTCTCGAAATTCCCGTCGTCGCCAGCCTGAACGGCGTCACGCCTTCAGGCTGGATCGAACTCGGCCGCGAGCTCGAACGCGGCGGCGCCGATGCGCTCGAACTCAACGTCTATCACGTCGCCGCCGATGCCGGCGTGTCCGGCGCCACCGTCGAGGCGCGTTACCTCGAACTGCTGACCGAACTGCGTCGCGTGGTGAGCCTGCCCATCGTGATGAAACTGTCCCCCTACTTCTCCTCGTTGCCCGATTTCGTCCGGCAGATCGAGGAGGCCGGCGCCCAGGGCGTGGCGCTGTTCAACCGTTTCTACCAGCCCGACATCGATCTCGACTGCCTGCGCATGGTCGACGCACTGCGCCTGTCGCGCCCCGACGAGGCCTTGCTGCGCATCCGCTGGATCGCCATCCTGCACGGCCGCACGCGCCTCACGCTGGCCGCCACCGGCGGCGTGCACAGCGAGAGCGAAGCATTGAAGCTGCTCCTCGCCGGCGCCGACGTCATCCATCTCGCTTCCTGCCTGTTGCAGCACGGCCCCGAGAAACTCACCGAAATCCTCGCCTTCATGCAGAACTGGATGGAGGAAAAGGAATACGAATCCATCGCCCAGTTGAAGGGCAGCATGAGCCAGCAGCATCTGCCCGACCCCAGCCTCGTCGCGCGCGCGAGCTATCTGCGCGTGCTCGACAGTTTTTCGCCGCGGCCGGGCGTGTGGTCGTAGCCTGAAGTTCGACCTGCCGCGTCGATAGCTCGCCGCTCACGTCGGCTTTCTGTGCGCCCTTTGGTCGGCGGGGGAACAAGCGATCCGCAGCAAACCCGTGCCACGGCTTGATCGTGGCCGCTCGTCGTGGCGTGGCCGGCTTCTTGCGAGCGACTCTCCGCAGATTCCAAAAAGCGAGAGGTCGCCATGAAACACCTCATCCCGCATCGACTGCTTCGTGTTGCATTCGTGGCCGGCGCCCTGTGCGCGACGCCCGCCCTGGCGGCAGGCGACTGCTCGGATGGGCTCGCCACCGAAAGTATCGCCGTCGGCAACGTGAGCTTCGAGGGCGCGGCTGCCGCCGACTGCTACGGCGTCGTCACCGGCAACCTCAATTCGGGCAAAGGCGCCGCCGGCACCATCACTGCCGTGCCCGAAGCGAAAACCTACGCCATGCTGCTTGCCGGGCTCGGGTTGATTGGTTTCACCGTGCGGCGCAAGCTGGGATAGCGTAAACCTGAATTATCCAATGGCGCGCAGGCCAGGCTGAAGCCAGACCTGAATCCCGTTGATCCTGAAAAAAGCAGTTGAACCACAGAGACACAGAGAACACAGAGTAAAACCATGTGCTTGCGTTCTTTCCAGGGCTCACCCGCCGGGTGACTCGAGATCAGCGCGGCAAAGGTATGTTTTTCGGATTCCTCTGCGTCTCTGTGCCTCTGTGGTGAGAAATTTAGGTTGATTGGTCACGCACGGATGTTTCAGTGGATTTTTTGGGGTCAATGCAGTTTCGTGCGCGAGGGGGCACGAAGCGAAAACGTGTTGCATTGGATGGCTCATGTGGCGCAACAATGCTCGCGTGCATGTGCATGAGCGCAGACCGGGGGGAAAATCAGCGCCTCCCGCAGCCTGGCGGGAAGATGGAGCGATCATCCGGGCGGGTTCATGGTTTACCGTACTTTCCCATGCGCCCTGCGATTCCGTGGGCGATCCCCAGCGTCATCATCTTCCAGTGTTCGCGCCGTGGCCGTGCGAACGACGAATAGGCGCCGTACTTCAATAACAGTCGCCAGCCATCGGCGAGTTTCCAGTTGAGAGGCAGACCGGTCTCGCAGTAGAGACGAACCGCATTACGGAAGTGGTAGTAGTGGCGCAGCGGGCTGTGCAGCGGAAGCTTGCGGCCCAGCAGATTGAGAGGCGTCTCGCCGAGCGCATGCCGCATGGTGGCGTCACAGACGCCGAACGACTGGAAACCCGCATGTTTGGCGCGCAAGCCCCACTCGATGTCCACATAGTCGATGAACAGATCCTCGCGCATCCCGCCCACCGTATCCAATGTCGCCATTGGAATCAGGCAGCCCGAGGAGATCAGGTAGTCGACTTCGACCACCGGTCGCGCAGGATGGCAACGCTGCCGTTCGACCGAGAGGCCGCGAATGCGAATGAAGGGCGGCGGGTTATCCTGCCGCGCATCGGTATACCGCGGGCCGACGCCGGCGACGGCGATCCCCGCTGTAGCGCGTGAGGTGGCCGCCACCCACAGTCTCGCCACCATGTCCGCCGCGGGCTCGCTGTCCTGATCGAACAGCACGACGAATGCCGCACCTTTCGTGCGGGCATGTTGAATACCGACATTCTGCGCCGCGGCAACGCCCCGATTCGAAGGCAGCCGGATCAGCTCGCACCACGAATCCGCAAGAAACTCCGGATGGATCGTTTGCCGCGGATCTGTCGTCGACGCGTTGTCGACCACACACACCCTTGCCAGTTGCGGCCTTAACGCCGCCAGCAGCGCGTTCAATTCGGCTTCCCGTGGCTGGTAGGTCACCACGATGGCCATTCCCGTGCCGGTCGCCGGGGCCGCTGTGGGCGAGGCACCGTCGGCGAGATCGGCGGGTTTGGAGTCGCGGGCTTGCACGGTTTCTAGGTTGAATGGCGGGGGGGCGTCGGAGGCAGGCGGCCGGTTGGCTTCACTTGAACCCGCGGTTTCGGCCATGAATGAATATAATGACGCGTTATTTTCAGGGGAAACCCGTCTTGTCCAGAAAACTCATTGGTGAAATCCTGGTCGCACAGGGCGTGTTGCAGCCCCGGGATCTGCAGGCTGCCCTCGAATTGCAGAAAAAAGAGGGTGGCACGGAGCGGCTGGGCGCCATTTTAACCAGACAAGACCGGGTCGCCGAGCGAACCCTGTACCAGGCGCTGTCGGAGCAGCTCGGCGTCCCCCTCGCCGAGGCCACGGATTATCCCGCGTTGCCGGTGTTCGAGGAACAGGTGTCCACCCGCTTCATGCAGGAAAACCGGGTGCTGCCCGTGCGCGAGGAGACGGATCGGTTGCTGCTGGTGATGGCCGACCCGCTCGATCGCTTCGCC
>JACDJB010003196.1_pt1 | contig 11008 bp, 9 predicted proteins | sample 7454121 | NCBI WGS metagenome assembly JACDJB01 (sample SAMN14253290, study PRJNA609438) | sludge metagenome | isolation source: sludge after 25d culture with pyrite | collected 2018-12-20 | reverse complement strand
CTCGGTCACAAGCAGGCCGAACATGTGCCCGAAAAAGAGGAATCCTCGGTATCTCGGTCACAAGCAGGCCGAACATGTGCCCGAAAAAGAAGAATTCTCGGTATCTCGGTCACAAGCAGGCCGAACATGTGCCCTAAAAGGAGAAACCCTCGGCATTTCGGTCACAAGAAAGCGGAACTTGTGCCCGAAAAAGAAGAATCCTCATTTCGGTCACAAGAAAGCGGAACATGTGCCCGAAAAAGAAGAATTCTCGGCATTTCGGTCACAAGAAAGCCGAACATGTGCCCGAAAAAGAGAAGTCCTTGGCATTTCGGTCACAAGCTGATACCAAGTGAAACGCTTTGCTCCTTTTTTGTTATCCTATATAAGTTTCAAAGAATCCATCAGAATAAAAGTTCTTGTCAATAGTGTAAAACTGTGTAAATATAGATGTCAAGACACCTGTTAATCCAGGAGGCTATCAATCTATGAAACAATATGATGTGATCATTATTGGCAGCGGCATTGCCGCGCTGCAGTTGGCCAATAAATTAACGAAGGATTTAAATGTGATGATTCTCACAAAGGAGAATCTGACAAAGGGAAATTCCTATCTTGCACAAGGCGGGGTGGCAGCGGCGGTTGCTCCGGGGGACGATGCTTATTTACATTACCTCGACACTATGGAAGCGGGCGCACACCATAATGATGCCAAAGCTGTACTGGAAATGACCAAAAAAGCCCCTGGTCTGATCAATGGCTTATGGCAATCAGGCTGCCGTTTTGATGAAGATGAACATGGCAACCTTCTTTTGGGAATGGAAGGGGCACACAGCGAAAAGAGGATTGTCCACAGCGGTGGTGACGAGACGGGCAGGCATATCGTCGAGTTCCTGATTTCTGATCTGCCCTCCAATATAATCGTTGAACAATCGACATCCGTTTATGACCTTATTTTAAATCAGGAAAAAACCCGATGTATCGGGGTGAAGGCAAAGCTTCCAGATAGAACGAATGAGTTATACCTTGCTCAGCATGTGGTACTGGCGACGGGCGGCTGCGGCCAGATCTATTCTTTTACTTCCAATGCAGAAACGGCCAGCGGGGATGGAATCGCCCTCGCCTATAGAGCAGGGGCTGAATTGGCGGATATGGAATTCATTCAGTTCCACCCGACCTTGCTGTATTTAGATGGAAAGACGAGAGGGCTTATTTCTGAAGCAGTCCGGGGAGAAGGTGCGGTGTTAGTCACGGAAGAAGGAAAACGAATCATGGAAGGCATTCACCCTTTAAAGGACCTGGCACCGAGGCATATTGTCTCGCAGACAATTTATGACTACTCACGGAGAGGCATTCAGATTTATTTGGATATAGCCTCGATAAAAGATTTTCGTTCACGATTTCCTACGGTCAGCAAGCTTTGCAGGAAGCAGGGTATCGAAATGGAAACCGGCTTGATACCTGTCGTTCCCGGCAGCCATTTTATCATGGGCGGGGTTAAGACAGATTTGCAGGGACGAACAAGCATCCAAGGATTGTATGCGATTGGTGAGGCGGCTTGTACCGGCATCCACGGGGCGAATAGACTGGCAAGCAATTCTTTATTGGAAGGCATGTTTGTCGGCGGGAATCTTGCTGAATGGATCAACAATCACCGTTCAGAGATACTGACAAGCGACAATTTGCACATTCCTGTTCAGAATTTTTTTGACGGTGAACTTCCAGAACTGGATATGTTGAAACAAACGATGATGGACCGTACTGGAATTGTCCGGACAAGAGAGAAGCTGACACTTCAGGCTGAATGGCTTGCACAGTTTCAGTACGAACAATGGCTGGATGCTGCGCTGGATCACTTATCGCAAGAACAATTAACCAGGCTGTATATGTATATCATCGCCACATTGGTCACCCAGTCAGCGTTGGAGAGGACCGAGAGCAGGGGCGGCCATTATCGTGAAGATTTTCCATATGAAGATAACGCTAACTGGGTGAAAAAACAGATCATCCATCAGCGGAAAAACGGAAAGGATGGGAAGCATGAACTCAATCAAACTGCGCTTGCTACTTGAACAATTTTTCATTGAAGATATCGGTGAACGTGACGTCACCAGCGAATTGATTTTTGGGAATGAAAGCCGGGGAACCATGGTGTTCATTGCGAAGGATGAAGGAATATTCTGTGGCGAGCAGATCATCAAAACCGGCTTTAGGCTGATGGATGAGAACAGCCAGGTGACCATGAAGGTGAAGGATGGCGAAAAGGTCGGCAAAGGTCAGGAACTGGCGTTGATTGACGGCAAGGTCTCCGCACTGTTAAAAGCGGAAAGAGTCGTTTTGAACCTGGTGCAGCGAATGAGTGGGATTGCCACAAAGACAAATGAAGCTGTAAAAGCATTGGACAGCATGAAGACAAGAATTTGTGATACTCGTAAAACAACCCCTGGCCTGCGGATGCTCGAAAAATATGCAGTCCGATGCGGCGGCGGATTCAATCACCGGTATGGCTTGTATGATGCGGTGATGATCAAGGACAATCATATCTCCTTCGCGGGCTCGATCAGCAATGCGGTGGCAGCAGTCCGCGCAAATCTTGGGCATATGGTGAAGGTTGAGGTGGAGATTGAGACAAAGGATCAGCTTTTCGAAGCGATCGAAGCAAAGGCTGATTGCATCATGTTCGATAACCGGACGCCGGAACAAATTCAAGAATGGATTGGCTATGTACCGGAAGGAATAGCAACCGAGGCTTCAGGCGGTATCACACTCGATACACTGAATAGCTACAGGAATTGTGGAGTGGATTATATTTCATTGGGATTCCTGACACATTCTGTGAAATCACTCGATATTAGTGCAAAAGTGATGGCTGAGACGAAAGGGGATGTACAATATGAATATATTGGAGACGCTCGAAGCTAAATCAAAAATGCTTCCAGAAAAATACCGAAACATGTCCGTTCGGGAACTTGAGGACATGATAAAGGATATTAAGTCAAAAATGGGCAAAAAGCTGTTCATACCTGGACATCATTATCAAAAAGATGAAGTCATCCAATTTGCCGATGCGACAGGCGATTCATTGAAACTTGCCCAGCTGTCTGCCGAGAACAGGGAAGCAGAGCATATTGTGTTTTGCGGTGTCCATTTCATGGCCGAGACGGCTGACATTTTAACGACTGAACAGCAGAAGGTCTACCTGCCTGACATGAGAGCCGGCTGTTCAATGGCAGACATGGCAGATATTTACCAAACAGAACGTGCCTGGGAATTCCTGCAGGTGTTGTTTGGAGACACAATTTTGCCATTGACGTATGTCAACTCGACTGCAGCGATTAAATCATTTGTCGGTGCCAATGGCGGGGCAACCGTTACATCCTCCAACGCCGAGAAGATGGTGCGCTGGGCTTTTTCGAAAAAAGAACGCTTGCTCTTCCTTCCAGATCAGCATTTAGGCAGGAATACGGCTTTCAATATCGGAATCGGGCTTAATGAAATGGCCGTTTACAATCCGATTGAGAACTTCATTGATTTCGATGGCCCTCTTGAAAAAGTAAAGGTGATTCTTTGGAAAGGCCATTGCTCGGTCCATGAGAATTTTACAATGGAAAATATCGCGGATGTGCGGACAGGATATCCTGATATGAAGATCATTGTCCATCCTGAATGCCGTCATGAGGTTGTAGCACTTGCTGACATGGCAGGGTCAACGAATTACATTATTGAGGCAATCGAAGCGTCGCCTGCAGGAACATCCTGGGCGATTGGAACAGAAATGAATCTGGTGAACCGGCTGATTTCACAGCATCCAGATAAAAAAATCATTTCATTGAACCCGCATATGTGCCCGTGCCTGACGATGAACAGGATTGACCTGCAGCATCTTGCCTGGAGCCTGGATTCAGTTTTTGATGGTCAGGAAATCAATCTCATAAAAGTGGATGAAAAAACAGCATTTAACGCGAAGCTTGCCTTGAATCGCATGCTTGAGCAATCATGAGTGCAATCCTTCCCGGACTGGGGAGGATTTTTTTTATGGGAAAAGCTTAATCTGACGGCGAAAAACATATTTATTTACATAGATGCATAAGTTTTTTTGAAGATTGTTAGCAATTTGCCCACACCAACATAGAATATATGGACTTATGCCATAGGAGGGAATCAGAGTGAAAATCCATATCGTACAGAAAGGGGATACTCTTTGGAAGATCGCCAAGAAGTACGGCGTGAACTTTGAAGAGCTGAAACAGATGAACGCCCAGCTCAGCAACCCTGATATGATTATGCCCGGTATGAAAATAAAAGTTCCGACTGGTGGAGGGACAGTAAAGAAAGAAGCTCCCATTGCCGGTGGAACGCCTCAAGCAAAAATCAATATGGGTGGCAAGAAGGAAATGCCGATTGCCAAAGAGAAACCGATGCCAATTCCAGAAGTAAAGAAAGAAGCACCAAAAGAGGCGCCTGTAAAGGAACAGCCGAAAATGGAAATGCCTAAACCTGTTCCACAGGAAGAACCGGTTATACCATATAAACCGAAAATGCCAATACAAATCAAGCCGGAAATCGATATCAACAATTACTATATGATGAACATGGCTAATATGCAGCTCCCGCCACAGCCTAAACCACAGCCTAAACCACAGCCGAAGCCACAGCCAAAAGCCCAGCCAAAGGCACAGCCAAAAGCACAGCCAAAAGCCCAGCCGCAGCTCCCGCCAAAACCAGATAATATTTTCCCGGAAGTCAAACCAGAGGCTAAGCAAGTTAAGCCACAGGTTAAGCCGGATGTAAAGCCGCTGCCTCCTAAAGCAGAGGTGAAACCGAAATCAGAAATAAAGCCAGATATAAAAATTGAAAAGAATGACTACATGGATGAATCACCATCAATGATGCCATTCGTTCAAGGAGGTTACCAGCAGCCAATGATCCCATACCCTTATAATTGTTATCCAGGTGCACCTTCGATGTCAGGCCCTGCATATGGTTATCCAGGTTCCCAGCAAATGCCTTGCCCTCAGGTACAGGGAGTTTCCCAGTATCCAGGCATGATGCCGAACATGGCACTGCCGGCAGAGGAAATGGAATCATCATCTTTTGCGAATATGCAGAGCCCGGTAATGGGTGAAAACATGCCTCATTATGGTGCACCGCAGATGACTGGACCGACTTATTATGGTGTGCCGATTTCACCAGTTATGCCTGGCCCGGGGTACATCCCTCAGCAGCAGATGCCTTACATGCCGCAGGTCGGCGGAATGATGGATAATCAGCCAATGCCTCAAGTAGGCGGAATGATGGACGACGAATCCTCAGAAATGCCAACGATGCCTCAGATGCCGATGATGCCGCAGGTCGGCGGAATGATGGAAAACCAGATGCCTCAAGTCGGCGGGATGATGCAGGGGCAGATGCCGATGATGCCGCAGGTCGGCGGAATGATGGAAAACCAGATGCCGCAAGTCGGCGGAATGATGCAAGGCCAGATGCCGATGATGCCGCAGGTTGGTGGAATGATGGAAAACCAAATGCCGCAGGTTGGCGGAATGATGCAGGGGCAGATGCCGATGATGCCGCAGGTTGGTGGAATGATGGAAAACCAAATGCCGCAGGTTGGCGGAATGATGCAGGGGCAGATGCCGATGATGCCGCAGGTCGGTGGAATGATGGATAATCAAATGCCGCAAGTAGGTGGAATGATGGATAATCAAATGGCACCTCAAGTAGGCGGAATGATGCAGCCGCCAATGATGCCGAAGCAGCCAATGCAAGGTGCTGGAGGAGATTGCGGCTGTGGCGGTTCGATGGGTAACCCTTATGGAACGATGGGTAACCCTTATGGACCAATGGGCAGCCCGTATGGCATGATGGGCCCAGGAATGCAGCCATCCCCAATGATGCCTTATGGCGGCTATCCTGGTGGTGGACCGGGTATGCCTATGTACCCTTACCAGGGCCAAATGGGCATGGGGCCGCAGGGATTCATGAATCCATATGGAGCTGGTCCAATGGGTGGAGGATATGGTATGCCATTGCCGATGCCGAGATTTGATGAAGAGAGCAATGAATATTAACATCAGGAGAGGTGGAGACGATTATTTTTTCAATCGTCTCTTCTCTTATTTAAACAGCGAACTGGACTGCAATATCCAAGGAATGGAACAATTGAGGGGAAATGTCTATCTTGTTGAGACAGACGATACCCGATTCATTTTAAAAGGATATAATGATTTACGGAAATTAAAGATCCAGGAAGCGTTTGCTTCGTCATTAAGACAATCGGGGTTTCGCAGTTCTTATGGATTTTTAAGGATGACCAAGACTCTTCAATTCGAGGGTTTATATTACGGCTGCATTGAGTATATTGACCATCATGAAAATCGATTTGACTATGGATTACAGGCAGACAGGGACGAAGGAATCAAGCTCTTGGATAAGTTTCATGATCATACTTCGCTACTAGCTTCCTCCTACGCAGGGATGCTTCCAAAAGCAGATCTGGCAAGAAAATGGCATCACCGGAAAAAGGAATTCACGACAAATTTACAGGCTGTCCATTTTTATGTGAATAGCGCGGTAACAGGTGAAGTCCTTAATTGGGCCGATGTTTCGCTGAAGAATTTTGATGCCTCAAAAAAAGAGCTAGAACAGGAACAGCCAGTCATCCTTCATGGCGATGTGGCCCACCATAATTTTCTTCGGTCAAAAGAGGGAAGACTGTATCTGATTGATTATGATTTGATCAGCCTGGGCCCTAGAGCCTACGATATGCTTCAGTATGCCAACCGGATCCTGCCATTTCTGGACTGGGATTTTGAATCCCTGGAAAAAATCGGCCATTTTAAAAAATGGCTGGGGTATGAAGCGTTTTTACATGGGCTATTGTATCCTGCCGATATCCTGAGGGAATGGAACAGGCTGTTAAGAGAAAAAAATCATATATCCCCATACAGGCTTTCTCCTCTAATTGAGATGACGATCAACCAGTTCAAGCAAAGGAAAAAATTCCATGGTGATGTTACATCACGGCTTCATTCATGGAAATGATTTGGACGTATCTGTCAGAATGAAAACCCATCCCCATCCACACTCTAATAAATGAGCATGAAGGAATGCTCATTTTAGCTGGGATGGGGGTTTTTCGTTTGAACAAGAAAAGGTTGTTCGTTCCTATAGCCTCGCTGCTTACGTTAGGGCTGACGGCTTGCAATGGGAATAATGAGGCTGCTATTCAAAGCACAGACAGGAACCAGAGCCAACCATTTGGCTATTATTCAAATGAAAAAGGAAATGAAGTTGATGTCATGGACGACAGGGAAGGGGCGCTTACAGAACTTTTTGACCACAATTTTGGCAAAGAGGGTGCCGCTGAAGAAAATCGTAAGCGAAAGATGCTCCAGTCCCTGGATGAAAATGGGAACCCTCCGAATCCAACTGTCCCGCGTTCCGACCATGACCATAATTTTTTCCAGAAGGACAATAAATACAGCCGCGGCGATCTCAATTATCATGGACATTTGAGTGAACACAGGGGAAGCGGCAAGGCAGGGATCTACTCCAATACGGAGCAGGATAACAGAATGGCACGCACAGTCGCAAGTGCAGCAGAGTCCGTCGATAATGTCGATAAGGTAAGGTCCGTACTGTTTGGCCGTGAAGTTGAAATTGCGGTGTCCTATAAGGATAAATCACTGAAAAAACAAACAGATAAGAAAATCAAAAAAGCTGTCCGCCCATATACCGAAGGCAGGGAACTTCGCATCATCGAGGATGAAGGAACCTTCAGCAGGACAAGGAATATTGATTATGACCGAAAAAATGGCAATCCGCGTGAAAGCATCAACTTCAATCCTTAATGAAAAAAATAGAAGGCAGATTGCTATCTCGCCTTCTATTTTCATGTTTCAAGACAGTTTTTGTTTTCATTACTAAGTCACGATAACCCCATTACCCTTCAAACAAACAGCTGATTTTTCTCATAACATCAGCCATTCAAAAAATCACTTCACCCTTTAAGAAAAGCATCCCCAAGCAATTATTCGATACAAAACAGCAAAGGGATAATTAAAACCTGATTGGCTATACTAGTAGTGAAAAAGAGTTTTAACACTTTTGGCAAATAAGAGAGGTGGACGGCAATGGCTTCAATCAATTCAATCAAAGCGTTCAGCACTGCTGTATTGCTCCTAATCAGTCTGTCGGGAGCTGGTCCAGTACTTCCCGCAGGGCAGGTTCATGCTGAGAAGCCTGGTGAAGCAGTCCATGAAATCAATGAACCTCTTAACGTCACGATCATTTTGCAAAGGGTCTACCTTGATGGTGAAATGAGTGAGGAAAAGGTCGTGGAGACGATTTGGTCGCTGGAAGACTTCTGGGCCAAATATGATAAATGGCAGCTTGTCGATATGGAAGCCAAGAAGGCGGTGTTCAGGCAGGACGTTGATGATATTTCCCCGCTCCTGAAGGCAAATGGATATTTTGGCCTGTCAGATGAGGGGGTACTGACTATTTTTAATGGAAGGCCCGATGGTTCGAATATCATTCAATCGTTCTTTCAAATTGATCTTGGGAGACTTGAGAGCATCAAGCGGGATCAATTGAAAAAGGGGATTCCCATCCGCAGTAAGCAATGCTATGAAGAGGTCCTCGAGACCTTTAAACCATATACGGTGAAGGACTTACATTGAAGAGCCGGGATGACTGGCTCTTATTTGTATTTTCCAAGGTTTCTTAGAGATTATATCACTGGATAAGAAAGTATAAATTTAACCACTTAGATTAGAGCAGCTCGAGACGTTTGTCTAGCTGCGGCTCCAAACTCCTCGAGTCGCTTGTCTAGTGTCGCCTCCTAGAAACTCCGAAACTTCAACTCCGCCGGCAGAAGCAAAAGGCGCTTCTTTGTCGGAGTCTCCAGTTTCTGCGTTTCTGGGCAGTCGGCTATACTTTTCGATTTCGGTCCTGCCAATGAAGTCAAAAGAACGACTTCACTGTCAGGCCCTCCAGCGCTTGTCGGAGTTGGGCAGTCGCCTCCGCTTTTCGTTTTCGGTCCGCCCGATGAAGTCAAAGAGCGACTTCACCGGTCGGCCCTCCAACGCTTGTCGGGGCTGACCAAGTCGCTTGCGCTTTTCTTATAAAATTGATCATACGTTCGCCTTTTTGCATATTTTTATTCATCCCTTTAAAAAGAGTATGTTAAAATGAGTTACAGCAAAGCAGAGGGGCGAGAGTATTGTATGAATTCATAAAAGGCACCGTCGATTTTGTCGGTCCTGAATATATAGTGATTGAAAACGGGGGTATTGGCTATCAAATCATGACGCCAAATCCTTTTGTGTTCACAAAAGAAGCAGGCAAAGAGATTTGTATTTTTACATATCATTATGTCCGTGAAGACCTTATTTCCCTGTACGGGTTCAAGACTCGTGAAGAAAAGGCGCTCTTCACCAGGCTTTTGAATGTTTCCGGCATCGGGCCAAAAGGGGCACTGGCCATCCTTGCGTCCGGAGAACCGGGACAGGTTGTCCAGGCAATCGAAAATGAGGATGAATCGTTCCTCGTCAAGTTTCCTGGAGTAGGCAAGAAGACTGCCAGACAAATGATCCTGGATCTGAAGGGGAAGCTGCATGACCTTGTACCGGATTACTTCCCTAATCTTTTCAATGCCGATGAGGTGGCTGCGACGATTTCCCAGTCCAATGAATTCGATGAGGCTGTGCTGGCTTTGAAGGCACTTGGTTACTCGGAAAAAGAAATCCGCAAAATCACTCCGGATCTGAAAAAAGAGCAATTGACTACTGACCAATACATCAAAAAAGCATTGCAAAAGCTTTTGAAGTAAACTGATTGATAACAGACCAGTTCATCGGCCGGTTTAGTTATCCAGTATAAAAGAGGTGAGAAACTGATGGAAGAACGAATCATCTCCAGTGAAGCGGGCGACCAGGATGTTTCATTTGAGCAAAGCCTGCGTCCCCAGACTTTAAGACAATATATCGGCCAGGATAAAGTGAAGGCCAATCTTGAGGTGTTTATCGAAGCAGCAAAGATGAGGCGTGAAACGCTTGACCATGTGCTGCTCTATGGACCGCCGGGCCTCGGAAAGACTACACTGGCGGCGATCATCGCCAATGAAATGGGTGTCAATCTCAGGACGACTTCAGGTCCGGCGATCGAAAGACCTGGTGATTTGGCGGCAATTTTGACGGCTCTGGAACCTGGCGATGTTCTGTTCATTGATGAAATCCACAGGCTGCCGAGAACGATTGAGGAAGTGCTCTATCCAGCAATGGAGGATTTCTGCCTCGACATCGTCATCGGAAAAGGGCCAAGTGCCCGTTCTGTCAGGCTTGACTTGCCTCCATTCACACTCGTTGGTGCGACAACTCGTGCTGGTTCCTTGTCTGCACCATTAAGAGACAGGTTTGGAGTTTTGAGCCGTTTGGAATACTATAATGAGGTACAGCTAACCGATATCGTGGTCAGGACATCCGAACTTCTGGAAACGGAGATTGACTGGCTTGCGGCCCAGGAACTCGCTAGAAGATCGCGAGGGACACCGAGGATCGCCAATCGCCTGTTGAAGCGTGTGCGTGATTTTGCGCAGGTACGGGGCAATGGCGCGGTTGAGGAAACACTTGCCCGGGAAGCATTGGAACTGATGCAGGTCGACCGTTTGGGCCTTGACCATATCGACCATAAATTGCTCAAGGGCATCATTGAAAAATATCGGGGCGGCCCGGTCGGCTTAGAGACGATCTCTGCAACGATTGGAGAGGAATCGCAGACAATCGAAGATGTGTATGAACCATATCTGCTGCAGATCGGCTTTTTGCAGAGGACTCCAAGGGGAAGAATTGTAACGGAGGCTGTATACCGACATTTTGAAATGGAGGTGCCTGAACGATGACAGGGGCAGCGAAGCTCCTCATGATCGCCGGAGCAGTCATCTTCATCATTGGCTTCATCATGAAGTTTATCAATTTAGGCAGATTGCCGGGTGACATTGTCATTAAAAAAGGAAACACAACCTTTT
>JACDJB010003194.1_pt1 | contig 11011 bp, 8 predicted proteins | sample 7454121 | NCBI WGS metagenome assembly JACDJB01 (sample SAMN14253290, study PRJNA609438) | sludge metagenome | isolation source: sludge after 25d culture with pyrite | collected 2018-12-20 | reverse complement strand
GGGTGCGTCAGCAGCACAATGGGCAAATGCAAGGTTTCGTTACTTGCCTCTTTCTGAATCATCGCTTCGATATTGATGCCGAAATCAGCCAGGGTGCGGGCGATATTGGCCAGAACGCCCGGTTGATCCAGCACGGTCAAACGCAGGTAGTAGCCGGTTTGAATATCATCCATTGGCAGGATGGGAAGATCGGTCACCTGATCGGGCACCACGGCCAGATGGGGCACGCGGTGATTCGGATCGGCGGTCAATGTGCGCGCCACATCCACCAGATCAGCCACGACGGCAGAAGCGGTCGGATCAGCCCCTGCGCCCGCACCGTAGTACAACGTAGGGCCCACCGCATCACCCCAGACCAGAACGGCGTTCTTGACGCCATCGACGTTGGCCAGTAACCGGCGCTCGGGGATCAGGGTTGGATGCACCCGCATCTCGACGCCATTTTCGTGCCGCCGGGCAAAGCCGAGGTGCTTGATTTGATAGCCCAACTCGCGCGCGTAACGAACGTCTTCGGTTTTGAGTGTGCTGATTCCCTCGGTGTAGACACCGTCGAATTTAAGCGGCATGCCAAAGGCGATCGCCGCCAGAATCGATAGTTTGTGCGCCGCATCGATGCCTTCGACGTCGAACGTCGGATCGGCTTCGGCGTAACCCAGCTTCTGCGCTTCGGCGAGCACATCACTGAAACTGCGACCCTCATCACGCATGGCCGTAAGGATGAAATTACCGGTGCCATTGATGATGCCGGCAAGCCATTCGATCCGGTTGCCCGCAAGGCCTTCACGGATGGCCTTGATAATCGGAATGCCGCCCGCCACCGCCGCCTCGAATGCCACAACAGTTCCCTTGGCCTGCGCCAGGGCAAACAGTTCGTTGCCCTCGTGGGCAATCAGCGCCTTATTGGCGGTAATGACCGGTTTACCCAGCTCAAGCGCGCGTCGAATCAGCATGCTGGCCGGTGTCATGCCGCCCATGACTTCGATAATGACGTCGACATTCGGATTTTCGACGACATCCATCGGGTTGGTGGTCAGCAGAATCCCGTCAAGAGGACAAATACGCGGCGCACCCAGATTACGGGCCGAGGCATGAATCACATCGATGCGACGCCCGGAACGACGTGCAATATCTTCCGCATTGCGCGTCAGAACGTTGACCACGCCGCCGCCCACCGTGCCCAGACCCAACAAACCGACGCGCAACGGCGGCAGCGCAACATCGGCATTCGTCACTTCGGTCACACTCATTTGCGTGACTCCGACTGCTTATCCGCAAGCTCTGCCCGGCGAAGCTCTTCTTTGCGGAACATGGCTTTGATTCCACGAATCGCCTGGCGGGTGCGGTGCTCGTTTTCAATCAGGCCGAAACGGACATGATCATCGCCGTACTCACCAAAACCGATCCCCGGTGAAACGGCCACCTTGGCTTCTGCCAACAGATGCTTGGTGAATTCAAGTGACTTCATGTGCGAGAACTGCTCGGGTATTTTCGCCCAGACGAACATCGTCGCTTTTGGAATGGCCACATCCCAACCCGCAGAGATCAAGCCCTCACAGAGCACATCACGGCGGCGCTGATACATGTCACTGATTTCCTTGACACAAGTCTGGTCGCCTTCCAGTGCCAGAATCGCCGCCACCTGAATCGGGGTGAAGGTGCCGTAATCGAAATAGGATTTGATCCGGGCCAGTGCATTGACGAGCGTCGGATTGCCCACCATGAAGCCCACCCGCCAGCCGGGCATGTTGTAGCTTTTGGACAAGGTGAAAAACTCCACCGCAATGTCCTTGGCGCCGGGCACTTCCATGATCGACGGTGCACGATAACCATCGAACACGATGTCGGCATAAGCCAGATCATGCACGATCCAGATACCGGCTTCCTTGCAGATGGCCACCACTTTCTCGAAAAAATCCAGCTCGACACATTGTGTCGTCGGGTTGGCCGGAAAGTTGAGAATCAGCATCTTCGGCTTGGGGTAAGTTTCCTTGATGGCGCGATCAAGCTCTTCGAAGAAATCGACATCCGGCGTGAGCCGCACATGCCGGATATCCGCATCGGCGATGATGCTGCCGTACGGATGGATCGGGTACGCCGGATTGGGCACGAGCACCGTATCACCCGCCGACATGGTCGCCATGGCAAGATGCCCTAAACCCTCTTTCGAGCCGATGGTGACAATCGCTTCCTTTTCCGGATCGATGTCGACGTCGTAACGCGTCTTGTACCAGTTCGCAATGGCTCTTCGCAGGCGCGGAATGCCTTTGGACTGCGAGTAACGGTGCGTGTCACCCCGACGGACGGCTTCAACCATTTTCTCGACAATATGCGGCGGCGTCGGTTGATCGGGATTCCCCATGCCAAAGTCGATGATATCTTCCCCGGCCGCTCGCGCCTTCGCCTTCAATTCTCCAATAATATTAAACACGTAGGGTGGAAGGCGATTGATGCGGGCGAATTGGTCGTTCACGATAGTCCTGCTAGATCAAAAAAAGAGTGTAGAAGAGAAAGGCTTGAGTCACTCAAGCGGGTATCAGCCCAAACGAGTTCCGCCAAACGGGTTCTGTAAGGGTACAGCGAATCCGGTACTAAATAACCCATCGCCCAAGCAAAAAGCCCAAGCAAAAAACCAGGCGCAAGGGTCAACAATAAATAGCGCCACCAACCGTGTCAATTTGTGACACGGTCGTGATATTACATAAAGCCGAGGATTGCGCTACGCACCGAATCCAGATTGGCATCAATGGTCAACATCCGGGCTTTTTCCACATCGCCCTGTGCACTTTGGCACTGGGCAATCGCGGTATCCGGATCTTTCATGCCATTGCCGGTCAGGGTCAAGACCACGCTGGAACCTTCAGGGATCTTTCCTGCCTTGATGTCATTGATCAGGCCCGCCAGCGAAGCGGCTGAAGCCGGTTCGCAGAAAATCCCTTCATACATGGTCAACATGCGTTGGGCAGCCAGAATTTCGGTGTCGGTGACTTCTGCGAACCAGCCACCGGACTCGCTCATAACCTTCCATGCACGATCCCAGCTTTGCGGATGACCGATGCGGATCGCCGTGGCGACGGTTTCGGGTTGATCGACCATCGCGCCGCGAATGAACGGTGCCGAACCCGACGCTTGATAACCGACCATTTTAGGACGATTGCTGCAGACCGCGCCTTTGACAAATTTGCAGTTGCCTTCACAGAACGCGCAGGATTCCGTGAGATTGTCACCGTGTGATGCAGAACTTTCGCAGTAACCGATCCAATGCGCCGTGATGTTGCCCGCGTTGCCAACCGGCAGGCAGTGGTAATCCGGCGCACGACCCAGTTCTTCGATGATTTCGAATGCGGCTGTTTTCTGGCCTTGCAGGCGGAACGGGTTGACCGAGTTCACGATGGTGACCGGCGCATGGTCTGCGACTTCCTTGACCAGACGCATCCCATCATCGAAATTGCCGCGAATCTGCAATGTGGTCGCGCCGTACATCATCGCCTGCGCCAGTTTACCCATGGCGATCTTGCCATCAGGGATCAGGACGAATGCCGTGATGCCCGCCCGCGCGGCATAGGCCGCGGCAGAAGCCGAGGTATTGCCGGTTGAGGCGCAAATGACCGCTTTGGAACCGGCTTCAACCGCTTTGGTCACCGCCATGGTCATGCCGCGATCCTTGAAGGAACCCGTCGGATTCAAACCTTCGTATTTGACGTAGATATCAAGCGAGCAACCCAGAACACGCGGGATATTGTTCAAACGAATCAAGGGCGTGTTGCCTTCACCGAGGCTGATGATCGGGGTGGTATCAGAAACCGGAAGACGATCTCGATAGCGGTCGATCAAGCCGTCATAACGTTGAGATGGGCGTTGTGCTGGGGGTTGAGCTTGCGACATGGGAAAAGAATTCTCGGTTTAGGTAAAACAATGCCAGCCGCCATACAAGCAGCACCGGTGGTAATTGGAAAACAGGGTGAGCATTTTACGCATCATTACCGAATTTTGCATCGTAGGAATGAAAGCGGGATTACTCATCTTCTCCGCATACAGCACAATCACGCGTTTGCAGCAGATGAACAAACAATCGCCGGACATCCCGCATGGCCGCGCTGATGGTCTGGCTGACGAAATGCAAATCGACCGGCCCGCCGCCGTTTTTGCCGGCAGCTCGATTCCCGATCACGTTCAGGCTCGCGTAGCGCATGTCGCACTCGCGCGCCAGCACCGCTTCGGGCATACCCGTCATGCCCACCACGTCACAACCGTCTTGCTCGAAGCGACGAATCTCTGCGGCCGTTTCAAACCGCGGGCCTTGCGTCGCGCCATAGGTTCCGCCGTCGATCAAGGGAATTTCCAGCGCCATTCCCGCACGCAGCAAACCTTCACGCAGCGGTTGATGATAGGGATAACTGAAATCGACATGGGTCACGGATTCGAGATCCGATTCGAAGAAGGTACTTGGCCGCCCCCAGGTGTAATCGATGATCTGATCCGGTACACAAAGCGTGCCCGGCTGCATTTGTTCCGTGATTCCGCCCACCGATGAAACGGCCAGAACATGTTTGACGCCAAGTTCGCGCAGCGCCCACATGTTTGCCAGGTAATTGATGGCGTGCGGCGGGATTCGGTGGTTGTAACCATGCCGGGGCAGGAACACGACATCACAACCGGCCAGTCGACCGATCGTCAGTGGCCCGGAGGGTTCGCCGAACGGTGTGGAAATCACCTGATGCCGAAGGATTTCCAGACCCTCCAGTTCACTCAACCCGGTGCCGCCTATGATCGCCAGTTGCATACCTCAATTCTCCTGTGGCAGGGCGTAGATACCCTGTACATTTCTGAAAAAACCGTTGTAATCGAGTCCTTCGCCCAAAATGAATCGATCCGGCACATCGATGCCGACAAAGTCAGGCAAGAAATCGCTGACTTTGTGATCATGTACCTTGTTTGTCGCCACGGCCACCCAGACGCGCGTGGCGCCCGCATCGCGGCAACTGGCGGCGATGGATTTGAGCGTCACACCCTCATCGAACACATCGTCGATAATCAGCACCTCCCGTTCGGCCAGGGGAATCTGCGGCAGAGCCAGCCACTGAAGCGCCCCACCCTGTGTTTCCCCACGATAACGCGTGGCGTGGACATAGCCGATTTCCAGCGGAAAATTCAGGCGTGAAAGCAAGGCACCGGCGGGAATCAGACCGCCATTCATCACCGCCAGCACGACGGGCAATCGATCACGCAACACCTGCGTGATTTGATCGGCAAGCGTTCCATACACCGCCTGCATGGTCTCGGCATCGACCAGACAATCGCAGGTGGCAAGCAATTCATTCAGTTCGGCTGCCCGCGTACGTGCCGCGCTGATAAGCGAAGATTCTTGAGTCATTCGTCCTTACTCCTCGTTCAAAAACCAACCGTCGTCGGCGGCCGCCCGCTCGTCTCCGAATGACTCATTCTGGAGCCGCTCAACCCAGGCTTTCGCCATGGCCGTGCGGGGGTCGTGCAAAAAACGCTTGGGCGATGGTACCGGGCCGTGCCCCATGAGATGGGCCAAACGCGCCTCGCGCAGGGGATCGGCGGTAAATTTGCGGTGGATCAACAGTTGATCCACCCATTGTGGATGATTGCAGATCAATGCCATATCGCAACCGGCCGCCAGCGCCGCATCCACGCGCGCACCGATATCACCGGCCACGGAAGCGGCAGCCATGGTGAGGTCATCTGTGAATACGGCGCCCTGATACCGCCAACGTTGGCGCAAGAGATCCTGCACCCAGACCTTGGAAAAGCCTGCAGGCAATGCATCGATTTTAGGGTAAACCACATGTGCCATCATCAGGGCGGGGATGAAACGTTCAATCAGGGCAACGAAGGGCCGAAGATCCTCGCGCTCGATCGTGGACAAGGCCCGGTGGTCGATCGGATGGGCGATGTGCGAATCTTCGACAATGGAGCCATGACCGGGGAAATGCTTGCCAACGGCAGCCATGCCCGCCTCTTTCATGCCGGAGATCCAGGCGACGGCCAGCGCAATGATTGCAGCCGGATCGCGGGAAAAAGCACGGTCGCCAATCACACCACTGACACCGCGATCCAGATCCAGCACCGGCGCAAAACTCAAATCCACGCCCGCCATGCGCAGTTGCACGGCCATCAACCAGCCCAGACTTCTGGCCGCTTCCAAACCCGCTTGACGATCGTGTTTAAACAAGGCACCGAGGCGACCCATCGGTGGCAGGTGGATAAAACCATCATCCCGGAACCGCTGTACACGCCCGCCTTCCTGATCGACCGCAATCAACAGGTGCGGGTGGCGCAAGGCGCGAATTTCGGCTGTCAGCGCAGTCAGTTGTTCGGTCGAGGAAAAGTTGCGGGCAAATAGAATCACGCCGCCCACAGCGGGGTTCATCAAGCGCGTGCGCTCCGCATCCGTCAGCGTCAAACCGGCGACGTCCACCATCAACGGACCCAAAGCAGTCATTCCCATTCCTCAAAGCAAAAAAAAGGCACCCAAAACGGGTGCCCAACAATAACAGGAGGAGTCAGACGCTGCCACGCAGGATTCAATCAAAGCGCGTCGGGGTAGAACGCTCCAAGAAGAAAAGCCCCGTGTGGCATATATCTAACAGCGATAATCATGCCAACTTGATATGACAACTTGACGACGATAGAAAACAATTAAATATCATTGCATTACAGAACAATGAATCAAAAACGCGAAGAAATCGGCATGAGAACAACTGCCTTAATTTGCTGCAAAACTGCGCTTTTTGAGCACAGTCATTGTGCACGGCGGGGCGTTCAATTCCTCGCCCTGCCACAGCCGCATCACGCCTTGAACGCATCAGCTAGAAACAAGCTCATCTGATGCCAGGAATCGTTCGCCGCCTGCTCGTTGTATTGCAGGGGCAAATTGAATTTTTCGCCTTTCTGGGTCGCGGCGGGATTGGTAAAGGCATGCTTCGCGTTCGGGTACGTGACAACTTCGATATCCGCACCGGCTGCGCGCATTTCCTTGACCGTCGACTCGACCTGATCCGCTGGAACGAAGGGATCATTACCCCCCGTGTAGAGCCGAACCGGTACACTGATCGGCGAATGGGCAATTGGTGCCAACCCGCCAAGCCCGGTGTGGAAGCCCGCCATGGCCCGAAGTGATACCCCTTGGCGCACCATGCTCAGAGCCACGGTGCCACCAAAGCAGAACCCGATCACAGCGATGCGTTCCGGATCAACCTCGGGTTGCTGTTTCACGGCGTGAATCGCTGCCATGAAACGGCCTTTCATCAAGGGCAGGTTGCCCCCGATGGCTGAAGAAAAGGCCGATGCCTCGGTCGGATTGTCTGCCTGGGCATGGTTGCCATACAGGTCGACAGCAAAGCCGGCATAACCCAATTTGGCCAGTGCCTTCGCGCGGTCATCTGCAAAGGCATTTCGCCCCCACCATTCATGGACGACCAGGACGGCAGGACGACGACCTTGTTGCGTGGAGTCAACAGCTAGCGCTCCTTGCATCGTCACGTCATCCAATGTGTATGGAACAGTTTTAAGTTCAATCGAGGTTGAATTCGAAGCAGTCATCAGTGCCCATCTCATAAACGAATAAATCTGAAAATCAGCCTTGAAACAGCCATAAACAATGCTCAAGGCCGCCTAATGGTGTAGCAGATTTAAGAAAATGCCACCATGAAACCGTAGGTGGTTATGATGCGGACTCTGCACCCGACAAATCCGATGCGACTTTATCCAAGGCATCATGCATGGCTTGAACGATCAATCTGTCAGCTTCCGCCTGGTTCACGCCCGGCACATCCCAATCGAATATCGCCCGATATTTTTCCACCAACGCCCGCATGTCGTGGAGCATTTGTGCGCGATGATGTTCAAGTTCAATGTCTTCGATGCTACTCATGATCCTTACCTCGTATTTTAAGTGCTGATGATTGAGTGGGTTCAATTATCAGGCTGCTGTTGTTTCAGCAACCTGATAAGGCGGGATATGGATGTCTCGCACGCAAGACGATCACATAAGGGAAGCTCGAAAAACCCGTCATTCCCGCGTAGGCGGGAATCCAGCGGCTTGATTTTTCTGGGTTCCCGCTTTCGCGGGAACGACGAATCACGGGTATTTCGAGGTGCCCATAAGTGATTGACTAGCGAATACTGGGCCCGGGCATGTACCGGACCCGGTATCGCTGAAAAACTCAAGGGGGAGATTTTCAGCATCTTGTTAGTCCAGCAAACCGGCTTCTGACCACATCACGTTCTTGTGCTCCTTAACCGCCGCTTTTAGCAAATCGATTAACGGCGCAGCGCGGGTGGAGGGGCTGACACCATCGCCTGCATCCTGCCCAACCGCATAACTGACGCCGACCGCGGCAGTCAATTTTTCGAGCGCCTGCGGCACGTCGGCAGCCAGAATCGATCCGGGCACTGTCGCGCTATGGCCCATCTTGTCGATCATGGCCAGCGCATCCGCCCGATGCATGGTGATATTCGGGTACACCTTGGTTGAAAACGTAATCATGCTGAATCTCCTCTGGTTATCTACCCTGGAACCGGTCATCGAATCTATTGTTGTTTACACCCCGTCTCATTCTTATCCATGCCGCAACGGATGTCGCAGCATATTCAGAAAACTGCGATGCGGTGCCGCCGTATAGTCGAAGCGTCGCTGGATGCTTACTTTGGCAACATCCGTCACAAATGACCAGACAATTGAATAACCCCAGATGAGCGCCACATCAAACCAGGTGATTGGCGCCATCAAGCCCATCGGGTACAAACACAGCAGGGTGGCGGCAACCTTGGTGGCTACAGCCGTCCAGATCATGACCGGCGCAGGATAAGGGCGGGTGAGGTACCAACCGCGCGCCCTGGCGACAAACAAGGCCAGATGACCGGATACCGCCATCTTGAGAAACACATAGGTTTGTACTTGTGGGATGGAAAGATGCAGCCAGTTCATGGCCAGATACAACATCAGGAAACTGCCGATGGTGCCGGTTACACCCATCACAGTGGACACTGCCAACACCCGGTGCATGTTCCAGCGCACGGGCTTGGGCTCGACCTTGGTGTGATCATAGGCAATCGTCATGATCGGCAGATCGTTGAAGAAGGCCAGAAGAATGATCATGATCGCCGTGATCGGGTAGAAGTTGTACACGATCATCGCCAACACCACGAAGATCATGATCCGAATCGTTTCATTGATTCGATAAATGGCGTAGGAGTTCATGCGCTCGAAGATACGTCGGGCCTCTTCGACCGCGGTGGTAATGGTCGATAGCCCCGGCGCCGTGAGAATCAGATCAGCAGCCGCACGCGCCGCATCCGTTGCGCCGGAAACGGCAATCCCGACATCCGCCTGTTTGAGCGCTGGTGCATCGTTGACCCCGTCCCCGGTCATGGCAACGAGGTGGTGTCGCCCCTGCAGCGCTTTGACAATGGCGTATTTGTCTTCGGGAAAGACCTGGGCATACCCATCGGCTTTCTCGATTTGTTCGGCAGCATCCAGCGCTTTAGCGCCATCGGCACCCAGCAGATTACTCGCCGGTTGAATCGCCTGGCCCAAACCCAGTTGCCCCGCGATTTGCCGTGCAATGGCGACATTGTCTCCCGTCACCATTTTCACGTGAATGCCGTGTTCATTCGCTTCCTTGATCGTTTGCGCCGAATCGTCACGTGGCGGGTCGAACATCGGCAGAATGCCAAGGAATGTCCAGTTCTTGCCATCATCTGAACGCGCGACACCCAGGGTGCGAAAGCCCTTGGCGGCGAAGTCATCAACCAGTTGATTGGCCCGTTTGGCCTCGTCACCGGCAAGCTGAGCCAGAGCGACAATGACCTGTGGCGCGCCCTTGGTGGTTTTGAAGCGCTGACCCGAGGATGACGTGATGGAAGCTTCGGTCCTTTTACCGATCGGATCGAATGGCACGAAGGCCGTTTGCGTGTATTGCTCAAGCACATGGGCGTCATTCAATCCGCCAATCACCGCCTGATCAATCGCATCCTTATCCTCTGCCTTGGACGCCAGCGCGGCAGCCAGAATCAGATCCTGCGCGTCCTTCGCCGAGAATACGGCAGGTTCGCCCAGCGTGAGCTTGTTTTGAGTCAATGTACCCGTCTTGTCCGAGCACAAAATGTCGATACCCGCCATTTCTTCAATGGACTGCAATTTCGAAACAATCGCTCCCTTTTTCGATAATGCCATGGCGCCGACAGCCATCGTGACCGACAGTACGGCAGGCATCGCCACCGGAATCGAGGCAACCGTCAGAATCAGCGCGAACTGGAACAGTTCGAGCATCGGCGAGCCTCGCTGGAGCTGAACCAGTATCAGCACCGCCACGAGCCCGAGACTCAAGAAAATCAGGTAATCGCCAATCGCCAGAACGGCCTTCTGAAAGTGCGACGGCGCACCCGCGCCCTCGACCAGTTTCGCCGTCCGACCGAAGAAGGTCTGACTGCCGGTGGCCGTAATCATCGCCACCATTTCGCCTTGCTTGGCGATCGAGCCGGAATAAACCACTTCGCCCGCTTTCTTGTCCACCGGCAGTGATTCGCCCGTCAGCGCGGACTGATCGACCGACAGATAATCCCCTTCGATCAATTTAGCATCGGCGGGAATAATGTCACCCAAGCGCAAACGAACGACGTCGCCCGGCACCAGCTCAGCCGCATCAATTTCGCTCCATTGCCCATCACGCAGAACCCGAGCCCGAAGCGCCAGTTGGCTTTTCAGCGCCTCCAGCGCATTGGCCGCCTTGAACTCCTGCCAGAACCCGACGCCCGCATTGAACAACAGCAAGGCGAGAATGATGAAAAAGTCCGGCCAATGCCGCACGAAGGCCGACAGAATCGCAGCCACCTCGATCATCCAGGGAATAGGCCCCCAGAAGTAACCCAAAAACTTGACCCACGGACTGACCTTTTTTTCCAGCAGCGCGTTCGGACCGAACTGGGCCAGCCGAGCCGCAGCCTCCGCGCCACTCAAGCCCTTGGATGTGCTTTGAAGTTGCTT
>JACDJB010003191.1_pt1 | contig 11017 bp, 5 predicted proteins | sample 7454121 | NCBI WGS metagenome assembly JACDJB01 (sample SAMN14253290, study PRJNA609438) | sludge metagenome | isolation source: sludge after 25d culture with pyrite | collected 2018-12-20 | reverse complement strand
GCTGCGGCTGATCACCTTTGGCGGCCAGGAATACGAGGGCGATTTTCATCACAATATGTTCACTCCCGACAGCCTCGCGCAACTGCTGGCCGCACACGGTTTCGTCGACATCACCATTCCGGCGCGTGCGCGCCGCAACGGCGACTGCCTGGAGTTCGAGATCGCCGGCACGCTGCCGGCAGCCGGAAACCGGCCGTGAGCCTGCGCTTTTCAATCGTCGTCAACACCTACAACCGGGCCGCCAGTCTGGCGGTGACGCTGCGCGCCTTCGATTTCCTGCGTTATCCGGACTTCGAGGTCATCGTCGTCAACGGTCCGTCCACCGACGACACCGCCGCGCTGCTCGAACGCCATGCGGGGCGCATCAAGATCGGTCATTGCCCGGAAACCAATCTGGCGCAATCGCGCAACATCGGCATCGGCCTGGCGGCCGGTGACGTCGTCTGCTTCATCGACGACGATGGCATTCCCGAGCCCGGGTGGCTCGATGCGCTGGCGCGCGCCTACCTCGCCGATCCCCGGACGGGCGCCGCCGGCGGATTCGTCCGCGACCACACCGGCGTCGATTACCAGTGCCGCTACATCGTCTGCAACCGTTACGGCGACGCCTCTTTCCACGAGACGGCCGAAGGCGCGGAGCAGGCGTGCGCAAGCGACCCCGGGCACTACTACAGCCTGATCGGCGTGAACTCGTCGTTTCGCCGCGAGGCACTGCTGCAGATCGGTGGCTTCGACGAGGAATACGCCTATTTCCTCGATGAAACCGATGTCTGCGCACGGCTCGTCGCTGCCGGCTGGAAGGTCCGGTTCGTCCCCGACGCCGAGGTGCACCACAAGTTCGCGCCCAGCCATCTGCGCAGCGAAAAGAAGATACCGGTGTCGCTGTATTACACCGCCCGCAGCAAGGTGTATTTTGCGTTTCGCAATGCCGTGCCGCAGGCGGATTCCGGGCCGCTGTTCACGCAGGCCGCGCAGGTGCGCGCGCAGATGCGCCGGGACGTCGACCATCTGCGCCGCTTCGGACAGATCGGCGACGAGCGTCACGCCAGTCTGTGCGCCGACGTGGAGCGGGGCTTCCGCGAGGGCATCGCCGACGCGCACGCCTGGCCGGCGGGCCGGCCGATGCCGGCGTCGGCCCTGGTCGACACACCGTTTCGTCCGTTTGTCACACCGCTTCCGCCGGCCCGGCGGCAGCAGTTGATCCTGATCAGCCAAGACTACCCGCCGCGTGCCTGCGGCGGTATCGGCGTCTTCATGCATCGGCTGGCCGAAGCGCTGGCCGCGGCCGGCCACGAGATCTCGGTGATCACGCGTTCGACGGGACGCCATACCGTCGATCTGGAAAACGGCGTCTGGGTGCATCGTGTCCCGCTGATCGAGCATGGCGCGCGCGCCCATGCCGGTCTGCCGGATCTGCCGCAGGTCATCCGCAACCATGCCCTGACCGTCTATGACGAAGCGATGCGCATCCAGGCGCAGCGCGGTGCGGCCGTCACGCTGTCGGCGATCTGGGATCTCGAAGCGGCCGCCTGCGTGGCCAGCGCGGCGTTCACGAACTTCGTCTATCTGGTCACCACCTATCGGCTGAGCCTGCCCGACAAGCCGGAATGGCAGCGGGATGCGCATTACCGCGAGCACCACGTCGGAAAAATGATTGCCGGCGAGCGCTGGCTGCTTGCGTCATCGGCCCGGGTGATCGCCAGCACGCGCGGTATCCGCGACGACGTTCTGACGCTGAACCCGGAGGTGCACCGGGCGCAGCCGGTGCCGGTCATCCCGTTCGGGCTGCCTGCAGCCGGTGCACTGCCGCCACGGCCGGCCGATTATCCAGACGATGCGATCGTCGTCCTGTTCGTCGGCCGCTTCGAGGCGCGCAAGGGCGTCGATCTGCTGCTTGATGTGATCCCGGCGCTGCTCGAACGCCATCCCCGGCTGCATTTCCGCCTGGCCGGCGACGACCGCATCGTCGTTGACGGCGAGACGTACAAGGCGGCGTTTCTCGCGCGTCATCGTGCCCGTACCGATCTGCTCGCGCGCATCGATTTCCGCGGTTTCGTCGACGATGCCGCGCTCGAAGCCGAATACGCGCACTGCGACGTCTTCGTTGCGCCGAGCCGCTACGAATCCTTCGGACTCATTTATCTGGAGGCGATGCGCTGGGGCAAGCCATGCATCGGCACGCGCATCGGCGGCATCCCCGAAGTGGTGGGCGACGACTGCGCACTGTTGGCTGAAGCGGGTGACGCAGGCTCGCTCGCGCAGGCGCTCGACACGCTCGTGGCCACTCCATCGCTGCGCCAGCGACTCGGCGAGGCCGGACGCCGGCGCTTCGACACGCACTACAGCATCGACGCCTTCTGCACCCATCTGCTCGACGCGATGGCGCTGCCGGACACCATGCCTGCATCGGCACCCGCAGCCACGCCGGACGCGCATGGCGCACCGCCGGCCACGCACGGCACGGCAGTCCGCGGCCAGCAGGAATCCGTGGCCGTCGGCTGATGGGACTGACCCGGCTCGTGCTCGCGCTGGGTGTGCTCCTGAGCCATACCGGCCTGCGCGTGGTCGGCCTGAACCCCGGCGTGATCGCGGTCGTCGGCTTCTATCTGATCTCCGGCTACGTGATGACCGGGCTCGTGCAGCGCCATTTCCGCGCGCCCGTGCGCGTGCCCGCCTTCTATCTGGACCGCGTTCTGCGCCTGTATCCGCAGTACCTCTTCTATGCCGGCGTCACGCTGTTGTGGTTCATCGCCAGCGGCCGGCACACCTCGTTTCTGACGCACGCACCGGGTCTTGTCGATCTCGTGCGCAATCTCGCCCTCGTGCCGCTGAATTTCTACATGTTCAACGGCGTCGACTCCTTCACCCTCATTCCGCCGGCCTGGTCGCTTGGCGCCGAAGTCCAGTTCTATCTGCTCGTGCCGTTCATGGTGCTGTGGCCGCCTCTGGCCGTGGTCCTGGGCGTGGCTTCCCTGGCGGTGCACGCGGCCGCGCTGCTCGGCATCCTGCACACCGACTGGTACGGCTACCGGCTGCTGCCCGGCGTCCTGTGGATTTTCGGCGCCGGCATGCTGATGTTCCGCCTGCAGCGCGCGCATCCGGGCCGGGCACGCCGGGTGGCACTGCTGGCTCCGCTGGCGGCACTGGCGATTTTCACGCTGCTGCACTTGCGGGGGCTCGATGCGCAGCCCTATCATCGGGAAGTCCTGCTCGGATGGGGGCTCGGCATTCCGCTGCTGTACGGGATTTCGCAGCGCCGCAGTGGCTGGTTCGACACGCTCGCCGGCGATCTGTCCTACGGTGTCTTCCTGAACCACTTTCTGCTGATCTGGCTGCTTTTCCCCGAACTGGATTTCGGCGGCCCCAGGATGATCGTTCTGGTCGTCGCCAGCCTGATCGCAGCCTGGCTGTCACAGCGTGCGTTCGAGCGTCCGGTGCTCGCGTGGCGCCGCCGATTCAGGGTATCCTCGGCGACGAGGTCCGCTGGCTTGCCGGTGGGTTCGCCTGACTGAAAGACCGGTTTTCATGAAATCGCTCGTGTTTCCGCTGTTTTTTCGCCTCGTTTCCCGTCCCGCCTCCGGGCGTGCCGGCCGGCGCGCGTCGCTGCGGTTGCGGCCGCTGATCGCTGCTGCGCTGGCGGCGACGGCCTGTGCCGGACTGCCGGTGGCAGCCCAGGTCGGGCCCGCGGTGGCGGTGGCGACCGTTGCGGGGCCGGCCGGCTCTCAGAGTGTCGCCGCGGTCGGCCAGGTCGTTTTCGTGACCGGACAGGCGCACATCACCGGCACCGACGGCGCCAGCCGTGCGCTCGCCGCCGGCCTGCCGGTTCATGCCGGCGACCGGATCGACACCGGTGCCGATACCTGGGTCCACCTGCGCATGGCCGATCAGGCTTTCGTCGCCGTGCGCCCGGACTCTCGCTTCCTCGTCGCCCGCTATGATTTCGACCCGGCGCAGCCGCAGGCCAGCCGCATCCGGCTGCAACTGGATGAGGGCAATGCCCGCACGGTGTCCGGAAAGGGAGGCGAGGCGGCGCGCGAGCATTACCGTTTCGGTACGCCGGTCGCCGCCATCGGCCTGCGCGGCACCGACTACACGGTGCGCACCACCGATGATTTCACCCGCGTGTCGGTGGCGCGCGGAGCCGTCGTCGTGACGCCGCTGGGCGGCGGCTGCCAGGCGGACGCGCTCGGGCCGTGCCAGACGCTGGCCAGCCGCGAGCTGTCGGCCGCGGTGCCGCATGCCTATCTTGAAGTCAATACGCACAATCCGCTGCCGGTGCTGGTGACGCCGGCGCAGGATCCTGCGGGCGCGGCCGGACAGAATCCTCCCGGCGCACCGGCCGAGCCACACGCCACCCGTTCGGCGCCGTCGGCATCGGCCAGCACTTCGGCAGAGACGGTCGGCGACACGAATGCCGACCGCATTCTCGTGTCGGCCGGCCAGACGCCCGCGTATCCGCCCGAGGTCACCGCGCCGGGCGCGGGTCTGCCGCTGGTCTGGGGTCGCTGGTCGGCGTATGCCCGGGGCGACGGTTCGCCCGCGCTGGTCAATCTGCTGGCCGACCGCGAGGTGCTGTTCGGCAACGAGGTCTTCGGCCTGCTGCGCACGCGCGGCGACGTCGCACTGCCGACGCAGGGCGTGGTGTCCTTCCAGCTCGGCGCTTCCGAGGCGTACACGGTGCGCGGCCCGGTCATGACGCCGGCCGCGGTACTCGGCGGGGATCTCGACGTCGACTTCCGCCAGCGCGTGTTCAGCACCGGTCTGGCGGTGCGCCATGGCGACACCATCGAGAGCCTGTATGCGCAGGGAGCCGTCGATGCGCGCGGCCTGCTCACGTCCGAACGCGGAAGCTGGTCGATGACGGTGCGCGGCGGGCTGGCCCAGGATCTGCAGTCGGCCGCCTATCTGTTCGACAAACCGCTATCCGGCGGGAGCCTGCTGGGTGCGGTGCGCTGGACGCGCTGATCGGGCGCGTCGGGCGATCGTTCCGTGGCTGGCGCACGCGGCGCTGCTGATCGCGGCAGTCGTGCCCGGCCTGGCAGCGTCCGGCCCGGCTGCCGCCGAGCACCTGGCGCCTGATTCATCGGCATCCGACCCCGCCGCCGATCCGCCCGCACCCGGGGCGGCTGCTCTCGAACGCTACCGTGCCGGCGTGGCCGCGCTCGACGCGCATCGCTACGAGGAGGCGCGCCGTGCGCTGCTCGATGCGGTGGCGCTCGATCCCGACTTCGCCGGCGCCTGGCTCGATCTCGCGCTGGCCACCGCCGGAACCGGCGATGTCATCCAGGCCGAGGAATTCCTCGCCATTCTCGAAGCGCGCTTCACGCCGCCGCCCGCACTCGCGCAGGCAATTGCCGATCTGCGCCTGCGCCTGGCCGGCGCTGCGATGGCTTCCGCCGGCGCCTCCGCGGCCATCTCCGGGGCCGGCTGGCACTGGAGCGGTGCGGCGCAGGCCGGCCTGGGTTTCGACGACAACGCCAACGCCGGCCTGGCGTTGGGCTCGATCACGCTGACGCTGCCGGGCGGGCTGCTCGAACTGCCGCTGTCGGGCAGCCTGCGTCCGCGTGCCGACGGTTTTGTGCTCGCCAGTGCTGCCGCCGCCGCTTCGCGCCGCTTCGGCGACGATCGCGTCGACCTCACGTTCAGTGCGCGCGGGCGGCGCAATTTCTCGGAAACCGACTTCGATACGCTCGATCTGCGCGCCCGCGCCGCCTGGACGCTCGACGCCGCGCAGGTGGAGGACGGCGTCGACACCCGGGGCGGCGGGCCGTGGAGCTTCGCCATCGCGCAGCAATTCCTGCGCCTGGGCGGGCATGCGCTCGCCAGCAGCACCGAGCTGAGCGCCGAGCGTGCCTGGCCGGCGCTGCCCTGCCGCCCGGTGGCCGGCGGCGAACTCGATGTCCGCTCCTATCCGGTCGCCAGCACGCTCGATGCCGCCGTACTGTGGTTCGGCGTCACTGCCCATTGCCCGGGTCTGGTTCGTGCGCCGGGGGGCTCCCTGCTCGGTGTGCAGGCGCGCGTCGGTCATGCCTTCGCGCGCCACGGGCCGGGCGGTGACCAGGCCCGCCCGGGCGGTGACACGCGGCACGTCGAACTCGGTCTGTCGCACGAATGGCGCTGGGGCACTGACGACGGCCGCCGCACCCTGCAGGCGCAATTGTTGTGGGAGCGTGCCGCCGATACCCGTGGCTACAGCCCGCTGCTCGACTGGAACCGCCGGCGCACCGTCTCGCGCACCGTCGCCGGCCTGGCCTGGACGACGCCGTTCGCCACGGTGGCCGGTCATCCCGTCGAACTCATCGCCGCGGCACAGTGGTATCGCCAGCGCTCCAGCCTGGAACTGTTCCGTCTGTCCGGGCAGATCTATCAGGTCGCCTGGCGTGTCCGCTGGTAGTACGCTGCCGGCGGTCCGCCTTTTTTCGTGGCCGCCGTTCCCGCATCAGGCCCTGCCGGTCGGGTCGCACGCCCTGGGCCGCACTGCCCGGACGTGCTCTCGCTCGGGGCTTCGCGCCTTTTCCGGTGTCTCATTCCGGCCACGCGTCATCTGTCCTGTCGTATTTCCGCAACCGTTTATCGGGAAATCCGGCGCGCCTGACTCTTTGTGACCGGGATCACAAAACTCCCGTGACCTTTCTCCCTACACTTCGCCGGGTGCGAAAAGGGCGAGACACGCCTTTCCGTCGCAGGGTTCCACGTTCGTTTCCTCCTGAGGAGAAGCTGTAAATGGCTATCACATCTGAAATGCAGACGCAGGTAACGCAGCTGTACGTTGCCTTGTTTGCCCGCGCGCCCGAGAGCGATGGGCTGGGGTATTGGGTCAACCAGTTGGGTGGCGGCGCGTCGCTCGACGAAGTGGCCAATGCCATGTTCGACAGCGCACCCTCGCGCGACACTGGCTACGATACCCCCTCGGGCCATGTGAACCCGCTCTATCCGCGCTGGATGACGAACGAGCAGATCGTCGACTCCTTCTATCAGAACGTCCTGGGCCGCGAAGCCGATGCGGAAGGCCGCGCCTACTGGACGGCAAAGATGAACGAGCCCGGCGTCCAGCAGGGTTCGATCATTCTCGAGATGATCGGCGACGTCGTGAGCTACGACGGCGACGACGCGGCCGGGCTGTACAGCCAGGGCCTGTTCGTCAACCGCGTCGAAGTGGCGCAGGCCTGGGCAATGCGCAATGGTTCGCTCGACGGCTCCGTCGAGATCCTGCAGGCCGTCACGGATGATCCGGCCACTGCCGACGCTGCCATTGCAGGCATCAACGCTGCCGATACCAACGGCAAGACCTTCTCCCTCAGTGCCGGCCAGGACATCGTCACCGGCACCGGCTACAACGACGTGTTCAAGGCCAACGTCGTGCAGAACGCCAATGGCGCCCAGGTCAATTCGCTCGGTTCGGGCGACGAGATCGACGGCGGTGCCGGCACCGACACGCTGAACGCCAAGATCACCTCGGGTGTCTTCGCCGGCGGCAGCGCCAGCATGCCGATCCAGCCCGAGATCCGCAACGTCGAGAACATCAATCTGCAGGCCGTCATCGCCGACATTTCGGCGTCCGGCAACAACGACGTCGTCTACTTCAATGCGAAGGACGTCATCGGCGCGCAGAAAATCGCCTCGAACTACTCCGACGCCAGCCTCGTCATCCAGAACCTGACCTCGCAGGGGCTGAACCACGTCTCCGACATGACGATCGGCATGGAGTACACGGGCAATGCCGACCACATGTGGCGCGAGTCGGACCTGTCCGTCTATTTCGACCAGGACTACCTGACCACGCAGCGTCTGCTCAGCCGCCCGGGTGTCGACATCCAGGTGATGAACGAGGACGCCTATGACGAGACCGACGGCGCCACGCCGCTGGCCGGCGTGTTCTTCCGTGAGCTGACGTTCACGCTGAACGGTGTGCGCTACGACCTCACCGACTACCTGACCGAGGATCCCAGCGGCGCTGGCACCGAGATCCAGACCTATGCCGACGCGCTCGCAGCAATCGGTGATGCACTGGCGCAACTGAAGGCCGCGAACCCGGCCAACGCCGCCCTGCAGAGCATGCAGGTCGAAATGGGCCCGATGTTCCACGCCGACCGCAACCCCGATACGCTCGTGCTGCGCGAAGGCACGTCGATCCGGCTGACGGTGGACGGCATCACCGACGGCAGCGACAATGAGCTGGTCGTTCGCCAGACCGACCTCGAACTGGCTCGCGCCGCCGACGCCGCGGTCGAGAACAACAACCGCTTCGAGCGTGCCGACAACGAGCCGCCGATGGAAGACTCGACGCTGTCGATCAACGTCGACCTCGAGAAAGTGGGCCTGGCCGGCGACGGTGGCGAGCTCATCATCGGCAGCATGAACAAGACCGCGGATAACCACTGGGGCGCCGTGCGCACGGTGACCGACACGGTCTCGGGCATCCAGGAGTTCAACGTCACCGTGCATGGCACGAATGACAAGTCGAGCTCGCTGGCCGGCCTGCATTCGACCAACAACAATCTGCGCACGGTCACCATCGAGTCCGAAGGCGGCAACGCCGTTGGCGGCTGGGCCGACCTGACGATCGGCAACTCGAACACGACCCGCCTCGCGTACAGCTGGGATGCCGGCGGTTGGGTCCATCCCAATGACGACGACCAGTTTCCGCCGTCCTGGGTTTCGGACGAGAGAACCGTCTGGAGCTCGATTGGCAGCGTGCCGTCGCTGATGAACCAGTACGCGCTGAAGGACGTGCAGACACTCGACGCATCGGCGTTCAAGGGTGATCTGAGTGTCTGGGCCGCACTGACGGGCGAAGTCGGCGCGAAGTATCTCGATCGCACCGATGCGTCTCCGCATGCCGCGGCTGACGACAACGTCGCGTTCCAGTACACCGGCGGTGAGGGTAACGACTACTTCAACGTCGCGATCGATGCGGCGAACTGGGAAGGCAGTGGCCCGGCAACGCGCGAAGACTGGAACCTGACGATCGACGGCGGTGCCGGCAATGACGAAATCGTTGTGGGCATGGTCCGCAGCGTCATCTTCGACGAAGACAGCGTTATCGATTCCCTGGCGTTTGGTGGGGAAGATCCCCTGGCGAATCGCGAGCACTGGTACGCCAACCAGAAGATGATGCAGAACGTCGAGATCAACGGCGGCGACGGCAATGACGTCATCCGCACGATGGGCTCGGGGGATTACATCATCAACGCCGGCAACGGCAACGACACGATCTATGTCGACAACACCGGCGACAAGGCTGTCTGGGCGCTGAACACCGCAGGCGGCAACCTTGACAATCTGCTCTCGGACACCAACGACAGCTACCTGTCCTGGACCGGCATGAAGATCCAGGTGACGTTCCATGGCTTCGAATCGGTTGTCGACCTGGCGCACGTCAACGGCCGGACCGACGATCTGGCGGTCAATCAGGCAGTCAAGGCGGCGATCAATGCCGATCCGGTTCTGAGCAAGCTGCTGCTCGCTCAGGATGGTCCCGGTTACTCGCTGGTGGTGAAGGCGCTGATCGATGGCGCATTGGCCGATACCAACTGGATGCTCGAGTATCTGCACGACATCAACGTCGAGATGGTCTGGCCGACCACGCTGACGGCCGGAGATCTGGCGGGGCTGAACGCCGCCTGGGGAACGGCCTACACCGAAGCCCAGGCCGTGGCCGCCCTGCGTGGCCAGGCGGAAGCCTTCAATACCGAATCGACCTACTCGAACCGGAACCTGGAGACTGGCAGCTGGAGCGAGCACATCCAGGACAGCATCATCACCGGCGGCGCCGGCGATGATGTCATCGTGCTGGGTACGGGCGAGGACAGCAACGACACCATCGTCTACAAGGGCTTTGGCAACGGTACCGACAGCATCGTGCACTTCGATACGTCGTACTACCTGGAGGGCGGGAGCGAAACGGTCTACACGCCGGTTCCCGCGAGCCCGGAGATGTTCCGGATCACCTTCTCGAACCTTGTGCTTAGTGACCAGGACGACCCGACGACCCTCACCTTCGACGGTGTGACGGTTACGCTGGACAACACTGTGGTCGACAGCAGCCTGATCCCCGCCGCGGACGTCGCCTACCAGTTCGTGGAGGATTACAACGCTGACGCCGGTCGGAACTATGACGCCACCTGGAATGAGAACACGGGGATCGTCGATTTCGTGGCGAGAGTGAACGGTAACGTCAACCCGGACGTGGTAGTCGGTGATTTCGTCTTCACGAACGTGGATAACGCCCCGGCTGCGTTGTCGAACTACGTGCAGGGTAATGATCTGTACACCTTCACGGCGGCTGTTACCGAGTCTTTCGAGGTTGATTTCGCCGGCACGATCGCCACTGCCGGGGGTAACTTCACGTTTGACGGCGAGACGGTGAACTACGCCTTCGGCGATGGTCCGGTCACACTGGTCAATGCGCTGCTCGCAAAGACCTATAGCAACTGGACGATCGAGCAACTGAGCCCGACCGAGGTCAAGTTCACATACAAAACCGCGGGCACGGACGTCTCGGATCCGAACTCGATCGATGTCTTCACGGGTATGGGGGATGGAATCGCTACTGTCGTGGCCCCGCATGTGAATGGTGCGCCGTCGGTCACCACCGGCAGCCAGGTTGAGAGCATCGTTCATCACGACGCCGGCATGGGCTCGGGTATGGACTACATCGACTTCAGCGCCTATCAGGCGGTTCAGCTGCGGCTGGATCAAGCCGATAACCCGACGTGGACGGATGTGAACTTTGGAGCCGTCGTGGCGGCAGCCGGCCAGAAGTACATCTCCATGGTCGAGTCGACCACCAACGCCGGCGAATACACCACCAAGCTGTGGGAAGTGAACGCTTCCGCGCCGGACACCGAACTCGGCCTGATCGGTGTACTCGACTTCGGCGACACGATGGAGTTCAACGCAATGAACTTCATCGGCATCAATTCGGGCGCAGTCTGACCGAATTGCCCCGGTCCTTCGGGACCGGGGTTCTTGCTGGTTTCATCAGGACCACCTCTCACGGGGTGGTCTTTTTTTT